>Ga0070698_100004410_pt1 | contig 15465 bp, 17 predicted proteins | sample KBSK1502metaG_FD_65477 | JGI IMG/M metagenome (GOLD analysis project Ga0070698, IMG submission 65477) | Corn, switchgrass and miscanthus rhizosphere microbial communities from Kellogg Biological Station, Michigan, USA - KBS K1-50-2 metaG | ecosystem: Host-associated > Plants > Roots >...
TACGATCCCGGTCTGCGCTTCGAGGTGCCATTGCTCCCGGCGGAGCGGGAGCTGTCACTGTCGGTGCCGACCAACGACGGGATCATGCCGATGGACCGCATCGGCTGCGTGCGGCTGCCCGCGCCGCTGGACGCGGTCATCGACGTATGGTGGCTGCGGCAGTACGCCGGCGGCCTGCTGCTGCCGCTGCGCGACGGCACCGCGGGCCAGTCCAGCTACGGCGGCGGCCGGTACGCGCTAGACACCGCCAAGGGCGCCGACCTGGGCGGCCGGGACGGGCGGCTGGTCGTCGACCTGAACTTCCTGTACCACCCGTCGTGCCGGTACGACGACGCGTGGCAGTGCCCGCTGGCCCCGCCGGGGAACACCATCGCCGCTCCGGTCACCGCGGGTGAGCGGCTCTGAGGTGCGACGGTTGCGCTAGCCAGCACGGGGCAAACGATAATGGTGCAGGTCGGATCAGCTCCGGGAGGTGATAGCCGGATCGTGCCCGAGCACCAGGTGTTTACGTCCCGGCTGAGGGGCCGCCCGCTGCTGGACAGCGAGGGCCTGACCATCGGCCGGATCCGCGACGTCGTGATCCTGCCCGCCCCCGTCGGCGAGCCGCCCCGGGCGCTCGGGCTGGTCGTCACGTTGCAGCGGCGGCGCATCTTCGTCAACCTCGGCGGGATCGCGGAGATATCCATCGACGGCGCGCACCTGTCCGGCGGCACCGTCGACCTAGACCGGTTCACCCGGCGGACCGGGGAGATCCTTGCCTCGGAGCTGGTCGGCAAGCAGACCTCGGACGGGACCGTCGTCGACGTCGCCATCGTCCCCCGCGAGCAGCGGCGGGTCGGCTGGGAGGTCAGCGCGCTGGCCGTCGCGCACGGCCGGGGCCTCCGGCACCGCCGCACGATGATCGTGCCGTGGCACAAGTACCCGGAGCTTTTCCACTCCGGCCCGGTGGGCGACCAGCTGGCCGGCCTGCGGGAACTGGAGCCCGCCGACCTCGCCGCCGCGGTGGAGGGCATGTCGGCCAGCCGGCGCGACCAGCTCGCGGCCGCCCTGGACGACGAGGAACTGGCCGACCTGCTGGAGGAGATGCCGGAACAGGACCAGGTCCGGCTGCTGGCCGGGCTGGAGCTCGAGCGCAGCGCCGACGTGGTGGAGGAGATGCAGCCCGACGACGCCGCGGACCTGCTCGCGGAGATGCCGGCCGAGCAGCGCGAGCGGCTGCTGACCGCGATGGAGGCGGTCCCGGCGGCCGAGCTGCGGCGCCTGTTGCTCTACGACGCCAAGACGGCGGGCGGCCTGATGACCTCCAAGCCCCTCATCGTCACCCCGGACGCGTCGGTCGCGGAGGTACTGGCCAGGCTCAGGGACCCGGAAACACCGGTCACCATGGCCGTGCAGGTCTACGTGTGCGAGCCGCCGATGATCACGCCGACCGGACGTTACCTCGGCAGCGTCGGGTTCCAGCGGCTGCTGCGGCGGCCGCCCGCCACCCAGGTCGGCGACTGCGTCGAGGCGAGCGTGTTCGTCCGGCCCGACCTGCCCGAGCGCGAGCTGGCGGCCAGGCTCGCCGCCTACAACCTGGTCAGCGTGGCGGTGTGCGACGAGGACGGCCGCCTGCTCGGCGCGGTGACCGTGGATGACGTGCTGGACCGGCTGCTGCCGGCGGGCTGGCGCAGGACCGGAGACTGAGATGGCACGGTTCGCCAGCCGCCTCGCCGAGCGGAACGACCTGTCCGTCCCGCGCGGCGCCACCCCGCGGATGGGCGCCCGGTACGACGCGGACGCGTTCGGCCGGTTCTCCGAGGCGATCGCCCGGTTCCTGGGCACCGGCCGGTTCCTGGTCGGCCAGACGGTCCTCGTCATCGGCTGGATCGTGCTCAACACCATCGGCATCATCAATCACTGGGACCCGTACCCGTTCATCCTGCTCAACCTGGCCTTCTCGACCCAGGCGGCCTACGCCGCGCCGCTGATCCTGCTGGCGCAGAACCGGCAGGACGACCGGGACCGGGCCAACATCGAGCGAGATCGCGAGGTGGCGGCGCGGACCCAGGCTGACACCGAGTTCCTCGCCCGCGAGCTCGCCGCCGTCCGCCTGGCGCTATCCGACATGGTGACCACGAAGGACCTGGAGGACTCCATGGAGCGGATGGCCAAGCTGATCGCCGAGCAGCTCAGGGGTTCCTCTGACGGGCACCGGCAGATCCCCGTCGGCCAGCCCCGGCCAGGCGACGGGGCCTTACCGGGCGCTCCGCTCGGCCCGCAGCGCTGACCGGCGGACCTTGCCGGCGTCATCGCGCAGCGGCGTGGTCGCGCGCTCGATCACGCGGGGCAGCTTGTACGGGGCCAGCCGCTGGCGCAGGTGGGCCAGCAGGTCCTCGTCGGAGGCCGGCCCGGACAGCTCGACGATGGCGTACGGGATGTTGCCGAGGTCCTCGTCGGGCAGCCCGATCACGCAGCAGGACCGCACCGCCGGGTGCTCGTCCAGCGCGGCCTCGATCTCCGCCGGGTACACGTTCGCCCCGCCGACCAGGATCATGTCCGCGAGCCGGTCGGTGATGTAGACGTAGCCGTCCGCATCCACCATGCCGATGTCGCCGAGCGACTCCCAGCCGTCGGCGGCGCTGCGCGCGGTGGCGCCCACGTAGCGGTACGGGGACGCGGCGTCCGGGCCCCGGCGCATCCAGATCTCCCCCTCCTCACCGACCGGAACGGGGCGGCCCTCGGGGTCGCGTATCTCGATCTCGCCGAGCATCGTCCGGCCCACCGAGCCGCGGTGCCCGAGCCATTCGGTACCGCTGATCACCGTCACGGCCTGGAGTTCGGTGCCGCCGTACAGCTCGATCACCTTCTCCGGGCCGAGCCAGTCGATCCAGGCCTGCTTGAGCCAGGCCGGGCAGGGCGCGGCCAGGTGGAACGCCACCTCCAGGCAGGACACGTCGGCGGCCAGCCGGACCTCCTCGGGCAGCCGCCAGATCCGCAGCATCATCGTCGGCACCAGGAGCATCCAGCTCACCCGGTGCTTCTCGACCAGGCGCAGCGTCTCGGCCGGGTCGAACCGCGGCATCAGCACGACGTGGTTGCCGAGCAGCATCGCGCAGGTGGTGGCCACGAACGGGCCGTTGTGGGCGAGCGGCCCGGTCATCAGGACGCAGCCGTCGGGGCGCAGGCGCACCAGGGCGCCGCCCGGTCCCACGGCCTCGTACAGGGCGGGCTGGGTGGCTCCGATCAGCTTCGGCCGGCCGGTGCTCCCCCCGCTGGTCATAAGCTTCCAATCCGGCGAGACGCCCGGGGTGAACGAGCCCGCCGGAAGGTCCCGCGGCACCGCTTCCAGGACCGGCCGCGCCGGTCCCTCCGGTGGCGCGCCCACCACGAGCGCGGGGTTCGCCAGGTCCACTATGGCGGCGCGTTCCAGCGGCGGGAGCCGGTCGGAGACCGGGTTCGGCACCGCGCCCACGGCCCACGCCGCGAACATGGCTTCCACGAACCCGATCGAGTTGGGCAGCCCGATCGTGACCGTCGAGCCCTCGGTGACGCCGCGGTCGGCGAACAGCACGGCGAGCCGCTCGACCCGGTCGGTGAATTCGGCCCGGGTCAGCGTCTGGTCCCGGTACGTCAGCGCCGGCCGGTCCGGTTCGGCCGCGGCCAGCTGACGCAGGACGGAGAGAAAGGTAGTCCCCTGCACGTACCGAACGTACACCGGATCCGGGACAGGACGTCAGAGCGTGAGCCGCTCGTCAGCCGGCGGGAACCGGGCTTAGAAGAAGGTGTGCACCGCGTCGATGACCCGGTCCTCGTCATCCAGCACCGGTATCAGGCGCCACTTGTCCAGCGTCGTGCAGGGATGGGAGATGCCCAGGCAGACCAGATCTCCGGGTGCCAGCGCGGTCCCGGGGTCCAGCCGCAGGTAGGCGTGCTGGTCGTTGAGCCCGGTCACCGTGGCACCCGCCAGCCCGGCCACTCCCCCGTCCCGGCGGCGCGCCCGCAGCGGCACCGGCAGGCCCGCGTCGAAGCCGGCGTCCCGGCGGCCCGCGCTGAGCAGTGCCAGCCCCGGCTCGGGCCGCGACAGTACCTGCGCCCACAGCTCCAGGGCTGGCCAGAGCGCGGGCGCCCCGGCCACGCCACGGGCTGCGGGCGTGGCGCGCTGGTAGAAGCCGTGATCGTGGAACAGGTACCCGCCGCTGCGCAGCACCACGGTCATCCCGGCCGGGACTCCTGATCCGCCCGCGGTCAGCTCGCGGGTCACCACGTCGAAGTAGACGCTGCCGCCCGCGGTCACAATGAATCCGGCGCCGTCCGGGCCGGCGTCGGCCCCGGTGCTGGCCAGCAAGGCGCCGGCCAGGTTCGCCAGCCGGCGGCAGAACGCCGCGACCGCGTCTAGGGCCCGCGCGTCGGTGCCGCTGACCGTGCCCTCGTACCCGGCCACCCCGGCCACCGTCAGGGTGCTGGTCGCGGCGGCCGCCTTGGCCACCTCCAGCGCCTGGTCATCGGTCCGGCAGCCGGTACGCCCCAGGCCGATCTCCACCAGGACCGGGAGCCTGCGCCCGGCCGGGCGGGCGGTGAGGACCCGGTCCAGGATGGCCACGCCGTCGGGGCTGTCGACGTAACAGTAGGCCGCGAAGCCGGGGTCGGCGGCGAGCTCGCCCGCGAGCCAGGCGATACCCGTCTCGTCCACCAGCTCGTTGGCCAGCAGCAGGCGGGGGAAGCCGAAGGCCCGGTAGGCCCGCAGCTGGCCGATGGTGGCCACGGTGATGCCCCAGGCGCCGCTGGCCAGCTGGCGGGCGGCGAGCTCGGGCGACATGGCGGTCTTGCCGTGCGGCGCCAGCTCCACCCCGGCCCGAGCGCAGTAGGCGGCCATCTCGGCCAGGTTGCCCGCCAGCGCCGACTCGCGCAGCGTGAGCACCGGGTAGCTGAACCCGGCCGCGTGCACGGCCGGCCTGGTCCGTCCCAGGCCAGCGGGGGCCGCCCCATCCATCCCGGATGCGAGCAGGCCGAAACCCTTGTCAGTCGGCTCGGCTGGGCCTTCGCGCAGCGCCCGCAGACGCTCCGCGACCAGCGACGGCAGCGGATGCGTCACCTGGCCTCCTGATCAGCGTGCCGGGCAGTGCTCCCAGCTTAAGGGGCTCGTGACGGCCAGCCCTGCGCCACCGCCGTTGAGCATCCTCCCCGGCGCCCTATGCCGGTGCCGGTGCTGCTGGCCGCGATGAATCCCGGCCATGCTGCAGCTGGCCGGATGCTGTAACGCACCCCTTCCCCCGGCCGCGTGGAACGGCCGCTGGTCGAATTCAGTTGTCAGAGAGGGGTCACGATGGTGGGCCGGGCAGCGGCCATGCCCGGGGAATCAGTCTTACCATGGTCCCCTGTGATGGAGGTGCGGGATGTCCGGGTCGACCGGTCCTGGATCAGGTCGTGACGACCGGGTCCTGCCGGTTACCCGCTGGCTTTCGGAAGAACCCGAACCTGTCCTGGACAGCGGACACCGTGTCCTCCGGGCTGACTGCGAACGTTGTTTCGGGCTGTGCTGTGTTGCACCTGTATTCTCGGCTTCGGCCGATTTCGCGATCGATAAACCCGCAGGGCAGCCGTGTCCCCATTTGCAGCCAGACTTTCGATGCGGCATTCACAATGTCCTTAGGCGGCAAGGTTTTCCGGGCTGCGCCGCGTATGACTGTTTTGGCGCGGGCCAGCAGGTTTCCCAGGTCACGTTCGGCGGGCGGGATTGGCGCCAGACCCCTCAAGCCGCACGGCAGATGTTCGAGGTGTTCACGGTCATGCGGCAGCTTCATGAGCTGCTTTGGTACCTGGCCGCAGCGCTGGCCATGCGACCGGCCCACGCCGTTTACAGCAAACTGCGCCTCGCCCTGACGGTGACGGAAGCCATGGCGCGCAGCCCGGCTGACGCCCTACTGGACCTGGATATCCAAGGGCACCGGCACGAGGTTAATGTTCTGCTGCTCCAGACGAGCGAACTTATGCGGGCCCAGGTTCCGGGGCAAAAGCTGGACCGCCGGGGAGCCGACCTCACCGGCGCCAGCCTGAACGCCGCCGATCTCAGGGGCGCCAACCTTAGAGGAGCCTGCCTCATTGGCGCTGACCTCAGGCATGCCGACCTCCGTCTGGCCGACCTCACAGGAGCCGACCTCAGGGGCGCCGACCTGCGAGGCGCCGATCTCACCGAGAGCCTGTTCCTTACCCAATCCCAGCTCGACGCGGCCAACGGCGACGCTGGCACGAGGTTGCCGCCGCGGCTCACTCACCCGGCGCAGTGGTCACGTTCGATCAGCGGTCCGGGGCCGGCGTCCTGACATGCCGCGAGGCGTGCCATGCTGGCACGCGCCGTGGTCCCGTCCGCAGCGGGCCGGCTGAGGATGCAGTGACGAGCGGCTCGCTGGCGCATACTGGTAATGATGAAACCTGCCCGCGCCGCTACCCGGCGCTACCTGCCCACCAGTCCCTTCAACCGCCCCGCCGCCGCGCCGCCTGCCGATCAGTTCGCCGTGCAGGACCAGGTGACCCACGATCAGTACGGCCTCGGCCGGATCATCGGCGTCGAGGATGACACCGCCGTGATCATCGACTTCGGTTCACGCCAGGAGCGGATCACGACACCCTGCACCAAGCTGACCAGGCTCTGAAACCGCCGGCGGCGCCCAAACGGGGCGCCACTACGCCGCTGTGTCGCGGCCCCGGCGCCAGACCGGGCGGCGGGACCCGGTTTGCGGTCCGGGGCTGAACGGGATCCGCATGCGGCCGAAGCGCGGTACGCAGGCGAGGGCGTACCGCGCTCACCTGCCGCATACGGCGTGCCCGGCCGGGGCGTGACATGGCCGGTCGGCACGGGGACTGGCACTGGGAAATCCTGAGGTCCAGATCCGGGCGTTCTGTGCGTTGACGGACGACTTGAGGACGGCGACCGCTGGTTGGCACCCTGGGGTTTTCGCCGACGCTGAGCTAGTGTGCATCCGGCGGGCGATCGGCTGGGCTTGGTATGGCCCGGGAGGGAACCTTGGGATTTCGCAGGCTGTGGCGTAGCCGGGCGGGGCCGGCTGCCGCCGTCGATGCCCTCCCCGACATCTACTCCCTGGCCAGCGATGAGACCTACCACGGTGGCTACCTGATTACCGAAGAGCCGGACTCCCCGGTTATGGTCCTGACCGTGCCGCTGCCGAAGAACGACCGCGATAGGACCGGGGCTTATCGGCACCTGCCCGTATCGGTACCGCCAGAGACGCTGCAGGCTGGCCGGTTCTATCTCATTGGCGGCCCGGGGAGGAGTCATGCGAGTTGGTCCGGGTCGAGGCAGAGATAATTCCTGGTCAGCCGCGCCGTATCCGGCGGCATCTGTTCCGTACCTTCGGACCCGTCAGCCACCCGGCTGGAACGTGGGTGCGCCGGGTGATCGTAGAACGCATCTTCGACTGGGCACAGTGGGAAGCCGCGCGGCACGCGGAGCCGTCAGATCCCGGACCGCCGGCCGCCGCACTGGTGCGTGACCTGCCTGAGCATCGGGCGCTAGGCGAGAGCGGATGCGCGGGTCCTTAACACGGGTCCTCACGTACGTGCGCGGCGCGCAGCAGTCCGCTGCCCATCGCGGACCGGCTCGCCTTCCCCGCTTCCATGCACTGCCTTACCCGCAAGGCCGCCGGTCCCAGGCCGGCGGCCGCGAGCAGAAGGCTACCGGGACCCAGCTCACATGTCCGGCTGAACCGTCCGGATATCGGGTGCTGGCTGGCGCCTGGGCTGGGATAGTGGGGTCCTTACCCTCATGCCGGACGGGGCCGATGACTGAATACCGTGCGTCGTTCGATGCCGCCATCAGGTTCAGTAACGGCGGTGACCTCACCGTTCACGGGTTCCGCGTGGATGTTCCCTCACCCGGAACGGACGAGGACAGCATTGCCGCGCTGTTCGTGGCCTCGCTCGGCCTTCTCATGACGGACTCGGTCACGCTCGCCAATGTGGAGATCTTCGCCGAACCGCACAAGGGAACGCGGGGAGGGCCGTCGGATCACAGTCGTGACACGCCGGCCGCAGGCGGCCGGCTCGTCGAACTCAGCCATGTCATCCGCGCCGGGATGGTCACCTATCCGGGACTTCCCGGTCCGCAGATCACCCCGTACCTGACCAGGCAAGCCTCGCGTGCGCACTACGCCCCGGGCACCGAGTTCGCGATCGACCGGCTCACGCTGGTCGGCAATACCGGCACCTATCTCGACGCTCCCTATCACCGATACCGCGACGGCGCGGACCTGGCCGGCATCCCGCTGGCCCGGACTGCCGATCTGCCGGCCGTGGTGCTCCGGATAACGGGCGCGCAGCAGCTGGGCATCGATGTCGGTGCCCTGGCGGCGCTCGACGTCGCCGGCATGGCAGTGCTGCTGCACACCGGCGACGACGCACGGTTCGGCTCACCCGCCTACGCCGAGGACCAGCACTTCTTGACCCGGGCGGGCGCAGCCTGGCTCGCCAGCCATGACGCAGCTCTGGTCGGTATCGACGCGCTCAACATCGACGACACCGCCGATGGTGAACGGCCCGCGCACACGCTGCTGCTGGCCGCTGGCATTCCCGTCGTCGAGCACCTGACGGGCCTGGAGCAACTGCCGCCGACCGGCGCCTGGTTCACCGCTGTGCCATTGCGCGTCGAAAAACTCAGCACCATCCCTGTACGCGCCTTCGCCCGCCTGCCCGGGTAACCCGCGGGCAGGTGTGACCCGGAATGCGTAACGAACTGACCACACGGGGCAGTAGGCAATCGTGCCGCTAAAGATAGGTTTGCCGGGTCTTTTCGTGGCAGGTTACGCTTCGGTCGAGGCGGTGGCGCACCCTCACCGTACTGGCGGTTGGCCTGAACATCCTGACCGAAGCTGTCGCCGTGGGCGGAGAGTTCGAGTGGGCCGAGCGGTTGATCGCGGAAGCCGACGCGGTCACGGAGGCGACGGGAACCCAGGTCCTGCAGTACGGGGCGCTCTTTCTCAGGGCGTTGCAGGGCCGGGAAGCCGACGTGTCGAGGCTCAGCGAGGTCACGGTTCGTGACGTGACCGCAAGCGGCCAGGAACCGCTATCGAGTTCGTCGACCAGGCCCGTGCAGTCATCCCCAACGGTCTTGGGCGCTACGCGGAGGCGTTGCCGCCAGCGCAGGATGCTGCCGATGCCACGCCCGAACTGGTCGTCGCCGGGTGGGGGCTTGTCGAGCTGGTCGAGGCGGCGGCAAGATGCGAGGAAATGGAGGTGGCCCGGAGAGCCCTTGAGCGCATCAAGGAGCGCAATAGCGTTATTGCCACCGACTGGGGCCTAGGGATGGAGGCCCGCTCGCGTGCGCTGGTGTCCACTGGGGGCACGGCGGAGGGCCTCTACCGTGAGGCGGTCGATCGGCTGAGCCGCACCCAGCTGCGTCCGGATCTCGCCCGTGCGCACCTGCTGTACGGCGAATGGCTGCGCCGCGCGGGCCGACGCGCCGACGCGCGCGGGCAGCTGCGCACGGCCCACGACATGCTCGCCGCGATCGGCATGGAGGGGTTCGCCGAGCGCGCGCGCCGCGAGCTGATCGCTACCGGCGAGACGGTGCGCAAGCGTACGGTCGATACCGTCACCGTGCTGACCTCGCAGGAGGCCTCCATCGCCCGGCTAGCGCGGGACGGCCTGACGAACTCGGAGATCGGCGCCCGACTGTTCCTGTCCGCGCGCACGGTCGAATGGCACCTGCGCAAGATATTCACCAAGCTCGGCATCGGCTCCCGCCGGGAACTGCATGCCACGCTGGCGCAGCTGGGGCAGGACGGCCAGACGACCTAGCCGAGGGACGTCACGGGCGCGACGCGCGACCGGAGGCGTATTCGTGATTCCGCCAAGAAGGTGCGACTCGACCGCGTCGGTTGTTACCGTCGGCGGGTGCCGTTGGTGACGCGCGACCAGCCGGATCCGGCCGGGGCCTGGGAGCTGCGGCGCCCGGCCGCGCCGGATAGCCGTAGCCGTCAGCCTGCGCACCGGCCCGTCCGGGTCGCCGGCCTGATGGGATACGTCGACCCGCTCGGCGTCAAACCCGGTGAGAAGCTCCGGGTGCACCTCACCGCGCCTGCGGCGCATGAGATCGCCGTGGCACGGCTGGGCCGTACCGCGCTGCTGCGACCAGAACCCGATGACGACGCGGATCGCGCGGAGGCCGAATGGCTGGCCCGCCTGGATTCTCCGGCAGCCGCACGGCATGACGTTTACCCGGGCTCGTACGCCTGGGTCAACGACGTCTCCACCGGCCGGCCCCGCACCGTTTCCGCCTGGGTTCGGGTCTGGCGTCTTCCGGCCACGGTCGAGACCTCGAGCTGGGCTTCCATCGTCAGCGACATGGACTACTGCAACTGGGCGCTGGGCATCGACGCGGACGGCCACCCCGGCTGCTACGTGGGTAACGGCGGCCATCATGACCGCGTCTGGTGGTGCTTCGCCGGTACATCGTTGCTGCGCCGGCTGGGAGAGTGGGTCCACATCGCGTTCACAGCGGACGGCATCAAGGTACAGCTGTGGGTCGACGGCGACATGGCGGGCGAGGGCGTCGCGGCGGACGCGGGCACCGTCACGCCGCCGCCCGCAGCCAGCCTGGTTCGCATCGGCGCGGCCGCCGAGAGCGGCCTGGCCGACCACTTTCTGGATGGTGACGTCAGCGACGTGGCGCTGTTCTCCCGCCAGCTAAACCGGCATCAGGTCGTGGCGCTGACGGAGGACCGGGCCATGTCGTCCGTCATGCCGGTCGCCCGCGCCTCGCTCCTCGCCCACTGGCCACTGCGCGAGATGTCCGGTTCGCGCGCGGCCGATGCCAGCGGTCACGGTCGCGACTGTACGCTCGTGAATACTCCCGCGCTCAACATCCCCGGGCCGTCGGCCTCCCGGGCGATCGGCCGGCCGGGATACGATCCGGACACCGATCCGACGCGCGGTGGCTCGATACGATTCGCCTCCGACGCCGCTTCGAGGGGTCGCGGGTTCGGCGCCCGTTCGATCACCTTGCCGTGCTGATCGGCGACGGTGGCGAGGACACGCACGCCTACGTCCACTCCGACCCGCGATGCCGGGTCACCCGCACGGGGCTGGATGGGGCGTTGGATGAGAACCCGGAAAGCGACCACCAGCCGGGTCCCGCGGCGAGAGACAGTAGCGGCGAGGATACGGGCTCTGCCTTTGGCGATCAGTCGCTCCAGGCGGCGGGTGTTCTCGTGGACCCGGACGGTGCCGATCCTTGGGAGGGTGACGTGCCAACGGTCGGGTTCGACCCGGATCGCGCCGGTGGTGAAGGTGACCCGGTCGCGGTCGCGGCCCTTCTTCGCGAACCGCGGGAACCCGGCACGACGGCCCTGCCGGTTACCGGCACGGGAGGTCTGCCAGTTCCAGTAGGCATCTACGGCGGCCTTGATGCCGTCGGCGAACGCCTCCTTGCTGATCTGAGGCCACCACACCTGACCGGTATCAGCGTCCACGCACTCGGTGTCCTTGATTTGGTTCCAGCGTTTCCGCAGCCCGGCAAGCGACGGGGCACCGGTCTCCTCGCCGGTCTCCCGGTACCGGGTCAGGTCCTCTTTGAGAGTGCGGACCGCCCAGTTGCGGCCGTACCGGCGGCCACCGAACTGACGCCGCACACAGGCCGCCTGCTCCGGGCAGCAGTCCAACGCAAACTGGAACGCCTGCACCGTCCAGCCATCCGGGATCTCGAACCTGGCCATCAGGACTCCGGCTCTCCCGGAGCGTTCAGGAAGGCGGCGCGAGCCAAAGCAGCAGCCCGGTGAACGCTGGCCCGCTCTCCGGCTGCGGCGATCCGGTGGACGTACCCGTCGAAGTATCCGGCCACGTTGAAGGTGCGCACAACAATCATGCCTGGCCGGCTGGGGAACTCCGGTCGTTTCCCGCTCCTGCTGCACGAGCCGCACACCAGGTGCGTGTAGTCCTCCACCAGGCTGGGCCGCACTTCCCGCACAGTGCCGCAGACGCAGCACGAGACCTCGACCCGGCGCGGTCCCGGCTGGCGTTTGCGTTCCCGGGACTTGCGCAGCCATGCCGGTGGCTCGTGTTCCCAGGCTCCGAGTTGGCCGGCCGTGACCTTGGTGTACCCAGCCCGGCGGATGTCGCCGCCACTGACTCCGAGCCGCTGCCCGGCCGCGCCGAGGCTTACCCGCTCACTCATGACTCCGCATCCTGCCCTCCAGCACCGACAGCCGCCTGCGGGCCGATGTCCCGCTGGGCGCAGCCGACCGCTTTCAGCGCCCGATTCCGCGCCGACCGGTGGCCGTACAGGCGAGCACAGAAACTGGTGAGCACCTCCACCATGTCCCGCACTAGGTCGTCGGCCACCTCCCCGGCATCGAGCACCACCAGCCGCCTGCCGTGCGCCGAGAGCGCGGACTCGACCAGTTCGGTGTTCATCCTCCCGAGCCGGTCGCGGTGCTCGACCACTACCGCGGTCACCTTCGGGTCCGCCAGCAGCCTGCGGACCTTCGCACGTGATCCGTTCATCCCCGACCCGACCTCGGCCTCCACCCGGACCACCTGACCGCCTGCGTCCGCGGCCCAGGTGGTCAGCCTCGCCAGCTGCCGGTCCAGGTCCTCTCGCTGGTCCTGGGAGGACACCCGTGCATACAGCCCATACGCCGCGGCGGCAGGTTCGGTGAGTGCGTCCGGGGAGACCAGCACCGTCCGCTGGTTCACCCGCACTGCCGGGACCGGCAACGTCCCCTCCCGGAACCACCGGTACGCCGTTTGCGGATGCACACCCTGAGCACGCGCCCACTCAGTCAGATTCACGCCACCAGTATACAAACTAGAACACGTGTACGCTCAGTATTAATCGCTACTTCGGCAGCTGTTCAAACCCTCTCATGCACACGACGGGGTTCCTGCTGGCGACTGTCCCGGTCGTGGTCCTGATGCCGACGCGTCCGATAGCCCCGGTCCTGATCACGATCTACGTGTGCATCGGCACTTTGCAGCATGCCAATCTCCGCTGGACCTTCGGCCCGGCCGGCCGGGTGCTCGTCAGCCCCGCATACCACCGGCTGCACCACGCGGCGGATACTCAGCACGTCAACCTGGGCGTCGTGCTGACGATCTGGGACGTCCTGGCGGGGTGCGCGAGGTTCCCCTCCCGCGGCGATGCCGGGGCGTACCGGGCTGGACGGCCGGCCCGTCCCGGTAGAGCAGGACGACTCGGCAGGGCCGGTCCTGCTGCTTCTCGCCGGGCAGCTCATCGAGCCATTCCAGGCACGAGGCTGATCGCAGGTGGCAGCGCACCGCGGCGGCCGTTCGGTGCGACGCAGATGGTCACCGGTACGGCGTGGCTAGGAGCTGCGGTGATCGCGGCCAGGATCAGAACCTGCGGAAGTCGGGGTGGTCGTCGTGCCAGAACACCAGCACCACCTTGCCGGCGATGCTCGAGCCCTTGACCGGCCCCCAGTACCGGCTGTCGCATGAGTCTGCCCGGTTGTCGCCCAGCACGTAGAACTCGCCTGGCGGCACCCGGTAGGGGTGCTGGCTGCTCGCGTCCGGTATGGACGGCCCGAGCGGGTCGTAGCGGGGCAGGTAGGGCTCGGCCAGCAGCCGCCCGTTCACGTAGATGCCGTTGCCCGACGAGTAGATCGTCTGCCCCGGCAGCGCGATAACGCGCTTGACCAGGTCGCCTTCCTGCGGCCCCGGGCAGTGGTCGAGCGGCGGGTGGCTGAACACCACGATGTCGCCCTCGCGTACGTCACGCCAGGTGAAGAACGCCTTCTGCACCGCAATCCGGTCGTACACGCCGAGTGTCGGCACCATGGACGATGAGGGGATCCAGAAGGTCTGGAGCACGAACGCCCGCACCAGGCCGGCCAGCAGCACCGCCACGAGGATCATGATGGCCGTCTCAGCCAGCGCCCGCCTCCACCGCCGGCGCGGCTGCGGGACGGCCCCGGCCGGGCCGGCGTCAGCAGGACCGGCCATGCCCGGCTTCCCAGATGATCACCTGCGGGCGGCCCATGGCGGGGATCACGCCCGGAACGGGCGCAGGCGAGCCAGGACGGCAGTGCGTGGATCCGTGCGCCTGGCTCGTGCTGGCCGTCCTGGCCGACGCCGCCGGGGCCAGCAGCCCCGCCGATACGCCCAGCGAGCAGGCCGCGACCAGCAGCGCGCAGGCCACCGTGCTCAGGGGCCGGCCGGGGCGCGGCGTGAGCCACGCCCGCGCCGCGCCGGCCAGGTAGCTCCAGGCAATCGAGCCCGCCGGGGTCCCGTCCCTGATGAGCAGCGCGGCCAGCTCGGCGGCCTCGTCGCCGTGCCGCCGCCGCCAGCGGGCCGGGTAGCACCGCAGCGCGGTCTCGACTAGCCGGGTCGCCTGGGGGTCATACATCAGATGCCGCCCAGCTGCAGCCGCAGCCGCCCGGCCGCGCTGACTCGCTCGAGCGAATCGAGGTGCACGCGAAGCGCCGCCGCTCCCGGCGCGGTAATGCGGTAGGGATGGCGCCGGTCTTCGGCGGGCAGCGGCTCGATCAAGCCGAGCCGCTCGAGCCGGTCCAGCGCGCCGTAGAGCGTGCCGGGCCCGAGCTCCACGTCGGCGAGCTCCTTGATGTCCTGGATCAGCGCGTAACCGTGCTTGTGTCCGCCGGCGAGGCTGATCAGGATCAGCACGGACGCCTCGCCGACCCTCCGCAGCACGTCCTGCCCGACCCCGCCGTCCCGTCTGCTCACGGCCATCCGCCCTCCTAGTACGTCGACCAATATATCAGTCAACGTAGTAGTCGCGCCAAGTGCGACTGCCGCGGGAAGGAGGCAACCCGCGCGAGCGCCGTGTTGCAGCGGTCAAGTCACTTGACAGGAAGTACCTCGAACGCTGGGTGCCTGGGAGCGATAGCGCGGATCTGGTCGTCGCTGGAGTCTGGGCCGGTACCCTCGAAGAAGATACCGACTTCCGCCTTCCACCTCCTGAGATAGGCACGCAGCACCGGTACCTTCTCATCGTCGGTGAGCTCCCGGCCGCGGAAGCTCTCGGCGCGCCTGCCCAGCCGCAGGTCACCGGTGCCGACGGCCCGCAGGTTGCGCACCCACTGGGTTTCACCCCGGGGTGCGACAAGGTAACGACGGCCGTCGAGGGTGAGCAGGTTCACCGGCGTGGTACGCCACTCGCCACTCGTCCGGCCCTTCACCGCAAGGACCCGCGAGCCCAGAATGCTGATGCCCTGCCGGGTAAGAAACGCCACCAGCTGATTGAAAACGTTACGCGTGAACCAGCCAGGCGCGCGGTAGTAATCGGTCACGCCACCCAGCCTAACGAGAGAACTCGGCCAAGCCACCGCAAGTGCGGATCAATCCGCTCGCCGGCCGGGGAAAGGTGCGGACGTGCCTGTCCGCCAGGCTACGCGGGCCAGCACCGGCATCAGCAACGGCTTGGTCAGCCAGCGCTGCCGATCGCGGCCGGTCGCCGCCAGAAGCGTGTCAGTAGCCGCAAGGGCCACGTAAACA
>Ga0070698_100004411_pt1 | contig 15460 bp, 7 predicted proteins | sample KBSK1502metaG_FD_65477 | JGI IMG/M metagenome (GOLD analysis project Ga0070698, IMG submission 65477) | Corn, switchgrass and miscanthus rhizosphere microbial communities from Kellogg Biological Station, Michigan, USA - KBS K1-50-2 metaG | ecosystem: Host-associated > Plants > Roots >...
GATGGCATACGGTGGTGTGCCGCTGTACCAGTCGAGCAGAACTTCATTCGCGCGTGGTCCAATAACCGCGATCGACTTCAACGACTTTTTATCGAGCGGCAAAAGACTGGCTGAGTTTTTTAAGAGCACGATCGATTTCTGCGTGGCGAGCAATGCCACCGCTTTGTGCTTCTCCGTAAGCCACGGATCGATCGACTCGGTGCCGATGGAGGCATAAGGCACGCGTGACGGAGGATCGAGCAAGCCGAGCCGGATCATGACTCTGAAATTTCCTCGCAGCGCGCGGTCGATGTCGGCTTCCGTTAACAGTCCTCTCTTCAATGCACCTCGAACGGGTTCGCGATAGTCGTCGAGAAATTGTCCGATACCTGCTTTGACTGACTCGGCCGCCGCACTCTCGAAGTCCGGCGAGTGCTTGTGCGAAGTCACCAGATTCTTCATCGCTCCGGCGTCGGTGCAGATGATTCCATCCTGGCCCCACTGATCGCGCGTGATGTTTTGCAGGATTGGATTGATGGTCATCGGCACGCCGTTCACGGCGTTGTACGATGCCATGTATGCGCGCGAGCCACCTTCGATCACACCCATGCGAAACGGCAGTGAGTAATACTCGTGAAACAGACGCTCGTCAAAATTCGAGCTCGATTTGTCGCGATCGTTCTCGTTGCTGTTTGCGAGAAAGTGCTTCATCAACGCGGCGGATTGCCAGTAGGTTGGGTGATTACCCTGCAAGCCCTTGCTGAAGGCGACAACCATCGTGCCGTTGAAGTATGCGTCTTCGCCGTAGCACTCTTCGTTTCTGCCCCAGCGCGGGTCGCGTCCGATGTCGGCGTTGGGCGATCTGATCACGATGCCGCCCTGGTTATACTTCGGACTCTGAAAAACGTAGCGTGCTTCGTAACCTTCGACTTCCCCCGCCTGCCGCAATATCTCCGGGTCCCAGGTCTCGCCGAGCCCAATTCCTTGTGGAAAGGTCGTCGAGGGAATAGTCTTCGGCCGGCCCCATTTTCCCGGCCCACCCTGCGTCAATCCGTGAATGCCTTCGACGTGGCCACTGCCCTTAATTCCCAATCGAGGCACGCTTGGGTTCGTGTCGAGACAATCGATCTTCTCGTCGATGGTCATCAACGAGAGGATGTTGTCGATGCGTTGCTCGATCGGGAGATCGGGGTTTTGGAAAGGATACTGAGTTTGAGAAGATGTCTGCACCACAAACACAGCACAGACGAAAAGCAGGCCACAGATTGTACAGATCTGTGTAAACCGATTTTTACGGATCGGTCCAATCCGTGGCTTATTCTTCGACAATTTTTATGTACTTTCGCAGGGCTGGATTCGTTAACTTACTCACGCGTCCGCTGGGCCATTTGATCTCGATGCTGTCAATCTTTGTCGCCTTACCGATGCCGAGAATTTCGCGTGGATCGTGTGAAGCAAGATAACTGCCTCCCGCTGTCTTCAGGCGCCGATACTTCACGCCTCCTGCTTCCCACGTGATGATGGCGCCGACTGCCATCGGATTGCTCTTTGTCGCCACCAGATTGAGACCAACCCAGTTGTTTTGGTTGCCGCCTTCATTTCTCAGCAGCACCGGCGCATCGCCGTTGTTGATGATGAGCACGTCGAGATCACCGTCGTTGTCGTAGTCGCCAACCGAAAGTCCACGCGCCGGCCAGTCTTTACCGAAAGCCGCGCCGGAAATCGCGCTGACGTTCTTGTACGTGCCATTGACGTTCTCAAACAGCAACAACGGCTCTTTGTATTTAACTTTCAGCGACTGGATCTCGACCATGTCGTCGGGATGACCATTCGCGAGAATCAGATCGGGATCGCCGTCGTTATCGTAATCGAAGAAGCGTAACCCCCAGCCACTGAGAAGACGCGTTGCTGGCCCAATCTCACCCGGACGATCGATAAAGCTCAGATCCTTTTCATTGTGATAGAGACTGAATAATTCCTGATCGATATTGGCGACAAACAGATCCTGCCAGCCGTCGTTGTCGTAATCGGTTGCATCGACTCCCATGCCCGAGCGCGGCGCACCCGAATCGCTGTACGCAACTCCCGACAGCAATCCGGCCTCTTCAAACTTCCCTTTTCCTTTGTTGACGAAAAGGAAGTTTGCGAGCGTGTCGTTGGCGACGAACAGATCCATCAGCCCATCGTTGTTAACGTCAGTTGCCACTGCGCCAAACGATTTGCCGAGCGACGCAGCAATTCCGGAATCTTTGCTGACGTCGAGAAACTTGCCGCCACCTTCGTTGTGGAACAGAAAGCTCGAACGAGGCTTGAAGACGCGTGGCACGCAATAGTAGCGACGCCCGACGCGGTTATCGCCGCAAAAGATCGTCCCCGTGCCGCTGTACTGCACAAAGCTGGAAACAAAGAGATCGAGTTTGTTGTCGTTGTCGTAATCAAACCACGTGGCGCAGGTGGACCAGTTTGGCGCCGCCACGCCCGCTTTGTCGGTGACGTTTGTAAACGTGCCGTTACCGTTGTTGTGGAAGAGGACGTTCGTGCCGTAGTTAGTGACATATAAATCCTGCCAACCATCGCCATCAAAATCTGCCGCAGCAGCGCCCATTCCGAAGTTCCCCATTTGCCCGCAGGCTACGCCCGCTTTATCCGTGACGTCGGTGAACGTGCCGTCGCCGTTGTTTCGATAAAGCGCATTCTTGATTGGCGTTTTGGGTGTGTAGAAATCCGATGGACCACTGTTGACCAGGTAGATGTCCATGAAGCCGTCGTTATCAAAGTCAAAGAAGAGCCCGCCACCGCCACACGTTTCCGGCAGGTGTCGCAACTCCGAGCGTCCGTTGTCATGCACCCACGTGATCTTACTTTGCGCCGGCGACACTTCCGCGAACGTCACGCGTTGCACCGCAGCGCTCGACTGCTCGGGACGCGCTTGAAACCAACCGCTCCCCAACAACAGCCCAACTAGAATTGCGAACCAGAATCCCCTCATACTCAATCCGTCAACAATCCGTGCGATCTGCGGCCTAGTTCGGATACTTCTCACCCGGTCTGACGATGCGAATGTAATGATCCGTAAACTTGAAATGAGCGGCCTTCATTTCAATCTTCGGCATGTGACACGACGTGCAGTTCTTATCAGCGACCGGACAAAAGTTGCCATCGCCGGCCTTCGCCTTCTTGTCTCTCAATGAGTGACACTCCAAACATCGCTTGTCGTAATAGCCCGGCTCTTCCCGAAGTGGCTCATGTGGGTTATGACACGCCGTGCAGCTTATGTTTCGATCGTCTGAATAACACTTGCTGTGAAAAATTCGATATGGCTGAAAGCGAACGTTGTTGAGTTCCAAACTCTGCAACGACGAGAACTCCTCGGCGCCGCGATGACACGAAGCGCAAAAGTGTTGCGTCAACTCATCACCACCCAGCAAGCCGGGATTGAAGATTGACTTTGAAGGAGTGTCACCTTCTTTGACCGCCGCGATGTGCCGTCCACCTGGACCATGACACGCTTCGCAGCGCACGCCGTGTGCAAGTTTGTCGAGCCTGAGTTGCGAACCGGTGACGACAGCGCCAGTCGAGTGACAACTGAAACAGCTCGCCACTTCGTTTGGACTCAGCAGACGGCCAATTGCGGCGGTTAGCGAAGTCGGGACGCCACGTGGTGCGCCGATTGTGAAATCGAGTGACTTTGGTTCGTTATAGAAACTCACCAGACTCTCGTAGAACTTACCCTCGCGCTCGAGTACATAAGTCTGGCCCATCTTGCCCTGCCCGAAAGCGTAGACAATCGGAAACGTGACAGTCTCGTTTCCATCTGTCACCGAGTAAGTGCTCTGTTTACCGTTGCGTTTGATCTCGTAGGTATATGGGCCAACGCGCAGCGACAGTTTCGGATTCGCGCCCAGCACTTGCGAGCCGGCGACGGGTTCCATCGCCATGGCCATGCCACTCTGCCCGTGCGATGCAAACATTTTCTTGTGACACTCCCCACACGCCTGATCGCCGACGAAGACCGTGTCCGCCGGAACTCTTCTCGGGTTCCAACGCTGCACGGCCGTCATCTGAGCATTAATCACAATCACGAAGGTCACAAGACACAACACAAACGCCACCGCAATAAGTGAATACTGTTTCAAAAATCCGTTCATTAATCTGTGTAATCTGTGGTTACGGCTTTTGTTCTGGTGGATCTCCGGACTTATCAAGCTGGCGCTTCTGGTTGTACTCGTCCTGGAGTTTCTTGAACGTTTGGCGCTCGCGTGCCGCCTCTTCTTTCCGACCAGCCCGCGTATAAGCGCGAGCAAGCGCGAAGTGCATTTCCGGACTGGACGGCGCGAGCTTCACTCCTTCTTCTAATTCCTTGATCGATCTGTCAACTTGTCCCAGCTCGAGCAACACTCGACCGAGCACGTTGCGCGCCGCGTATAACTTCGGCGCGAGCTGCACAGCCTTCTCGGCTAATGGCAGTGCGTCGTTAAATTGATCTCGCTTCAAATACTCAAAGGCCATCTGAGCCATCGCCGCATAATGCGCGGGCGAGATTTGCAACTCGCGTTTGAACTCGTTCATCGCGAGATCGGCATCCTGGGGCAACATGAACACGCCGAACGCATAATGGATATTTGGATCGTTTGGATATCGCGTCAACAGCATGTCAAATGCAGCCCGAGCTTGCTCGAGACGGCGAGCTGCCATGTGATACCCCGCCTGCCCCGCAATCAGTAGCTTCTCACGCTGATCGGAAGGAACCTCTTTCGGAAGAAAGGGCATTCGTAGGATAGTCAACCCGAAGGCTTCAACCACCTTCGGAGTTTCCTGGCCCATGCGCACAAACTCATTGAGAACTTCGTACGCGTTCTCAAAATAATCGAAACGGACATAAAGGAGTGCGATGTGGTATCGAACCACGTTGGCGAGTTCGGAATTGTCGCTTACGCCTAAAGATCGTCCGCGTTCCAGGGAGATCGCCGCACGCTCAAATTCATTTGTTTGAAACTGACAGAGGCCGAGCATCGCCCACGCAGGACCTCTTTCGGGTTCGAGCGCGACGAGATTCTGAAAAGCGTTCTGAGCATCCGGATACAAATCCCTTTGATAGAAGATGGCTCCGATGTACCACCAGCCGTCGGGCCACTTTGGTTTGATCTTTAATGCCTGGCCATACAGTGAAATCGCGTCGTCGAAACGTTCTGCGACGCGAGCGTCGTCAGCGAGTTTTACGAAACGGGCAAAGTCAGCTTCGGCTGTTGGTTGAGTCTGAGGTGTTTGCGGTTTCGGTCTTGGCTTGCGGGTCTGTGCGACGATTGTTGCTGAACATATCAGCAACAAAACAATCAAGCACCACTTTGGAGTGCGGCGGCCTGGCGCCGCTTTGGCCTCGAGCCGGCGCGATCGATAACAAAGCGGCGCCAGGCCGCCGCACTCCAAAGTGGCGTCCGCGCAATTACGGTTGTGGTTGTTTGGCTTGCTGGTCGGCATTCGATTTTTGAATGAGCGCCTTTTCCCGATCGCCGTCTTCTTTCCGATTGAGCCGGTAATAAACCGAAGCCAGCAGCACCCGAGCTTCGACAAAATCACCATGCTCCTTCAACACGCCTTCAAGCAGCGGCAGCGCGTCACCAGGCTTGCCTGCCGCTGCATAAACTGCCGCCAGATGGTAACGAGCATACTGCTCGCGCGGACGCAATTGAATCGCACGCAGCAAATGTGTGCGCGATTCATCCAGTTGCTTATCCTGTCGCAGCAATACTCCGAGATAAAGATTGGAGTCGAAGTCGTTTGCGTTGCTCGCCAGCTCAGTCTTGAACGCCGCTTTTGCTTTCTCGGTATCGCCGAGACGCATCAACACACGACCATACCACGCCTGAACCGACGGCAGTTTTGCATTCAACTCGATGGCACGTTGCGCTTCCTTGAGGGCGCTTTGCGCATCGTCCGCCAGCAGCAAAATCGAAGACATCAACAAGTGTGCTTCCGCGGAATCGTCGTGACGAAACAAACGATCGATGATGGCCTGTCCTGTATCTAACTGGCCGTCACCAATGAGCGCGCTGCCGAGGATGTAGGCAATGGTTCGGTTTCCAGGGTCTGCATCGGCGAGAGGCGAAAGCGACTGGATAACTTTTTTGTACTCACCCAGCCTGACGAGACAATCAGCCAGTACAAGTCGCGCGTTAGCAGCAGTGGGATTGTCGGCCTGAGCCGCAGTAACAAACCGTTCCAACTCAGCCGCTGCTTCCGAGAACCACGCCGCCTTGTAATAAGCCACGCCGAGATTGAAACGGATCGCGTAGTTGGAGCTGTCGATAATTAGCGCTCGTTTGTACTGTTCGATTGCTTCTTCGTATCGTCCCAGCGCGGAGTAGGCGGCCCCAAGGTTCGAACGAACGTCAGCACGCGCTGGGTTCTTGTCCAGAATCGCCTGATAAGCACGCACCGCACCCTGCAGATCTCCCGTCTGATGCAATTGAGTCGCGCGCTCAAATTCTCGCTCAACGTCGGCCTGGCCCTGTGCTGAGACATGACCAGCCAGCACCGCTCCGGCGATGAAAAACGAGATTACTGCGACCGCTCCACGCCGTACTTTTTTTATTACCATTTATGAATCCAGGCGAGCCCCTAAAATAAGGCAGATTATACAATATTTGGCCGCAAATTTACGGACTAATCCGTATTCATCTGCCTAAATTTGTGGCATACTCAAACACAAAAAATGAGGACATTTTTAAGCCTTTTACTCATCGTCTCGATCGGCCTCTCGTCTGTCGTAGCGCGTGCGCAAACACCCGCTCAAGACCAGGATGACGTCATCCGTGTGCGGAGTAACGAAGTCCGGCTCGACATCGTCGTCAAAGACAAAAAAGGACGGCCGATCAGGGACCTGAAGCCGGGAGATATTGAGGTCCTCGAAGACGGTGTCCCGCAGAAAGTCGAGTCGTTTCGCTTCGTCACCAGAGAGGCAGCTCCGGCCAAGTCTGAAAACAAGGACGACAAGGCAACAGGAGCTCCGCCGCCAACGACGGGAGCGCCGCCAGGACGATCGACACCAACAGTTACCGCGCTTGTCTTCGATCGACTCTCACCGGAAGCTCGCGCGCTCGCTAAAAAGGCCGGACTTACATATGCACAGGAAGACATGGCTTCCGGCGGTTTCACCGGCGTCTTCGGAATCGATCAGGCACTGCGAACAATTCAGTCTTTCACCGACAACCCCGAATTAATTAAAGACGCGGTCGAGCGAGCGACTGGAACGTCAACCTCCACGTATGCGTCAGGCGCGGCCAAAATCCGCGAGAATTCTGATCGCGTGAGCTCTTTAGATAATCAAATTTCTAGTTCGTCGGCGGCTGCCAGTGCCGCGGGTGCCGCACAGGACAATGCCGGTGCCTCCGCTGCGGGCGCAGAAGCAGGTCAGGCAGCAGCCCAACAGAAGTTTCTCGAGATGCAGAACCAGATGTTGGACCACTACGAACGTCTGGAACGCGACCAGGAAGGATTCGCGACGATCAACAGCCTGCTGGCAGTTATCAGTCCCATGCAAAATCTTCCGGGACGAAAGACGATCATCTTCTTCTCGGAAGGCTTGAAAATACCGCCTTCGGTGATGGCGAAATTCCCAGCCGTCGTTAACGCTGCGAACCGTGCGAACGTAAGTATTTATGCGATTGATGCGGCTGGGCTGCGCGTGGAAAGTGGAACGGTCGAAGCCGCGCGCGAACTCAACTCGATCGCGGGCGCGGCAATGGCCAATCAGGGACGTGGCAGCGACCGAGGAAGTAACGGACCTTACCTAAGAGGGCTGGAACGAAATGAAGATCTCCTGCGTTTCGATCCTCGTAGCGGCCTCGGCATGCTGTCCGATCAAACCGGTGGCTTCTTGATTCAAAGCACGAACGACCTGTCTGCCGGACTGCGGCGTATCGACGACGATTTGAATGCTTACTATTTCCTCACTTATGTACCGCAGAACAAGAACTATGATGGTCGTTTCCGCCGAATCAGTGTGAAAGTGGCGCGTTCTAATATCGACGTTCAGTCGCGCCAGGGATATTACGCTGTCGAATCTTCCGGACAACTGCCGGTCCTCGATTACGAAGTGCCGGCGATTGCAGCGAGTAGAAACTTTAAGAGCGGGTCAGCTCCGACAATCCTGCACGGGAGAGCGCTTAGTTATCCCTTGCCCGGTCAGAGTGGATTGACGTTGATTCTTGCCGAGGCACAGCTTGCATCGTTCAAGTTTGCACCGAGCAGCGACAATAAGACGTACAGCACTGATTTTTCTATCGTGGCTTTGGTGCGCGATGAGACGGAGCAAATCGTTCAGAAGCTCAGCCAGCATTACGCTTTGAACGGGCCGATTCAGAATTTGGAGTCGGCGAAGAAAGGCGATGTCCTCTTTTATAGAGAAGCGCAATTAAAACCCGGGAAATATCACGTGCAAGTGGTTTCTCATGATGCGGCGACGGGCAATGTCGACGTCAGCACCTCGCCTTTGGAGATTTCTGCCAGCGAAGAAACGAAGCCGCGACTCAGCAGTGTGGCTGTATTGAAGAGAGCAGAGCGTCTCAGTCCGCAAGAGCAACAACGCGATCAGCCGCTGCGTTTTGGAGAGTTGCTCGTTTATCCGAACCTCGGCGAGCAGATCGATCGCAAGACGACGAAGCAGATCGCGTACTTCTTCACCGCCTGGCCGGTTAAAGGTGTGACGAAGGCGATGCAGATGACGCTGGAGATTCTGCAGAATAATCGTCAGGTTGGTGCGACATCGGGGGAGCTTCCAACGGCAGACGAGCGCGGGCAAATAAAGTATGCCGGATCGTTTGCGATTGATAAGTTTCAGCCCGGGAAATACGAGTTGCGGATAACGGTTGACGGGATCAGTCGATCGACGAGCTTTGTGATTAGTCAGTAAAGAGCCGCGGATAGCACGGATTTATTTTCGGATTTTTTGTTCGAGCGCTTTCGCCTCTTTGATGAATTCGCCGTGCGGTGCTTGTTGGATATAGGCCTTGACGGATCGCGTCGCGTCGTTGATGGCGCCACGGGTGAAGTAGATCCGCGCAAGATGATAGTGCGCGGCAACGCATTCATCGCCTCCCATTATCAGGGCGCGCGTCAGTTCCTGTTCGGCAACTTCCAGGTCACCCATCTCAAGTTTCGCAATTCCGATCCAGAGCCGGGCCACCGGTCGCGTGCTGTCGATCGCAACGGCCTGATTAAGTAACGCGATCGCATCCGTGTAATTGTGTCGCTCGACCTGAACCAACCCCATGTTGAATTTGGCGTTGAAGTTTTTGGGATCGGCAGCCAGCACGGTCTCGAAGTGTTTCTCCGCCTCGTCGATCAGTTTCAACTTCAGATACTGCGCGCCGAGATCGTTACGCGCCGCGAGATACTCCGGATAGATTGAGAGTGCTTCCTGAAAGTGATTGGCAGCTTGTTGAAAGTCACTTTTGTTGACAGATTTCAATCCTAGTTCGTATTGCTTTTTCGCAGCGGCAGGTATTGATTGTCGTAATTCGGCAGCCGAAACAACCTTGGTAAGACGAGCACCTGAGGGATCTCTTTTCTCTTTGAGCTCGAGAGTTAGATCCACCATCAACCCGCGGCCCAGCTCGACCCTGCGTGACGCCGGTTCAAAATTACTCTTCGGGATTTCAGCGTCGACGTAATATATGCCTTGACTCAGATTTCTGATCTGAAACTCACCGCTGCTATTGGTATAGAGAGTTGAGAGAATGCTCTGCTGCGTTCTTAGCGTAATCCGTGCATAACCTTCCAATCCAAATCCGGAGGGAAGCGTGACGCGACCGCGAATGATAGCGTTATTCGTCTCGATGATAGTCTGTCTCCGCTCAATTTCCTCTTGCGCCCAAGCGGGTGTTGTGAGCAGCAACCACAACCAACAGCCGGCAAACGTGCGAATACCTCGTTGCATAAAATCTGTCTCAGATTGGTATGCTTAGCCTACATCTGAACTCGCAAAATTTAAACGGCGCGAGAAGCGAACTTGCTGCTTCTCGCGCCGAATTGATCTCCCGACTGATCGGCGACCTAGAACGTAAACTTCAGTGCAAATTCCACTATTCTTCGGCCGCGCTTGTTCTGGACCTTTCCGAAGTTGTCGATCGTGTTTTGGGTGAAGCTGAATCCACCGGTCGGATCACAAACACTCGCTGTGTTAGTACCGTCTCCAGTGGGCCGCGTCACTCTGCTCTTGCACACGGTCTCCAGGGCCAGGAAGATGTCGCTTCCGGTTGGGTTTGTGGCCGCGACATTGATCTGCGTCGGGTAAGCTTGATTGAATACGTTGAATAGACCAGTCCGGAACTGAATCTTCTTCTCTTCCGATATGTTGAAATTCTTGAAGAAAGAAATATCGAAATTGCTCCGGCCCGGAGTGCGGAGATAGAAGGGTGGCTGAGACGGTCCGGTATTCGGGAATGTCGGAATGCCAATCTTCGAGAGATCGAATACCTTGCTTCCCAACGTGGTGCCGCCGGTTTGCGGATTGCCAAGATAGATCGGAGTGATCGCGCCCAAGCTGGCTCCTGCATTCGTTCCGTTGAACGCATCCGAGCCATACCATGCAACCGCCTGGCTACCTTGCGCTATATCGCCAGTGAATCTCAGGCGAATCGGGATGCCGCTCTGGATCGTCGTAATGCCCGATAGCTGCCAGCCATTAAAGATTCCATTCGTGACGGCATTTGAAAAGCCTCCACGTGCAAGTCGCGGGATACTCCAGTTGTAGGAAAGATTGAACACGTGCGTTCGATCGAAGGGCAGCACGCCCCAGCTTCTGTTTCGCGTGTCAATCGGGTCTGCCCATGCAGCGCCGTCGCTCTCGGCGGTCGCGACAGTTCCCAGCGCCTTGCCGAATGTATAAGTAGCAAAGTACTGGAGGTTCCGCCCGTTGTGGCTCAGCGTCGCCTGTAATGAGTGATAAGTGGACGTACCAGTGAACTGATACAGACCGACTGAGTTGAAAGCATCGAACGGCCTGTATCTTCTGAGCACTGGGCCAGCTAGAGCGGCTCGCTGTATTGGATCAGACAGATTGAGTGACGTGTAGTTGGTTCCACCAGTACAGGTTGGACCGGTGCCCCCAACACACACTGGCGAGCCCAACGCTATACTTCCACTCAATAAAGCTCCAAGCGGAATTATATTGGCGTTTCGCCGTTGCGGCAGATGCCGTCCCTGAGTTCCGACATAAGCGACTGCCAGGACATTGTCCAGCGGCAGTCTCTTTTCAATCGTGAAACTCACGTTCGCAACCCGGGGTATTTCATTTGATTCAAGGTCACGACTGTTCACGTTGACTGAGCTAATGCTGCTGAAGGGATTGAGGGTCGTTAAGTCGCCGAACGAAAGCCCGTTAGTTGAGGCCCACGGAGTATCAACAGTCGCGCTGTAAGTATTCGGCAACTCGCCGCTTGAATAGTAGTCGTAGTTGCCCTGCACGCGATTGTAGAAGAGTCCGGCGCCGGCGCGAAAGACCAAATCACCCTTGCCGCCAACATCCCAGGCTACGTTGAGGCGCGGCATCCATTGAATGCCCAAGTTGTCCAGAATGCCTTTCGGAATCTCATTGCGCGCAGCCAATTTATACCCATTGGGTTTCGTAATGTCGCCGCCCAGGAATAGCCCTGCTCCAGGCTTAAATGATGCCGGGTCAAACAACACGCCGAGGCCTTTTCGTTCAAAGTTCTGCGGCAGGTAAGCGCCTCGCATTCCGTACTCGATCGTGAGATTTGGCCGCATCTTCCAACTGTCCTGAGCATAAAACTCGTAGTTGTAATAGCGGAAGTTATCCAGCGGCCGGTTTGAAGCTTGTGCGAATTCAATCGGTTTGCCAACGAAGATATCGCCAAAGTTATTGCCCGTAGCGGTAGTCTGTCCCCACTGCGCGGTGACGATGTTAGTATCGGCGTTTGATTGCTGGCGCTTGTTCGCTTGTTCAATAAATGCTCCAAATTTCAGCGTATGCGTGTTCTGAACCTTCACGAGGTTATCAGTAATCGCGAAGCTGTCGTTCCACGCGAGAATGGGATAACCATAAGCCGTATGGAAATCGCCCGCGCCCCAGGTCAACACGCTAATGGGAACGTACGGATTGGTGTTGGCCAACCTCGACGGGATATTCGGATTGCTCGTCGAGAAGAAGCCGACCGGTGTCAGGCCAAGGCCTTTCCACGAAACCTTGTCCGGCTCTTTGAAGTCATAATTCAACTTCAGCTTGCTGGCACTGAACAACATTTCGTTAGTCATGGTTGGGCTAATGATGCTGGTCACGTTCGCGACCACTGAACGACCGAGGTTAGTGCTAGTGAGCTTGCCCGGAATTTCATAATTCGATGAATTCCACCAAAGACCTCGCGGAAAGCCCTGCTCTTCATATTCTCGCGCAAAGCGCACGTACAGTTTCGTCTTCTCGCTGATGGCGTAGTCGAAGCGCGAAGTAAACTGGTTGCGATTGTTTGGTCTCAGCACGCTGTAGACGTAATTGTTTTGTCCGAACGGAACAGATCGATTGGGTGCTGGATAAAAATTCAGGAGCGCTCTGCCCAACGGATTCGCGCACGGCACGAGGTTGTTGTTTGGCGCTGCGTCCGACGCATTGTTAGATCCCGGGAGACCTACAACGCCGTTCGCAGTGCAGCCGGCGGGAACAAAGATCGAGCCCGCAGGCGATTCACTGAAATCGCCCTGTCGTTCTTTCAAGGTCGGTACGCGGAATAAGCTGGAACCTTCATCCACTTGCTGGTAGTAGCGTTCGTACCCCACGAAGAAAAACAGCTTGTCGCGATTACGATTGAACTTGGTGCCAGGCAGGAGAACTGGTCCACCGATGTTGCCACCGGGATAGTTGTACTTGCTATTCGGACGCGCCACGCCATTGATGCTGTTCGAGCGGTCATTGGCCTGGAATCTGTAGTTACGCAAATAGTCGTAAACGGATCCGTGAAAACCGCTGCTACCGCCTTTGGTCGTCGCGCTAATCTGAACGGCGCTGGTGCCGTGTTCGGCGGCGTAGTTGCTGGTCTGGATCTTGACTTCCTGGACCATGTCCGGATTGGCGGTGATGATGGTGCCGTTGTTCGCGCCGATATCAATCATTCGCGAGCCGTCGATGGAGACGTTGTTCTGCTCTCCGCGCAGGCCGTTCACGTGATAATTCGCATTTGCGTTGGCACCACCGCCGAAACCGATGCTTTCCAGGTCAGTGTTATCAGGAGCGACCACGCCCGGCAGAATACGCAACAATTCCAGTGAACTGCGGCTAATGATCGAAAGATTATCGATCTGCTGTGAAGTGATGGTGTTTTCCCTTGAACCTGTTTCCGTTTGCAGTGTCTCGCTGACTGCCGTCACCGTAACAGATTCTGTGGGCTGTCCCACTTCCATCGAGATGTCGAGGCCTTTGGTGTCACTAGTCTCGATGGCCAGATCGGTTTGCGTCATTGTTTTGAAACCCGGAGCTTCAGTTTTGATGGTGTAGTTACCGGGCGTCAGAGCAGAGAAGGTATAGGTACCGTCTTCAGTCGACGTTGCATGGCGCTCGTCTTTGGTTCGCTGGTTGGTGAGCGTCACGGTCGCTCCACGGATGACTGCTCCCTGTGGATCTTTGACGGTGCCGCGCAATAACGCACTGCCAGTGGATTGCGCGACTGCCGGTGTCACAGCGGAAAGAACAGTCAGGGACAACACAAAGATGGAAACGATTAGCGTCGCATAGAGCCTGCGCAGTGAAGTCATGATCTCCTCCATTGGAGCGAAATTACAGGTACTTACAGGTACTTTTTAGAAGTTCAGCTTCGTTCATTGAGGGTTTGTTGTACGACCAGACAAAAGAGGCAATTAAAAAGCCTTCAGGGTTGTCGTACTACCCAAAACGATGCACTTACTTATCAAAATTTCGACTTAGAGGTTTGTTGCACGACCGGACAAAAGCCTTAGTACTACCACCGCACTCTCTTTGTCAAGAGTTTTTTATAGGTTACTAAGTTTTCTTTAATGCCAGTTAGTGCAGAACCGAAGGGCGTTGTAATCCCAAAAGCGCTCTAGGCAATACCGATGCCGCGAACTCTTCTTTTTGCACGGTTTCCTGAAACACTGAGCAATGTCACAGGATCCCAGTTGGAGACCGTCATCCAACTTTAGATGGATATTGAAATTTTTGGGGAGACTTCCGAAATTCTGAATTATCGATTCAAATTTTAGGCGGGGACTGCTGAGGCAAATTTCCGTGCAAGGACAAGACTGAGCGCTCCCATCAGTCGCGTGTCGTCACCAAGCGTTGAGGCAAACACAGGTGTCGATGGAAGACCACTGCAAATCGTGTTTTCGGCGAGTGTGCTGCGCAGTTCATCAGAAATCAGCGACCAAACTTTCGCGATGTCGCCGGCAAGAATCACTGCCTCGGGACTTAAGCCCTTCGTGAGATTCGAAATTCCTAATCCGAGGTAGTGCGCCGTTTCGAGTAACGCGTCCTTCGCAGCAGTGTCTTTTCCAAGCGCGTTATCCATCAACTTGCGAAATGAAATTTCAGGGTCCGCCGCACCGCTGCGCCGCATTTTGTAACGTGCGAGTGCGGCACGTTCTGAAGCAAACGCTTCCCAGCATTGTTCACTACCCGCCGCGCACACCGCCGGTGCGCCCTTTCCGATCGTCATGTGACCAAACTCACCTGCCGCGCCGGCCACGCCCTGATACACCTGACCATCGAAAATAATTCCGGTTCCCAATCCTTCTTCAACCAGCACCAGAATAAAGTCGCGCACGTCTCGAATCTCAGGCCGGCCGAGCCACAACTCAGCAAGTGCCGCGGCGTTCGCGTCGTTGTCGGTCGTGACTGGTAATCCCGTAGCCACGTGCAATTCAGACGCGAGCGCCCAGTTGCGCCACTTGAAGTGTGGAATGAAAAGCGCGGTGCCTGTTTCAGGATCGACGAGTCCGGGAACGCAGACACCAATCCCTTCGATCTTTGCGTGCGTCCTGATTAACCGTTGGATTATGGAAAGTAATCTGCGATACGTCGCCGTCACATCGGGATACGTATCAAACATTTCCCTATCGACTACTCGTCCCACAAGATCGGCAACGGCGACGGTTGTTTGCGCGGTACCGACGTCGGCGCCGATTGCCATAAACCCACCGGCTCGCAAACGCAGCAAACTCGGCGGGCGTCCACCGGTCGATTCACCCTCGATCTCGTAAATCAAACCCTGAGTCTTGAGTTCATCGACGATGAGTGAAACTGTCGATCGTTGTAGTGCCGTCTCGTGAGAGATCTCCGCGCGTGAGATTGGCTCTTTCTCGCGCACGTAGTTCAGGACGATTTGACGATTGATGTAGCGAATCGTATCCGCCCGTGCCACATTTACTTTTTTGAGGTTTATGCGTCGCAACGTTTTTCTTCCGCGGTATAGTAGCAACTCAACGCGTGTTGATGACAAGTGAAGCAGATTGCAAATTG
>Ga0070698_100004413_pt1 | contig 15458 bp, 14 predicted proteins | sample KBSK1502metaG_FD_65477 | JGI IMG/M metagenome (GOLD analysis project Ga0070698, IMG submission 65477) | Corn, switchgrass and miscanthus rhizosphere microbial communities from Kellogg Biological Station, Michigan, USA - KBS K1-50-2 metaG | ecosystem: Host-associated > Plants > Roots >...
CTCACGTTCCGGAGCATCCCGCAGATCCTCGGCGCCGCCCGGGACGCCCAGGCCTACGTCAGGCGCACCATCGAGACCGAGCTCAACTCCGCGCAGGGCAATCCGGCCGTGGTCCTGGACGAACGGCGCATCGTGTCGGTGGGCAACCTCGACGTGGTACCGGTCGCAGCCGCGCTCGACCTGGCCCGCATCGCCCTGGCGCCGGTGGTGACCTGTGCGGCCGAGCGGACGGTGAAGCTCTTGCAGAGCCCGGTCTCTGGCCTGCCGGCCGGCCTGGCCGCCGAGCCGGACACCGGCGAGGACGCCCTCGCCGAGTTCGCGGTCGCCGCGCAGGCGATCGCGGCCGAGGCCCGCATGCTGGCCCAGCCGGTCTCCTTCGAGGTGGTGAGCACGAGCAAGGCGGAAGGGATCGAGGACCGCACGACCATGGCGCCGCTGGCGGCCAGGCGCCTGGCCGAGATGGCCGACCTCGCCGCACGGGTGATCTCCCTCGAGCTATTCGTCGCGGCCCAGGCCATCGACCTGCGCCGGCCTCGCCGCCTGGGCGAGGGAACCGAGCGGGCGCATCGTCTCGTGCGCGAGCTCGCCGGCTTCACCGGCCCGGGACAGGTCCCGCCCGCGGACCTCGAGCCGCTCGTCGACGCGGTCCGCGCGGGCCGCTTCGCCCGGGATTGCCTGCTCTAAGGGCTCACGTTCCAGGCGTCGAGCACATCGCGGTCCCGGCTCGGCGCCGTGGTGCCCAGGATCGGATGCAGGTCCATCGACGGTGAGTACTTGCTGGCCGGCACCGTGCGGCCCAGCGCCTCGGCCATGGCGCGGACATGGTGCGGGCCGGCCCCGCAGCAGATGCCCACGTAGTTCACCCCGAGATCGCGGGCGGCCACGGCGAAATCTGCCATCTCGAACCTGGTGCAGCTGAACGGGTCGAGCGCGAGCGGGAAGACCCGGCCCGAGCCCTCGGTGCGCAGCGATTCCATCGTCGGCGAGGTCTCGTCGGTGCGGTACGGGACCGGCTGCGCGGCGACGGCGCAGTCGACCGCGCCCCTGATCCTGGCGATCAGCGGAAGCATGGTAACGGGCCCGCGGTCGCAGTTCAGCCCCACGACGGTGGCGCCGTGGTCGGCCAGGATCTTGCACGCCTCGACGTAGTCGTAGCCGTCCCAGGTTCTGGCCGGCTGCGTACTGGCCAGCGTCACCATGGCCGGCAGGCCAAGCTCCTGGATCACCTCCAGGGCGATCAGCGCCTCGCCAAGGTAGTCGTTGGTCTCGGCGATGACGAAGTCGATGCCCTCGTCGGCGGCCCAGCCCAGCTGCTCGGCGTACATCGCGCGCACCACGCCCGCTGTGGCCGCGTCCTGCGGGTCATAGGCCCAGGTGTTGCACACGTTGCCGGCCACCAGGGCGCCGCCTTCCGCGGCCACCTTCCGAGCCAGCCGCACGGCCTGCCTGTTCATGGCCTCGAGATCAGACTCGCGGCCCACCTGGCGCAGCTTCTCGCGGTGGGCGTAGTAGGTGAGCGCCACCATGACGTCGGCGCCAGCGCGCAGGAATTCCCGGTGCAGCTCGACGACCGCGTCGGGGAAGTCCAGCACCGCCTCGGGTACAAAGGCGCCCGCCTTGACATAGCCCCGGCGCTCCAGCTCGAACACATATCCCTCGGCTCCCAGCACCGCGCCGCCGGCAAGCCGGTCGGCCAGAGGTACTGCCATGTCCCCTCCCTTACCTGCAGCCTCGCACTACACTGCCGCAACCAGAGGTCGGCCACCAGCCAAAAGAGCCGTTTAGCGCCCCGAACTGGTCCGGCGGGTCGGAGTGAAGGTTACGGGCATCGACTCGAGGCCGCTGATGAAGTTCGAGGGCCGGTGCGACAGCGGTCCGGGCCCGGCCAGCGCGAGGTCCGGCACGCGCTCGAAGAGCTGCTCGAACATCACCCGAAGCTCCAGCCGGGCGAGCTGGTTCCCCAGGCAGAAGTGCGCGCCGAAGCCGAAGGCCAGGTGGGGGTTGGCCGCCCGCGCCGCGTCGAAGGTGTCGGGATGGTCGAACACCGACTCGTCCCGGTTGGCCGAGGGATACAGGAGCATGACCTCCGCGCCCGCGGGGATTCGCTCGCCGAGCAGCTCCACGTCGCGGGTGGTGGTGCGGACCATGTCCTTGATCGGGGTCACCCAGCGCAGCATCTCCTCGACGGCGACCGGGAGCAGGCCCGGATCGGCCTGCAGGCGCGCCAGCTGGTCGGGGTGCTCGAGCAGGGCGAGCATCCCGCCGGAGATCACGTGCCGGGTGGTCTCGTCCCCGCCGATGAGGATCAGCAGCGTCTCGTGGATGAGCGAGAGCTGGTCGAGCCGGTCGTCATCTATCTCGGCGTGCACGAGGATGCCGACCAGGTCGCCGTCCGCTCCGGTCCGGCGCCGGTCGGCCAGCACCCGTTCCATGTAGGCCGTGTACTCGGCAAAGGCCTGGGCCGCGGCCTCGAGGTCGGCCAGGTCGGCCGCGCCCTGCGATCCGAGCATGTCCTCGGACCAGCGCAGCAGGTCAGACCGGTCCTCGCGGGCCACGCCGAGCATGTCGCCGATCACGTTGAGGGGCAGCGGGGCGGCGATGTCCCCGACGAAGTCGCACGACCCGCGCTCGCACACCTGGTCGATGACCTCGTCGCAGACCGCGCGGACCTGGGCCTCCATCGCCTGCACGCGGCGCGGGGTGAACCCGGCGCTGACCAGCTTGCGCCGCCTGACGTGCTCGGGGGCGTCAAGGTCGATCATCATGGGCAGGCCGGGGAACTTCGGCCGGATGCCGCCCGCGCTGGAGAACGTCGCGGTGTCCGTGCCCGCCGCTTTCACGTCGTCGTAGCGGGCGAGGGCCCACAGGTCGTTGACGTCGTCGTGGTAGACGGGGGCGTGGCGGCGCATCCACGCGAACGCGGGATACGGATCGTTGCCGAAGAACTCACCGCTCATCAGGTCGATGCCGAGCTCGGCCGGTGACCGGGTCATCTCATCCCCTGCCTTCGGGTGCTGGCTATGCCGCCATGGTAGAACACGTTACAGTTTTGGCCAGATGGCGAGAGGAGCCGGGATGCCACAGGCCCGTGAGCTGGAGGCCGACGTCGTCATCGTGGGGTTCGGCGCGGCGGGCGCCTGCGCGGCGCTCGAGGCCAGTGCGGCCGGGGCCGGCGTGCTGGTGCTCGACCGGTTCAGCGGGGGCGGCGCGACCGCGCTGTCGGGCGGCGTCGTGTACGCGGGCGGCGGCACGCCCCAGCAGCGGCAGGCCGGCGTGGCCGACTCGGTCGACGCGATGGTCAGCTACCTGGGCATGGAGGTGGGCGACGCGGTCTCAGCCGCGACCGTGCGCGAGTTCTGCGCGGGCAGCGCCGCGATGATCGACTGGCTGGCCGGCCACGGGGTGCCGTTCGACGGCTCCCTCTGCCCGGAGAAGACCTCCTACCCGACCAACCGGCACTACCTCTACTTCTCCGGCAGCGAGCCGTCGTTCCCGCAGGTGGCCGAGCCCGCGCCGCGCGGCCACCGGGCCGTAGGCAAGGGCACGTCGGGAAAGGTCCTGTACGCCGGGCTGGCCGCGGCCGTCCGCTCGGCCGGGGTGCGGATCATCTCGCAGACCCGCGCCGTCAGGCTGGTGACCTCCGACGAGGGGCGGGTCGCCGGGGTGGAGTGCCTGAGCATGCGCTCGGCTCCGGCCTGGGCGCGCGTCGGCTACCGGGTCCTGAGCCGGCTGGGCCGCAAGCCGTACCTGTACGCGGGCGCGCTGGGCCGCCGCCTCTACCAGCCGGTCACCTGGCTGGAGCGGCGTTACGCCCGGCCGCTGACGGTGCGCGCACGGCGGGGCGTCGTGCTCGCGGCCGGCGGGTTCGTGGCGAACCGGGCCATGATGCGCGAGCACGCCCCGGCGTTCCGCGGCGGGCTGGCGCTGGGCACGCCCGCCGACGACGGCAGCGGGATCGCGCTGGGGGTCGCGGCCGGCGGCGCCACCCGCTACCTGGACCGCGTGTCGTGCTGGCGGTTCATCACCCCGCCCGCGTCGTTCGCGCGCGGCCTGATCGTGGACCGGGCCGGGCAGCGGGTGTGCGACGAGTCCCGTTACGGCGCGGCGATCGGCGAGGCCATCGTGCGCCGCCACGACCGGCGCGCCTGGCTGCTGCTGGACCAGCCTCTGGTTAGTGCGTCGTGGCGGCAGCTGCGCGGCAGCACGCTGTGGTTCCAGCTCATGCAGGCCGTCTACCTGCTGACGCGGGCCAGGACGAGCGCGCCCACCCTGGCCGCCGCGGCGGCCAGGGCGGGCATCGACCCCGACGGCCTCGCCGCGACCGTCGCGGCCTATAACCGGGCGGCCGCAGCCGGCGAGCCCGATGCGGCCGGGAAGCCAGCCGATGTTGTCCAGATCGTCGAACGGCCGCCGTTCTCACTCATTGACTTGTCTGTCCGGCCCCGGCCCGCGTACCCCGCGCCGATGCTGACCCTGGGTGGCCTGACGGTCGCCGAGGACACCGGCCAGGTGTTGCGCGAGGACGGCACACCGGTCGCCGGCCTGTACGCCGCCGGCCGGACGGCGGTCGGGCTGTGCTCGAACTCCTACGTCAGCGGGCTCTCGCTGGCCGACTGCGTGTTCTCGGGCCGCCGGGCAGGCAACCACGCGGCGGTCGCGGTGGCGGCAGCAACCTGACAATGCGTCATCAGCGCGGAGCGACGCACCAACGCCGACCCTAGGACGGAGGAAGCAACCGTCATCAGCGCGGAGCGACGGCACCAACGCCGACCCTAGGACGGAGGAAGGAGGCCTGGCATGCGCTACGGCGTCGTGCTGTTTACCAGCGACCGCGGCATCACCCCGGCGCGGGCGGCGCAGGCGGCCGAGGCCGCCGGGTTCGACCGGTTCTACGTGCCCGAGCACACCCATATCCCGGTCCGGCGCCAGGCGCCGCACCCCCGGACCGGGACCCAGGAGCTTCCCGACGACCGCTACCTGCGCACGCTCGACCCGTGGGTCGCGCTGAGCACGGCCGCGGCCGTGACGTCGACGATCGGGCTGGGCACGGCCGTGGCGCTGCCGGCCGAGCATGACCCGATCACGCTGGCCAAGACCGTCGCCTCGCTCGATCACCTGTCCGGCGGCCGGGTCGTGCTCGGCGCGGGATTCGGCTGGAACCTCGACGAGCTCGCCGACCACGGCGTCCCGGCTGGCCGGCGGCGTACCGTGCTGCGCGAGTACCTCGAGGCCATGCAGGCTCTCTGGTCCCAGGATGAGGCCAGCTACCAGGGCGAGTTCGTGCGCTTCGACGCCTGCTGGGCCTGGCCCAAGCCGGTGCAGCAGCCGCGCGTGCCGATCCTGGTCGGCGCGGGCGGCACCGAGAAGACGTTCGCCTGGATCGCCAGGTCCGCGGACGGGTGGCTGACCACGCCGGGCGAGACCGACCTCGACGCGAAGCTGGCCCTGCTGACCGAGGCCTGGCGGGCCGCCGGCCGAACGGGCCAGCCGCAGGTCACCGTGCTCGCGGGCCGTCCCGACCCGGACCTGCTCGCGCACTGGGCCGAGATCGGCGTGACCGACGTGACCTTCGGCATGCCCGACCGCGCCGCGGACGAGGTCGTCGCCTACCTCGCCCGCCTGGCCAGCCGCCTCGGCCTCACGAGCTCTGCTGCCGACTCGTTGTAGCAGGCTGCGCCGCGGGCGACGCGTCCGCGTTGCCACAGGCCACGTCTGGGGCCCCAGTGTAAGTTGGGCATATGTCCGCTGAGTCGGTTCAGGTCGAGGATCCCAGTGACCCTGTGGCGATTCTCCGAGACCTGCCTGAGCAGGAGCGCGGCCAGTTCCTCCGCCAGTACCACGAGGCCGTGGACGCGGCGCATGATCCCGCCGGCTACCGGCGGCTGCAGCAACTCCTGCATGCCTGGCGGCTGACGGTCATCGCGACCAGCCAAGTCGGCTACTACGAGGAGCTTGAGGCAGTGCGAAGCGGCACCGCACAGACGACGCCAGCAGAGGTTGCGATCCCGGACTGGCAGGAGCGGCTGGCGGCGGCGCGGGCTCAGGCGCGGTGACCTACCGGGCCGAGTTAAGTGACCGGGTCCTCAGGCAGCTCGGCGATTTTCCGGCAAGGCATTCGATGCCCTGATCGCGACCATGTCCGCGGTGATCGAATACCCGGACGATCCGCTGCGGACGTTCCCGACGAGCCATCCCTACGTCCGGCGCGCCGAGTTCGGTGCGGCGGGCCTCGTTACGTACATGCTCGATGACGCCCGCCAGACAGTCACCCTGACGGACGTGACCTGGGCAGGCTGACCCGAGGACGCTGCGCCGTACCCCGCGCGTGGTGCAAGCCGGGCAGCGCGGGTCACAATCGGTCCATGTGGCAGCTGCGTGAGCGCGTTGCGGTGGTTACTGGTGCGGCGAGCGGGATCGGCCTGGCGATCACGGAAGCCTTCGTGCGAGAAGGCATGCGAGTCGTGATGGCCGATGTGAACGAGCGCGATCTGCGACGTCGAGCTGAAGAGCTGACCAGGCAGGGGGGCGAGGTGTACGCGAGGAAGGTCGACGTCCGAGACCCCGAGGCGGTCGACGGCGTGGGAGCAGCCGCCGTGGACCGATTCGGAGCGCTGCACGTTGCGGTCAACAACGCTGGCGTGGTCTCGACGGGATACTCCTGGGAGTTGTCGCTCGAGGAGTGGCACCGGGTCATCGACATTGACCTGTGGGGCGTGATTCACGGTATACGGGCCTTCGTCCCCCGGATCCTTGCCTCAGGCGAGGAGGGTCATGTCGTCAACGTCGCCTCCATGGCTGCGGTTATGGCGCTCGGTCGGCTGGGACCGTACACCGCGGCCAAACACGGCGTCCTGGGGCTGACCGACGTCCTGAGTGCCGAGTTTGCCGCCATGGGAGCGCCGGTCGGCGCGAGCGTTGTCATGCCTGGCATGATCAAGACCGCCCTGAATCCGCTCGGCACCGTGGCGCCCTCCGTGGTGGCGGCCAATGTGATCGACGCCGTCCGGAACAATCGCCGCTACGTATTTACCGATCAGCACAGCCGGGGTGAGGTCGAGGAACGACTCGGCGCTATTCTCGCGGCACGCACCGAGGTCTGCACGTAGCGCAGAGAATCCGTGAGGGGTGTCCTTAGACTGGTCTTCGATGCGTACGGCGCTGGCGGGGACGTCCGCCGCGGCAAGCTGGCGCGCGAACTCGCGTCCTTCCACGATGCCGTTGTGACGGTTGATCCCGCCAGTCGCGATGATCAGCGGCGCGAGGCCGCGATGGTAGCGGTCGGTGGCGATGTGCGCGGGCGATGTCTGGTTGGTGCCGAACAGGACCAGTGCGGACGGCTGGGTGCCGGGCGGCGGGGCGTCGATGTCCACGCTTGCGGTCAGCGTGGCTATCCGCGCGGCGGTCAGCTCACCGTCATTCACCGTCGTTCCCTTTCGCTGCCGGGGGCCGCGGGAAGCGCCAGCCGCGTGCCCGCGTCGCTGTACCGTACGAGCCTCGGCGTGCACGGCAGCCAGCGGCCCTCCGATCGTGCGGCTCTGGCTGGTCTGCGATCAGGCACGGGGGGAATGTCGCGAGCATCGGACTTGCTGTCCTTTAGGACGACTTGCTCGGGGAGTCCGTTGTGCCACTCGCATGACGCCGCGGGCGGAGGTTCTCAGACCAGGTGGTGACCTCGGTGAGAGAGCGACTGGTGGCATGGGCCTACCTGCTGGGGTGGAAGGTCGTATGCCGGGTGCCGCGGCGGCTGGCGGAGCTGGCCTTCCGGCTGGTCGCGGACTGGGTGTGGTGGCGGCGGGGGCGTAGCGTCCAGCAGCTGGAGGCGAACTTGGGCCGGGTCGTGGCCTGGTCGGCGGGCCAGGCCGCCCCGGCCACTTCCGTTACGGATCTAAAAGAGCTTTCACGGCGGGGAATGCGTTCGTACCTGCGGTACTGGCTCGAGGTCTTCCGGCTGCCTGTCATCCCCGACACCGAGATCCTCGGCCGGATGCGGAGCACGGGCGAGGAGCAGACCGCGTTCCGCAACATGGCGGCGGGGCGGGGCGTGATCTTCGCGCTGCCGCACATGGGCAACTGGGAGCACGCGGGCGCCTGGATCGTGCTGCGCGGCGCGGGGAAGTTCACCACGGTGGCCGAGCGGCTGCGCCCAGAATCGCTCTACGACCGGTTCGTGGCGTTCCGGGAGGGCCTGGGCATGGAGGTGCTGCCGCACTCGGGCGGTGCCAGCCGGTTCGGGGTGCTCGCGCGGCGGCTGCGGGACGGCGGCCTGGTCTGCCTGCTGTGCGAGCGCGACCTCACCGGGGGCGGCATCGAGGTCGAGTTCTTCGGCGAGCCCGCCCGGATGATGGGCGGCGCGGCCGCGCTCGCCGTGCACACCGGTGCGGCGCTGATGCCGGTGACGCTGTGGTACGACGGGCCGTACTGGGGCGCGCACATCCACCCGGAGATCGGCGTGCCGACCGACGGCGACCGGCCGGGGAAGGTGAACGCCATGACCCAGCAGCTGGCCCGGGTCTTCGAGGCAGCGATTGCGGAGCACCCGGAGGACTGGCACATGCTGCAGAAGGTGTTCGTGGCGGAGCTGGACCCCGAGCTGCTGGCCCGGCAGCGAGCCGACGACGAGGCCGACGAGGACAGCTCGGCCTGGACCGCGCCGGACACCACGTCATCGTCATAGCGCCAGCTCGGAGGTATTGTCGCCTACGGGGGAGCGATGAGCAGTTCCACGGTGGCGACGAGGTACTGGCACCTCACCGACGACGGGCGGGTCCAGTGTGATGTGTGCCCGCGGGCCTGCCGCCTGCACGAGGGGCAGCGCGGGTTCTGCTTCGTGCGCATGCGCCAGGGTGACGCCATCGTCCTGACGACGTACGGGCGCTCCAGCGGCTACTGCGTCGACCCGATCGAGAAGAAGCCGCTCAACCATTTCCTGCCCGGGTCGCCGGTGCTCTCGTTCGGCACCGCCGGGTGCAACCTGGGCTGCCGGTTCTGCCAGAACTGGGATATCTCCAAGTCGCGCGAGATCGACACGCTGGCCGACGAGGCGTCACCGCAGGCCATCGCCGGCGCCGCGAGCGAACTGGGCTGCCGCAGCGTGGCGTTCACCTACAACGACCCGGTCATCTTCATGGAGTACGCGATGGACGTGGCCGACGCCTGCCGGGAGCGCGGCATCAAGGCGGTGGCGGTGACGGCCGGGTACATGTCCGCGGAGCCACGGGCCGAGTTCTACCGGCACATCGACGCCGCGAACGTCGACCTCAAGGGATTCACCGGCGACTTCTACCACCGGGTGTGCCTGGGGAGGCTGGACCCGGTGCTGGAGACGCTCGAGTACCTCAAAGCCGAGACCGGGGTGTGGCTCGAGCTCACCAATCTGCTGATTCCCGGGACGAACGACTCCGACGCCGAGATCGACGCGATGACGCGGTGGGTGGCCGGGCGCCTCGGACCTGATGTGCCGGTGCACTTCACGGCGTTCCACCCAGACTTCAAGATGCTGGACCGGCCGCGCACCCCGTCCGAGACGCTGGCCCGGGCCCGGCGCATCGCCGTCGGCAACGGCATCCGCTACGCCTATACCGGCAATGTCCATGACCCGGCGGGTCAGAGCACGCACTGCCACCAGTGCGGCGCGCTTGTGATCGAGCGCGACTGGTATCGCCTGGGTGCCTACCGGCTCACCGGCGACGGCCGATGCATGACCTGCGGCGCGCCGGTGCCCGGCGTGTTCGATGGGCCGCCGGGATCATGGGGGCACAGGCGGCTGCCGGTCCAGCTGGGGTGGCCCGCGGTCAGGTAAGCGGCCGGCCGGCGCGCCTAGGGGAGTTTCTCGAACACCGCGATCTGACTGCTGCTGTCGGATGCGAACGCAGCCCGGTCCCATCCCGCCCACCGCTCGCGCAGCCGGAAGCCGTTGATCCTGGCCATGAGGTCGAGCTCGGACGGCCATACGTAACGGTAGGGCGCACTGTGGCGCACCAGGCGCCCGTCGATCTCGATCCAGTGATGCGACCACGCGATCTGCCCCACCAGGTCGTCGAAGGTCTCGATCCCGACGTGATCGGGATCGAGCCTGAAGACCCAGGCGGCCTGTCCGGGCGGCACCCGGCGGAGCTGGGGGACGATCACCTCCGCCACGAAGCATCCGCCGGGCTCCAGGTGCGCGGCCGCGTTGGCGAAGACCGCCAGCTGATCGTCCTGCGTGGTCACGTTCATGATCGTGTTCGCCACCAGGTACACCAGCGTGAACGGCGCCCCCGGAACACGCGTGGTCGTCATGTCGCCGATGGTCACCGGGACGGCGTCGCCGCCGGGCTTGGCCAGCAGCCGCTCGGCCATGGGCCGCGACAGCTCGAGGCCGTGTACCGCGATCCCCCGGGCGCTCAGCCCCAGAGCCACCCGCCCGGTGCCGACCGCGAACTCCAGCGCAGGCCCGCCTCCGGCCAGCTCGGCCAGCAGGGCGACCATCGGATCGAGAACCGCCGGCTCGAACATGGCCGAGTAGGTCTTGTCGTAGACCTCGGCCACCTCCGGGCCCCAGGTGATCGAACCCATGAGCGGAGCCTCTCGCGAACCTCCGCCCGCGGCCACAGGTTTTTCCTGCCGCCGAGACCGCGCCAGGCATGAGCCCGGTCGCCGGATTCACGGGACCTGGCGCTGCGCGTCGGCGAGGATGTCCCCTACCGCCCGGCCGAACCGCACGTCGCAGGGATGGCCGGATCGCCCCGACCGCGCGTTGGCGGCCAGCTCGGTGAGGGCGGTCCGCAGCGGCGTCACCGGCTGGTCCGTCTCCATGGGCGCCACGGAGCGGCCGGCCTGCCCCCACAGGTACAGGTCGGCGAACCGGGCGCTTTCCGTGGCCCCGAGCGTCACGGTCACGGTGCTGGTCACCCCCGTCTGGTGGCGCAGGATGAGATGGGTGACGTCGGCCAGACCGGACCGGGCGGTCACCGAGCGCACCGGGCCGAGGCTGGCCCACAGCAGCGAGACCAGGTGCGGGGCGAGGTCCCACAGCGCGCCCTTGTCCCGGCGCCACGGGGTGTTGAACGGGCTGCCCGGCCGCAGCGCCGTGCCCAGCCAGACCGCGCAGCCGCCGGCCCAGCCGCCGGTGGCGGCGACCTCGGCCAGCCAGGCTCGCACGTCGGCCTGAAACCGGGCGGTGAAGAAGACGACGGACGCGACTCGTGCCCGCTGCACCGCGTCGGCCAGCGCGTCGGCGTCGGCCGCGGCGATCGCGACCGGCTTTTCCAGCAGCAGGTGCTTGCCCGCGTCGGCCGCCCGGATGGCGATCGGGGCCTGCACGTCCGGTGGCACCGCGAACGCGACCGCGTCGACGTCGGCCAGGAACTCGGCCAGGTCGTGGTACGCCCTGGCGTGATGGCTGGCCGCCAGGTCCGCCGCGGCGCTGGCATTGCGGCCCCAGACCGCGGCGAATTCGACGCCCTCGGTGGAGGCCAGCGCGGGCGCGTGCGTGATCTGCGCCCAGTGGCCGGTGCCGACGAGGCCAAATCTCAGCGGCCGGGTCATCTGGCGTCCCTTCGTGCCGGGACCGGGTGGCGTGGCGGGAACCTCAACGCTACCGGGCGCAGGCGACTCGTACTGCGGCCCTGGTAACCTGACGCGCAACGCGAGGGGGGTCCCATGCCCGAGCAGTCGTCGTATCGCGTGGTCGTGGCCGGCGCCGGGTTCGGGGGGATCGGCATGGCCGCCGCGCTCCGGCAGGCGGGCATCGACGACTTCCTCGTGGTCGACCGGGGCGACGACCTCGGGGGGACCTGGCGCGACAACACTTACCCCGGCCTGGCGTGCGACGTGCCATCGAACCTGTACTCGTTCTCGTTCCGGCCGAGCCGCTGGAGCCGCCGGTTCCCGCCGCGGCAGGAGATCCTGGCCTACCTGCGCGCGCTGGCCGCGGACCGCGGGCTCGGCCCCCACCTTCGCTTCGGCGCGGGCATCGCCGCCGCCGAGTTCGACGAGCGCCGCGCGGCATGGAACATCGCGCTCACCGACGGCGGCACGCTTCGGGCCGACGCCCTCGTCTCCGCCGTCGGGCAGCTCAACCGGCCCCGCCTTCCCGACATCGCGGGCCGCGACGAGTTCGCCGGACCGTCGTGGCACTCCGCCCGCTGGAACCACGATGTCGGCGTGGCAGGCCGGCGGGTAGCGGTGATAGGCACCGGGGCCAGCGCCATCCAGTTCGTTCCCGAGATCGCCAAGGCCGCCGCGCGCGTCGACGTGTACCAGCGCACGCCCCCGTACGTGCTGCCCAAGTTCGACCACCCCTACGGCCGCACCCAGCAGCTCCTGTTCGAGCGGTTCCCCGTGGTGCGCAAGGCCGACCGGCTGCGCATCTTCCTCTACGGCGAGCTGCTCACGACCGGATTCGTCCTGTCGCCGAAGTTCCTGGCCGCGCCGATGCAGATGTGGCGCCGGCAGCTCCGGACCCAGATCGCCGACCCGCGGCTGCGCGAGCAATGCGTCCCCGACTACGTGATGGGCTGCAAGCGAGTACTGTTCTCCAACGACTGGTACCCGACGCTGGCCCGCCCGAACGTCGAGCTCGTCACCGAGCCGATCGAGCGCATCGCCGCCGACGGCGTGGTCACCGCCGACGGCGTCCTCCGCCCGGCGGACGTGATCGTCTACGGCACCGGGTTCAAGACCCTCGACTTCCTGGCCCCCATGGCGGTGACCGGCCTGGGCGGGCGCCGGCTGCACGAGGTCTGGCGGGACGGGGCCGAGGCCTACCTCGGGATCACGGTCTCCGGGTTCCCGAACTTCTTCATGCTCTACGGGCCCAACACCAACCTCGGCGGGAACTCGATCATCTACATGCTCGAAGGGCAGATCGCCTACGTGGTCGGCGCCATCCGGGCCCTCCGGGAGCAGGGCCTCGACTGGCTCGACGTGCGTCCCGACGTGCAGCAGGAGTTCAACACCTGGGTGGGCACGGCCAGCCGCAGCTCGGTGTGGCAGAGCGGGTGCCGCAGCTGGTACACGACGGCCTCGGGCCGCAACACCAACAACTGGCCCGACCACACCTTCCTCTACCGGTACCGGGTCCGCCGCTTCGACCTCGGCCGGTACCGGGTCATGCCGAGACGTCCGGCCGAGGCCGGCACCGTCAGCGCCGGCACATGAGTGAGCCGGAGGGGCGCGGCGCCGCCTGGACTGAGGAGCGAGGAGCGCAGCGACGAGCGACGAGGGAAGGCGGTGCCTCACGAGCGCCCCGCAGGCGAGCGGGAGAAGCGGCATGAGCACGAGCCCGCGGACCGCGATCGGCGTCCGCGTGCCGCCGGCGGTGGCGCGGCTGGGCGCGCGGTGTCGTCATCGGACACCGTACAGGTGCTCGAGCGCGAGCTGGTCCAGGCGCTCGAACGCCATGCCGCGCTCGGCCAGCGCGGCGATGTCGGGGGTGAAGCCGCGGACGTCACGCCAGCTCTCGCCGTCGCCGAGGGTCGGCAGCGACAGGTCGGGCACCCGCGCCGCGGCCAGCGCCGCGGTCACATCCGGGTCGGCGCGGAACGCCGCCACCTTCTCCCGCAAGATCAGGTAGTTGCGCATGCACGCGGCCGCCGACGCCCACACCCCGTCGTCGTCCTCGGTGCGCGGCGGCTTGTAGTCGAAGTGCACCGGCCCGTCGTACCCGCCCGCCTGGAGCGCGTCCACCACCCAGAACGCGCCCCGCGCGTTGCCGGCCCCGAACCGCAGGTCCTGGTCGTAGCGCGGGCCGTGCTGCCCGTTCAGGTCGATGTGGAACAGCTTGCCGTGCCACAGCGCCTGCGTGATCGCGTGCGCGTAGTTGAGCCCTGACATCTCCTCGTGGCCGACCTCGGGGTTGAGGCCGACCAGCTCGGGGTGCTCCAGCTCGCTGATGAACGCCAGCGCGTGCCCGGCGGTCGGCAGCAGGATGTCGCCGCGAGGCTCGTTCGGCTTCGGCTCGATCGCGAAGCGCAGCTGGTACCCCTGGTCCAGCACGTACGAGCAGAGGACGTCGAACGCCTCCTTGAGCCGGTCCAGCGCGGCCCGGATGTCCTTGGCCGCGCCCGACTCCGCGCCGTCGCGCCCGCCCCAGCAGACGTACACCCGCGCGCCCAGCTCGGCGGCCAGGTCGAGGTTGCGCATCACCTTGGCCAGCGCGAACCGGCGGACGTCCCGGTCGTTGGCGGTGAACCCGCCCTCCTTGAAGATGGGGTGCGAGAACAGGTTCGTCGTGGCGGTGGTCACGACCAGCCCGGTCTCGTCGAGGGCCTTGCGGAACGCGGCGATCCTGTCCGCCCGCTCCTCGTCGGTGTCGTCGAACCCGAACACGTCGTTGTCGTGGAAGTTCACCCCGTACGCGCCGAGCTCGGCCAGCTTGCGCACGGCCCGCTCGGCGGGCATCGGCGGCCGGACCGCTGTGCCGAAGACGTCCACGCCCTGCCAGCCCACGGTCCAGATCCCGAACGAGAACCGGTCAGCGGGCGTGGGCACATAGCGATCTGTGGTCACGGGTTAGACGTTAGCCGGTTCGCCGATAGCGGTGGACCGCTACCGGCGCGAAGACGGCCACGATACCGATGGACCAGGCTATGGCGACCAGTACGTGCGTGGTCGTCGGGCCGCCGATCAGCAGCGACCGCACCGCGCTGGCGGTCGCCGAGACGGGCTGGTCAGCGGCGTACTCCCGCACCGGGGCAGGCATGTACCTCGTGGCCACGAACACGTTGGAGGGAAAGACGAGCAGGGCGAGCAGCGGGAACGACGCCGCGGTGGCCGCCTCCGCGCTCTTGCTCGTCAGGGCCAGGACGGCCATGACCCACGACATGGCCAGTCCGAACAGCAGCACCAGCGCGCCCGCGGCGACCAGCGCGACCGGGTTCGTGTGGAGACGGAAGCCGACTGCGAACCCGACCCCGATCATCACCGCGATGACGAGCAGGTAACGGCACGTGTCGGCGAGGGCGCGACCCGCGAGCAGGGCAGAGCGGGCCATGGCGAGAGAGCGGAAGCGTTCGATGAGACCGCGGTGGAGGTCCTCGGCAAGGGCCACGGCGGTGGTTTGCGACCCGAAGGCGATGGTTTGTACCAGGACGCCGCAGATCAGGTAGTCGACGTAGCGAACGCCCGGGATGTGGATGGACCCGCCGAACACGTAGCGGAACATCAGCACGAACAGCACCGGCTGGATGGTGGTGAAGACGATCACTTGCGGGGTCCGGGTCATGGCGATGAGGTTTCGCCTGGCGACCGCCAGGGCGTCCGCGACGAGCCATCCCGCCGTCGGGCGGGCCGGCGGCGAGATTGCGGGGGTGACTGTGGTGGCGGTCATGCGTGCGCTCCCTCTCGGTCGGCGGCGGGTACGGGCCGGGCTGTGCTGATCGGGCGTGCCTCCCTGCCATGGCCGGTCAGCTGCAGGAACGCGTCGTCGAGGGTGGGCTCGCGAATCACGAGCGCGTCGGGAACGAGCCCGGCAGCGT
>Ga0070698_100004414_pt1 | contig 15456 bp, 6 predicted proteins | sample KBSK1502metaG_FD_65477 | JGI IMG/M metagenome (GOLD analysis project Ga0070698, IMG submission 65477) | Corn, switchgrass and miscanthus rhizosphere microbial communities from Kellogg Biological Station, Michigan, USA - KBS K1-50-2 metaG | ecosystem: Host-associated > Plants > Roots >...
GTTTTCAATCCTTCGGGCATGGGAAAAGGAACGTCTTTCCCATAAGCAACATTTGCTGCATCTGCATGATGATATTCGGTCAACACACGATAGGTGCGATCTTTATTTATGTGAAAATTATCAAAGCTTGTTTGAAATTGTATAATGATAAAGATCATCATACAAACGGCAATGCCAACAGCCAATCCGGCGATGTTGATAATAGTGTAATTCCTGTTACGGGTCAAACTCCTGAATGCGGTTTTGAAATAATTTTTAAACATGGTTAAATTTTATTCGGTTCTTAAACTTTTAACAGGGTTTGCAAGTGCCGCTTTGATCGATTGAAAACTTACTGTAAACAATGCGATCAATAAAGCGATTACACCTACTGTTACAAAAATCCACCAACCGATTGTTGTTCGATAGGCAAAATCCTGTAGCCATTTATGCATGAAATAGTATGCAATTGGCGAAACGATCACCACCGATATCAGGATCAGCTTCAAAAAATCCTTGCATAATAAAGTTGTTATACTGCTTACGCTAGCACCCAAAACTTTTCTTATTCCTATTTCTTTCACACGCTGTTCAGCCATAAAGGCAGCCAGCCCGAACAAACCCAGGCAACAGATAAAGATGGCAAGTATGGTAAATGAATTAATGATTCTGAGTAATGTGTTCTCCGTTTCGTATTGTTTCTGTATGTTCTCGTCAAGAAATGAATATTCAAATGGCGCCTGCGGATTAAAACTTTTCCATATTGTTTGCAGTTTTGCAATCAATCCCGAATAATTAGCAGTATTGGCTGAAACGATAAGATTTGGATATCTGTAATTATATTGGAAAAATAATGGTTTAATGTTCTCATGCAGAGAAGCAAAATTGAAATCCTTCAATACTCCAACAATATGAAATGTCATCATATTACTATCAGTACCTGTGTATAAATTCTGACCGGGCGCCTCACTGATGGATAGTCCGAGTTCTTTCGCAGCAGTTTCATTTATTATTACCTGGTGCAGCGTATCGGTCCTTGTAAAATTTCTTCCTGCGACCAGCGGAATTCCCATAGCATCAAAATAATTTTCATCCACCGCATTAAAAAATACTTGCCTGGCATCATTCATCGTTTTTCCCTGCTTATATAAATCAATGTCCTCCTCAATTTTAAATCCTGGAGAATAAAGTGCACCAGCAACTTTGTTCACCTCCACTAGTCTCGAAATCTCATTCTTATAGGCTTCACTATTGAGAATAGCTTCGCGGGAGCGAACGGGAATCACCAGTTTTTGTTCCTTATTAAAACCCAGTTCTTTATTCTGAATGAACTTCACCTGGTTGCGAATGATCACAACAGCAATAATTAACCCGATTGAAATTATAAACTGAAATACCACGAGTCCCTTTCGCAAACTCACTGAAGATAAATGATGGCGAAAATTTCCTTTCAATACTTCAATGGCTTTAAACGATGACAAGTAAAAAGCAGGATAGCTCCCAGCCAGCAGGCCGGTAATAATTATTAACGCAATTACCATTCGCCAGATGGCGCTGTTGCTGAAAACATCAGCTGATAAATTATATTGGCTTATATCATTAAAATAAGGAAGCAATACATAAAACAAGGGCAAAGCGAGGCTAATTGAAATACAGCTAAGGAGCAGCGATTCTCCAAGGAACTGTTTTATCATTGATAATTTTCCAGCGCCTGCAGATTTTCTTACACCTATCTCTTTTGCACGGCTGGCAGATCGTGCCGTGGAGAGATTCATAAAATTGATACAGGCGATCAATTGAATAAAAGCAGCAATAATGAGAAGAATAGTTAAAAATTTCGAATTGGAATTTTTATCAATTTCTGAATCGAGATTACTGTACACATGAATATCCCTTAGGGATTGAAGGTGCATCACCTTAGAATATCCAGCCTCCATCAATTGCTCTTTACCGTTTTTAGCTACGTAAGCAGTTAGTTTTGCCTCGAATAGTTTTGTATCGGTGCCCGGTTTCAGTTTTACATAACCATGAGCAGAATTATCAAATGCCCAATTTGAACTGTTGCGAATAAAACCTCCTAAACTGCCACTGTAGATATTCATGATAAAATTCGGGCTGATGTGAGAACGGACATATTTTTCATCAAACACTCCTGTAATAAAAAAGTCATTAGTGCCAAACCTATCGGTCATTGTAACAGTTTTATTTACTGCTGTTTCATTCCCGAATAATCTTTTGGCAACATCCGAAGAAATGACCATTGAAAGAGGTTTGTCAAGACAATGAGCCATTGTTCCTTCCCTAAACCGATAAGTAAATACCTTGAAAAAATTCGAATCTGCATAATAGCCTTTGGTTATATAAATTGCTTTATCACCAGCCCGGAACAGGTGTTCATTCACATCAGAGCGATTAACCACTCTTACAGCCTCTTCCACTTCAGGAAAATCTTTTTGAATAGCCGGCAGTATCACAGGTGAAATGGTAGCCATCTTGTCTGTTTTATCACTGGTAATAACATCCGTGGTGATTCGAAAGATTCTGTCAGCATTCTTGTGTTGATTATCAAAACTATACTGCTCCTTTACATATAATAAAATATAAAGGCAGCATACCGTGCCCGCAGTGAGGCCCAGGATATTTATTATACTGTAGGTTTTGTTTCTCCAGAGATTTCTCCATGCCGTTATAAAATAATTTTTAATCATGGCTATGATTTTTTATTCAGTTCTTAAACTTTTTACCGGGTTTGCAATGGCCGCTTTTATCGCCTGGAAACTAACAATTACTAATGCAATGACGACTGCTGATACGCCTCCCACTAAGAATATCCACCAACTTATATTGATACGATATACATAATCCTGTAACCATTTATTCATAAAATACCAGGCAATAGGTGAAGCAATTAAAAATCCGATGGTAACGAGGATAATGAACTCTTTTGAAAAAAGATATATCACACTGCCCACAGTAGCGCCAAGTACTTTCCTGATGCCCACTTCCTTTACTCTTTGCACAGCCATGAATGAAACCAATCCATACAAACCAAGACAGCTCAGAAATATGGCTATTACTGCAAATATTTTATAGAGACTGGACAATTGATTTTCCTGTTTATAAAAGCTTTCAATTTTATCATCAAGAAATTTATACTCAAAAACAAATTCAGGAAATGTTTGATTCCATATCTTTTCAATTGAGCTTACTGTAGACGAAACATCTGTGGTGGTTAATTTTATTCCTGCCTGGTTATATCCCCTTTTCACAGTCGTTATAAGAACAGGATCAATGCCTCTTCGGAAGGACCTGTCATTATAATCCTTTACAACACCTACTATTTCACCATTCATAAATCCCCAAAGATTTATTTCTTTGTTCAATACATCTTTCGGATCGACAATACCTAAATTTTTTACAAGCTTTTCACTCACCAGGAATTCTCTTGCGGTATCCGAAGGCCGAAGATTTCTTCCTGCAACCAGCGGTAGTTTATAGGTTGGTAGATACTGATCATCGGCAAACTTGGTGATGGCATAGAAATCTGTCTCTTTTGCAGCATGATCAAATTTGAACGTACTCCACGAATCATTATCATCTTCAACAGGAGTATTTGAACTGAAACTTACATTTTGAATGGTTTTGATATCGGCCAATTGTTTACGCAGATATTCGAGTTTACTGGTGCCAATACTATCGCCCGGGAAAGGAATATTAACGATCGCTGTTTTATCAAAGCCCAACGGTTGGCTGGTAAAATAATTCATTTGCCTTACAATGATGAGCGTTCCAATGATCAATGCCTGTGCAATGACAAACTGGAAAACAACTAAGCCCCTGCGTAATGAAATCCCTTTTGTGCCAGTGGCAGTCATTTTGTTTTTTAAAGCATTGATGGGATTAAACCGTGATAGAACAATAGCCGGATAAAAACCGGCCAGTGCAGTTACAGCAGCAGCGATCGATATAAGAAATAGAATAATGGCGGAGCTGCCAGCTAAATCAAATGAAAGAGGTTTAGATAATACGCTGCTAATAAAAGGCAGTGTAAGAATTGCAAGAATTACTGCAAGTATAATCGACATAAAGACAATTAAAAAGGTTTCAGTAATAAATTGGATCTTCAACCCGGTTTTATTACTGCCTAACACTTTTCTTATACCTACTTCTTTTGATCGATTCACAGCCTGCGCCGTTGAAAGATTTATAAAATTTACACAGGCAATTAAAAGTATGAATGCGCCAATCAGCCACAAGGCCCTTATCAATCCCGGGCTTATGGTTCTGCCGCTAAAATCACCTGTTTTGGTATCATAATGTATCTTAATTAGTGGCTGTATAATATGACTATCCTTATTCTCCGGAGATTTCATTTTTTTTACAAACTCTCTTAACCGTGTATTGAATGATGAAGCGGAGATATCCCGCGGTAATAAAATGTAACATCCATAACTTGACCCTGTACCATCCCAATTTGTTGATTTTGCAAAATCAGCTGTGTAGCCAGTACCAAATGCAATTACAACTTTCAATTGCAGATCAGTATTCTCAGGAACGTCTGCTAAAACGCCTGCAACTTTCAAAACGTCCCGGTTGTTCCATTTTATCGTTTTGCCAATCGCAAATTGCCAATCACCAAAATATTTTTCAGCTATTGTTTTTGTAAGAACAACTGAATTGGGATTTTTCAATGAGGATGCGCTACCAGCCAACCATTTGAAATCAAATATGTCAAATAAAGAAGGCTCGGTAAAAAAGACCCCTTTTTCTTCTTTAAATTTTTTTATTGATTGGCCATTATCATCCAATACCTGGATATGGTCGTTACCCTCAGAATAAACAGTAGCTACTTTTTCCGCTTGTGGAAAATTAGCTTTCAAAGCAGCAGGCAAGGGCGTAGGGACTCCTTTGCCAAAAAAAATATCCGGAGAATCAGCATGGTGGTATTCTGTTAATACACGGTAGATCCGGTCTTTCCTTTCATGATAATTATCAAAGCTCATTTCGTAGCGGATCACGATAAAAATTACCAGGCAAATCGCAATGCCGGCAGCTAAACCGGTAATATTTATGATTGTGTAGTTTCTATGTCGAAGTAAATTCCTAAAACCCGTTTTGAAATAATTTTTAAACATGGCTAAATTTTTATTCTGTTCTTAAACTTTTAACTGGATTTGCAAGCGCTGCTTTGATCGCCTGGAAACTAACAGTAAGCAATGCGATGAGTAAAGCAGCAATACCCGCAACAGGAAATACCCACCATGCAATATGAATTCTGTAAGCAAAATCCTCCAACCATTTGTTCATCGCCCACCAGCCAAGTGGAAAAGCGATCAATGCCGCAATGATCACAAGCACAAGAAATTCTTTTGACAATAATTGTACGACATTGCCAACACTTGCCCCAAGCACTTTGCGAATTCCTATTTCTCTTGTTCTTCTTACCACAGTAAGTGTGGCTAAACCAAATAAACCCATGCTGGCAATAAAGATGGAAAGGGCAGATGCAATTTTTACAATAGTTGCTGTGCGTTGTTCCTGCCTGTATTGAGCCGCTACAGTTTCATCAAGAAAGCGATATTCAAATTCCTGGTCAGGAGCAACATTTTTCCAAACTTGTTTTAATGTATTAAGGTTAGCACTCAAATTGCCGGCCTTTAAACGTACAGAAATTCGTGGTTGAAGCGGTGAACCAAAACTTATATCATTTATGCGACGGAAAAAAGTATCTGGTTTAACAACCATAGCCAATGGCTCAACTTTTGTATGCAATGATTGATAATTGAAATCTTTTACAACACCGACGATCTGTTGTTCTATCCTGCCTGGTAGTTTTTGTCCTACTCCACTCTTCCATCCAAACATTTTTACCATAGCTTCGTTCACGATCATTGATGATGTATAGTCAGCAGGATTATCTGCAGAAAAATCTCTGCCCTCCGCTATTTGAATTCCCATCGTTTTTAAAAAATAGGGATCAACGGCATTGAATTGAAAATTCCTGTATACGTTTTTATCATCGCTATAACCGATATTGATCCATGGCGTTTCTGAAAAGCTCATCAGCGATACTGAAGCGCCGGCGACCTGTGGTTGTTTCAATAATTCGTTTCTATACAACTCTGCCAATTCCGTTCCTTTTAATCTTGGTTTGTTTGTGGGAATAATCACAACCTGTTCTTTTTTATACCCGAGATCCTTGTTTTGCAAATAATCCAATTGCCCGCCTATTACTATTGTACAGACGATCATTGCAATTGAAGTAACGAACTGACCTGTAATAAGGCCTTTTCGCAGCAGACCAGTTTTATTCCCAAGCTTTAATTTGCCTTTTAGAATTTCAACTGGTTTGAAACCGGAAAGAATGATCGCAGGATAAATACCAGCTATCAAACCGATCATTATAATAATAAGAATACAATAGCCAATAAATGCAAGATCGAATTGTACACTAAGCTGGCGATTTATTACCTGGTTGAATGGTTGTACAAGCGATACTGCTAAACCAATTCCTATAATTACGGATATAACTGTGACTAAAATTGCTTCTCCCCAAAATTGCCTGATGAGTTGCTGACGCTCTGCCCCTAACACTTTTCTAACGCCAACTTCCATAGCTCTTGTTGCAGACCTGCCAACAGAAAGTGTAATAAAATTGATACAGGCAACAAGAAGAATAAGTATGCCTATGGTCAAAAGTATATAAGAATATTTCGGATTACTGATAGGTTCAATCCCCGCCGGCAAGCTGGTGTCAAGATGAATTTTTGTAATTGGCTGCAGGCTTACAATGTATCCGCCTTCTTTATAATCTTCTCCGAGATTTTGCTTGACCATGGATGGGAATTTTTTCGCAAGCTTATTTGCATCGGCATCTTCCCGAAGCAGCACATATGTTTCAGGACTTATGCTGAACCATGCTTTCATTGCCCGTGGACTAAACAAATACTTACCATTAGAAAAAGAAATGAGAGCATTATACCTGATGCTTGATTCTTCAGGAGCAGATCTTACAATACCAGAAATTGAAAACATTACCTTTTCGTTGGCAAGCTGCAATTCAATATTTTTTCCAATTGGGTTTTGTTTCCCAAAATATTTCTTCGCAGTGTTTTCTGTAAGAATTATTGAATTATTTGTAGGAAAAGGATTCTCGCGGCTACCCTCAACAAGAGAAAAATCAAATATTCTGAAAAAACTTGAGTCAACCATTCTTATGTCTTCGCTGAAAGATTGTTCACCTGTTTTTACAAGAGTGTTTAAATTAAAAACCCTGCAAGTAGATTCAACTTCACCAAAGCTTGACTGCAAAGCGCCGGCAAGTGGTAAAGGAGTAGTAATATCAACGATATCATCCTGGTCATCATAATGCTCCACAACCCATGCCCGGTAGATCCGATCTGATTTACTGTGAAACTTATCATAACTCCATTCACTTCGAACAAACAACATGATAAGTATGCAGCAAGTGATCCCTATTGCAAGACCAAAAATATTAATGGCAGTATATCCCTTATTTCTTAAAAGATATCGCATCGCGACTTTGAAATAATTTTTTATCATGGCTATGACTTTATTTTTTTATGTTATCAACATTTGTAATTCTAATCATCGTCCCTTGCGACGCTCCGTTTATCTTTCTGTTCTTCCTTCAGTATTGCGTCGCAGTTTACCCTGAGTTTGTCGAAGGGTCGCACCCTTCAACTGTAAAAATTCTGCTCAGCAGAATTCAGAACGTACAAGTGTGCGACGCAAGAGCAGCCAAATTTTTTATTCTACAGCCTGGTTCACAAATATTTTCCTCAAAATCATTTTAATCTTAAAAATCGCGGTTCTATTCTGTTCTTAATGATTTTACAGGATTCGCCAATGCGGCTTTTATTGCTCTGAAACTTATTGTTACTAATGCAATGAATAAAGCAGTGATACCGGCAATAACAAACACCCACCACCCGATACTGATCCGGTAAGAAAAATCCTGAAGCCATTGATGCATAAAATACCAGGCAAGCGGCGAAGCGATGATTGCTGCAATCAGTACCAGTTTCAAAAAATCACTTGAAAGCAATCCAACTATTCCCGAAACGCTTGCCCCAAGCACCTTGCGGATACCAATCTCTTTTACTTTTCTCTCTACTACGAAAATCGATAACCCGAATAGACCGAGGCAGGCAATTAATAATGACAGCCCCGCAAAGCCATAAAAGATACCTTGCATCTTTTGTTCATTGCCATATTGTTTATCTATGCTTTCATCTACAAATGCGAATTCCAGCGGAATATCCGGAAAAGATGCTTTCCATGTTTTTTGAAGATGATTAATGGCTTCATCAGTATGCCGTCCATCTATCTTTAATGAAAGGCGGTTACCGCCCTGAGCATAATAAATCAATAGTGCTTCTACAGGTTTATGCAGGCTTTCAAAATTGAAATCCCTGACAACGCCAATTACAGATGTGGCATCATCACCTTTGCCAAAACGTTTCCCGATAGCATTTTCAGCTTTTTCCCATCCAAATGTTCTAACTGCAGCCTCATTTACAAGTACAGCCTTTGTTGTATCAGTAGGAAAATTCTTAGAAAAAAATCTTCCGGCTGCGAGCTTCATCCCATAAGTATCAAAAAAAGTAGTATCAACTCCCATATTATAAAGACTGCTGGATATTTCTTCTCCTTTTAAATTTTCAGTAGTGGTCCATCCATTCCCAAGTCCTCCAACAACATTTTGATTATGCTTGCTTACATTTAAAATATATGGACTTTGCAATAATTGGTTTCGCAATGAAACATATTGATCTCTTACTGAGTGTTCGCCATAAAATTTGACTTCTACGACTGCATTTCCCTCAAAACCCAGCGATTTGCTTCTTATAAAATTCATTTGTCTGCTTATGACAAGAATAGAGGCGACCAATGCAATGGTGATAGTGAACTGGAAAACAACAAGTCCTTTACGAATAAGATTGCCGCTGGCACTTTGTAAAAAACTTCCTTTTAATGATACAGCAGGATTAAATGAAGATAAAACAGCGGCGGGGTATATACCGGCAATTACAGATATAAAAACAATGAAACCAGTAATGATCAAAATATTTAACGGTGTTAATGCAAAATCATAAGGTTGACCAATCCATGTTGAAAATGCAGGCAATATTAATTTCAGCAACAAAACACCAATTAGCACCGCGATCGTACATATTAAAAATGTCTCAAAGAAGAATTGTCGTATCAATTGAAGCTTTGAAGCCCCAACAACTTTTCTTACAGAAGTTTCTCTTGCTCTTTTAATGGCACCTGCAGTAGTCAGGTTGATATAATTGATACAGGCAAGCAGCAAGACAATTATTCCAACGATGGAAAAAATTTTTACCCTTGCAATGCTTCCATTATTTGCAGAGTCATACCGTAATTTTGATTTTAAATGAATATCCCTGATCGGTTGCAAGTGATATGTATAAGACATTTTGTTCTGCTTCCATTCTTTTTCAGAGTGCTTTTTAGCAACCACATTTATTTGCTCTTCGGTCTGCTTCCATTTTCCAGGGTTATTCAATTGTACATAAACATAAGGCCATCCTCCTAACCATAAACTATCCGGATCAAAATTATATTTGATTTTCATCTGGCTTTTTAAATGAGCATAAGGGATCAGCAGATCGAACTGTATTTGTGAATTCGGGGGAACATTGGCTGCAACACCAGTAATAGTTTTTGGAAACTCTCCGTCAATCTCAACAGTTTTTCCAACGGCAGCATTTATAGAACCAAAATATTTTACTGCAAGTCTTTCTGTGATCACCATTTTATCCAATGAACTTAAGACCTGTCCAGGATCTCCTTTTAAAAGTTTGAACCCAAAAAATTTAAAAAAATTGCTATCAACTATCCCCGCATTTGATTCAATAAATAAATTATCCCCGCTTTTAACTTTGAACGACTCCCCAAACACCCTGCATGCAGACTGCACAGCAGGAAGTTCTTTGGTTAAATGTGCCCCAAAAGCAACTCCTGTCCCCGCTTGTGAAAAAGTTTCACTTTCGCTTTTGAAAGTATTTGAAATACGAAATATTTTATTCCCATCCGGATGAAAATTATCAAAACTCAATTCCCGCTGCAGCCATACTCCGATCACAAGACATACAACGATACCAATGGCAAGACCTGAAATATTCAGAATAGAAGTCGCCTTATTCTTCACAATATTTCTATAGGCAACGAGAAAAAAATTCTTTATCATAACATCACTTTTTAAAATTTTATTCAGTTCTTAATGAGTTTACTGGATTAGCAATCGCCGCTTTTATCGCTTCAAAACTTACTGTGATCAAAGCCACCAATAAGACCAATGAACCGGCAACTGTAAACATCCACCACGAAATAGTTGTTCTATATGCAAAGTCCTCCAGCCATCTGCTCATTATATACCACGCTACCGGCATTGCGATGACACAAGCAACCAACACCAGCTTTAAAAAATTTCCCGATAGCATTGTTGCTATTCCATTTGCCGTGGCACCTAATACTTTCCGAATACCTATCTCTTTAGTTTTCTGTGTTGTAGTATAAGAGATCAAACCATATAAGCCAAGACATGCGATCACTAATGACAAAATGGAGAAGTATAAAAATATAGTTGAGAATTTTGCTTCTTCGCGGTATTGTTCTTCAAATACATTTTCAGAAAAACTATAGTCAAGCAAAGCGGAAGGGAAATTTTTCTTCCAGGTTTTTTCCACCCACGCTGTAGTTTGAGGCAGCTTTGAAACATCTACTTTCAAAGTGATCCTTGAAAATCTATCTTGTGAAGGAAAGATAACCAGTGGACTTATTAAATGTTGCAGGGTGCTGAAATTAAAATCTTTTACAACGCCTATTACTTTTCCCGGCTGTCCTCCCATTTTAAAAGATTTGCCGATCGCTGTTTCTGCATCTTTCCAACCAAAACTTTTTATGGCATTTTCATTTAGTATAACAGTTCTTATTGAATCGGTGCCTGCATGAATTCCAAAATTTGCTCCTGCTATTAATTTTATTCCATGTACTTTAAGATAATCAGCATCCACCCGAAGTCTCGACGTATTCACCTGTAAAGGATTGCCAGTTGCATCAACTGTTTCAGACCCGCCTGAGCCGAGACTACCTAATAATGTATTAGACACAGTTGCGCCAGAAACAAGCGGACTTGATAATACATCATTTTTAAAAGCATTATAACCATTTATCACATCTGTATTTCCATGTACTCTTAAAAAAAGCAATCCATCTTTATCATATCCAAGATCTTTATGCTTTATGTATGACATTTGAGAATTTATAATAATAATGCCTGTAACAAGTATGATCGTAATGACAAATTGTGATACAACCAATGTCTTACGCAATACTATTCCCCTGCTACTTGATTTGAATGCTCCTTTTAATATTCCAATAGGTTTAAACCCTGAAAGAATGATGGCGGGATAGAGACCAGAGACTAAACCAAGGAAAACAGTTACTCCAATCAGAAAAGTTAGTAACAAGGGGAATGAGAGCAATGAAAGTTCTTTACCAGTAAGCTTATAGAAAAATGGTTGTAACAGGATACAAAGAACCAGTGAGAGTGCTAATGCAAGAATTGCGGTAAATACAGACTCGAATAAGTATTGCAATAGCAATTCTCTTTTACCTGCACCTACTACTTTTTTGACTCCTACTTCTTTTGCCCTGTTAATAGATCTTGCTGTTGCAAGATTGGTATAGTTTATACCAGCAAGCAACAAAATAAAAATTGCTATTGTTGAAAAAATATAAACTTGTTTAGCATTTCCTGTAGCTGCAATCTCATACTGAAGGTTAGATCGAAGATGAATATCACTTAATGGTTGCAGCTTATAAAAATATATGTGACGCCATATATCAAACCGGTCACCAATATATTTTCCATAGAACTGAGATATTTTATTTGATAATGCTTTATGATCAACATCTTTCTTTAATAACAAGTAAGTATAAAAACTGGCATCGCCCCATCCATCTACAGTTAGGATATCAGGATTTGCCACTTCAGCGGTTTTAAAAGAAGCAAGCATGCTAAAAGTAAAATGTGCATTCTTTGGAGGATCGGGCATAGTTCCCGTTACAGTATACGCCGCGCCTCTTCCCGTACTATCATTCATATAAATGATAAGACTCTTGCCGATAGGATCTGCATCTCCAAAATATTTTTTTGCCGTTGATTTAGTGAGTATGATCGTATAGGGCTGATTTAAGGCAGTATGAACATCACCTGTTGTTAACTTATAACTGAAGATATCAAAGAAGGAAGGATCAGTAAGCAGAATGCCCGGTTGCAATATTTGCTGGCCATTATGCATCACCAATTCCTCATGCATATCAAATCGTACCGTGTTTTCTATTTCTGCATAATCATTCTTCAATGCTTTTGCCATTGGCGCACTTGATACCGCCGATTCTGAAATACCCGATTCTCTTTTCTCTATTCCTGTTAGCCGAACGATCCGATCGTAATTACTATTGAATTTATCATAGCTTAATTCATCATTTACCCAAAGAGCAATAAGTGCAAAACAGCTTAGGCCAATGGATAAGCCAACAATGTTCAAAACAGAATAAGTTTTGTTCTTGACTAAACTCCTCCATGTTTGTTTTAAATAATTTCTGATCATAATAATTTTTTATTCTGTTCGTAAACTTTTGACGGGATTGGTTAATGCGGCTTTTATTGCCTGGAAACTTATTGTGATCAATGCTATGACTGCTGCCAGGATGCCTGCCGTTAAAAACATCCACCATGGCATAGAAATGCGATAAGCAAAATCTTCTAACCACTTATTCATAAAATACCAGGAAACAACAAAAGCTGGGATAGCGGCAAAAACAACCAGTTTCAAAAAATCTTTTGAAAGCAGTGCAACGATCGTTGATACATCAGCACCTAAAACTTTTCGAATACCAATTTCTTTGAGTCTTTGCATGATCGCAAACGCAGAAAGACCAAATAAACCCAAACAAGCGATAAAGATGGCAAGTGATGCAAAAATGATCAGTATTGTCTTTTGGCGTTGCTCTGCTTCATAAAGCCTTGCAAAATTCTCATCAAGAAAAGTATATTGGTAAGGTGTATCTGGAAGAAAATTTTTCCATGATGATTCTATCCGGTCAAGAGCTGCTGGTATATTTGATCCTGAAATTTTAATTGATATTCTTCCATAAGAACCTGCTCCTCTCGGGACCAATAAAACAAGCGGTGTGATCTTTTGATGCAATGACTCAAAATGAAAATCATTAAAAATGCCAATAAGTTTCCCCCTGCGGTTACCATACCCAAAATTTTTGCCTATCGCATCTTCATAATTTTTAAAGCCAAGAACTTTTGCAGCGGCTTCATTGATGAGAAAAGCGGATGTATCCAGGCTATAATCTCTTGAAAAACTTCGGCCGGCTACTATTTTTATTCCATAAGTTGAAATAAAATCATGATCTGCAGATACAAATTTTATGTCTGCATTCACAGGGGCCAGCGTATCGGCTGATTCCATCCTCGCACCCATTGCATCCAATAATCTTCCTGTAGGAATACGTGAAGAACGTCCAACATTTTTTATGTTGGAATTTGTCAATAGTTCATTCCTGAATGCTTCATACTTATCATTAAGTTGTGTAGTATATGGAAGGCTTACGATATGTTCTTTATCGAATCCCAGAATTTTGTTCTGCATATACCTCATTTGCCAGAAAACAATTCCAGTAGCAATGATGAGGATAATAGAAATCGCAAACTGGAGAGTAACAAGAACTTTTCTGAAAGAAATACCACCTCCAGCTTTTAAAAAACCTTTCAAAACTTTTATGGGCTGAAATGAAGACATGAACAATGCCGGGTATATTCCGGATATGATCCCCACAACAAAAGGTATCAGCAAAAGAGGAACAATGATCTGCCATTTTAATAAAATGTCAACAGTAAGATGCAATCCTGAAACTTTGTTTAACCAGGGCAGAGTTAGCCATGTAAGAGCTACTGCTATTATAAGCGAGAAATAGGAAACCAGGATCGATTCACTCAAAAATTGAAGAACAATCTCTTTTCTTTCTGCACCGGCTACTTTTCGGATGCCAATTTCCTTTGCTCTTAATGTTGATCTCGACGTTGAAAGATTCATATAATTGATACAGGCGATCAATAAAATGAATAAAGCAATGGCCGAGAAAATATAAACCCGTTTTATATCACCATTTTCTTCTGCCTCGTAATCTGTGTGAGACTTAAGGTGTATATCTGTTAATTTTTGCAGGCCAAGTGTTGTCCCTTGTGAAGGCTTGAATTTTGGGCCATCATTCATGTGCTTGTCAAGAAATGCAGGAAATTGTGCTTCCAATTTTTTTGGATCATAATGATTTGGTAAACGGATATAGGTAAAAAAAGAATTATTACCCCAGTTGGTCCGAAGGTTTTCCGCTCCATATATCAATGTATCATTTAGTGTATTAAACGAAAGCATGATATCAGGATGAAAGTGAGTGTTGGAAGGAAAGGCTTTGTAAACTCCGGTTACTTTAAAATCAAAATAGTTGCCCATGTTAATACGGATCATCTTGTTCATAGGCTCATCATTACCAAAATATTTTTTAGCTACCTCTTCGGTCATCATTACACTATACGGATCAGACAAAGCTTTTTTCGGATCGCCTTTTATAACATTTGCCTGGAAAAAATTGAAAAAATGATCGTCTGCAAACATCACATTCTCTTCATTGAACATTTTTTCTTCATACTTCATCGGGGTAGTGCCATTGGATAGAGTACGGGTAATATCTTCTATCTCTCCAAAATCGTTTTTCAATAATGGAGCAAAAGGAGGAGAAATTGTACTTAGCGTTAGTGAAACCGTTTTTGTCTCAGGATTGAGAAAAGTTCTTGTAACACGATAAACCCTATCTGAATTCGGTTGATATTTATCGTAGCTCAACTCATTCAGAATATAAGTAAGGATCAGCATGCAACAGGCTAATCCTACGGTTAATCCAAAAATATTTATAAAAGAAATAAACTTGTATTTTACAAGATTGCGATAAGCGATTTTCAGATAATTTTTTATCATGTCAATAGTTTTATTCTGTTCTCAAACTTTTTACCGGCTTTGCAAGGGCAGCTCTTATTGCCTGGAAACTGATCGTAATTAAGGCTATTGCGATTGCAAAAATCCCTGTGGCTGCAAATACTTTCCATCCAACATTAATGCGATACGCAAATGACTGCAGCCAATTATTCATAAAATACCATGCAATGGGTGATGCAATCACTAATGCTATCGCAATAAGCTTTAAGAAATCTTTAGATAATAGTGTAACAATACTTCTCACCGAAGCACCGAGCACTTTGCGTACACCAATTTCATTTACACGATTAACTGCAGCCAACGCAGCAAGACCGAATAAACCAAGGCATGCAAGAAATATTGAAATACCTCCCGCCCA
>Ga0070698_100004415_pt1 | contig 15455 bp, 8 predicted proteins | sample KBSK1502metaG_FD_65477 | JGI IMG/M metagenome (GOLD analysis project Ga0070698, IMG submission 65477) | Corn, switchgrass and miscanthus rhizosphere microbial communities from Kellogg Biological Station, Michigan, USA - KBS K1-50-2 metaG | ecosystem: Host-associated > Plants > Roots >...
TCCGAGTTCCAGACCTTCCTCCCGTCGTACGACGACGATGCGGCACCGCCGATCCCGCGCGGCAGCCTCGGCAAGCCGACGCCCGACGAGCGTTTCGTCAACTGGGGCAGCCTGGTCTCCGCGTTCGCGCTGGCCTGGCTGGTGACCCAGCGACTGCTGCCGATGCCGGGTCCGGCGTACTTCCTGGCGACCGCGTTCGTGTTCAGCCTGCTGATCGGCGGCGTCACCGGCGCAATGCGCGGCGGCTGGCCCGAGGTGGCCGAGGTGGTCGCGAAGCGCGCGATCCTGTGGGGCGCCGGCCTGGTGTTCGCCGCGCTGGTCAGCACCATCGTGTTCATCGCACTCAAGGGCTGGCGACCGCTGACCCACCTGAACTTCTTCGTCGACGACATGTCCGGGATCGGTCCGAGCGACGGTCTCGACAAGGGCGGCATCCTGCACGCGATCGTCGGCACCCTGATCGAGCTGGGCATCGCGCTGGTCATCACGCTGCCGCTGGGCATCGGGACCGCGGTGTTCATGAACGAGGTCGGCGGCAAGTTCGCCCGCATCGTCCGCACCGTGGTCGAGGCGATGACCGCGCTGCCCTCGATCGTGGCCGGCCTGTTCATCTACTCGGTCTACGTGATGGCGCTGGGCTTCCCGAAGTCCGGCCTCGCCGCCGGGCTGGCGCTGTCGGTGATGATGCTGCCGATCATCGCGCGTGCGGCGGACGTCGTACTCCGGGTGGTTCCCGGCGGCCTGCGCGAGGCCAGCCTCGCGCTGGGCGCCAGCCGCTGGAAGACCGTGTGGTGCGTCGTCCTGCCGACCGCGCGATCGGGACTGGCGACCGCCGTGATCCTCGGCGTGGCCCGTGGCGTCGGTGAGACGAGCCCGGTGCTGCTCACCTCCGGCTACGCCACCTTCATGGTGAGCAACCCGACCCAGGGCGTCATGAACTCCCTGCCCCTGTCGATCTTCGTCAACGTGCGCTCGGGCATCCCGATCGCTGTCGAGCGGGCCTACGGCACGGCCCTGGTGCTCGTGACGCTGGTGCTCACGCTCTTCATCGTCGCCCGGCTGCTCGCCCGCCCGCGCACCTCCAAGCCCAAGCGCCACCCGCTGCGTGGCTCTGTTGCCGCCGCCCGTCGGACCTTTGCCCTGAATCGAGCCTCGAAATGAAGTCCCGCCGCGTCCTGCTGACCGCGATCCTCGCCTGTCTCGCCCTGGTCCCCGGCATCACCGCCGCCAACGCGACCGTCTACACCACGATCGAGGGCACCGGCTCGACCTGGTCGCAGAACATCGTGGCCCAGTGGATCGCCGACGTGAACGCCAACGGCATGAAGGTCGTCTACACCGGCGGTGGTTCGTCGAAGGGCCGCAAGGACTTCGCCCAGGGCACCGTCGACTTCGCGATCAGCGAGATCCCCTACCAGGGCACCGACGAGCAGGGCCAGGCCGACACCAGCAACGGGCGTGACTACGCCTACCTGCCGATCGTGGCGGGCGGCACCGCGTTCACCTACCAGCTCAAGGTCGGCAACACGATGGTGCGCAACCTGCGCCTGTCGGGGGAGACCATCGCCAAGATCTTCACGAACAAGATCACCAACTGGAACGACCCCGCGATCACGGCCGACAACAACGGCAAGGCCCTGCCGTCGCTGCCGATCACGCCGGTCGTTCGCGCCGACGGCTCCGGCACGACCGCCCAGTTCACGACCTGGCTGGACAAGCAGTACCCCTCGATCTGGCGCCCCTACTTCGGTCGCTCGGGCCTCACGTCGTACTACCCGAAGCAGGGCCGGATGATCGGTGCCGCGGGCTCCGACCAGGTGATGAACCAGATCGCCAGCTTCTCGGGCAACGGCACCATCGGCTACATCGAGTACTCCTACCCGATCAACAAGACCGCGGCCGACGGCAAGCCGTACCCCGTGGTCAAGGTGCTCAACAAGGGTGGCTACTACGTCGAACCGACCGACTACAACGTCGCCGTCGCGCTGACCAAGGCCAAGATCAACCAGGACAAGTCCAGCGACCTCTACCTGACCCAGATCCTCGACGGCGTCTACAACGCCACGGACCCGCGGGCGTATCCGCTGTCGTCGTACAGCTACATGATCATCCCCACCGCCGCCGACGACAGCCGGATGACGACCACCAAGCGTCAGACGCTGGCCGACTTCCTCTTCTACTCGCTGTGCACGGGCCAGTCGAAGGCCGGCCCCTACGGCTACTCGCCGCTGCCGCTCAACCTGGTGCAGGCCGGTTTCGACCAGATCGCCAAGCTCAAGCAGGCCGATCCGGACGTTGACCTCGCCAACCGCGACGTCACCAAATGCAACAACCCGACGTTCGTGGCCGGCAACCTGTCGAAGAACCACCTGGCCGAGACCGCCCCGATGCCCGCTGACTGCGACAAGCAGGGTGCCGGGCCGTGTGGCGGTGACACCGGCACCGGTGAACCGTCCACCAACGAGAACCAGGGCGACGGCAACGGGACGGGCACGGGGACCGGCACGGGAACGGGCACCGGGACCGGCACAGGGACGGGCACGACGCCCGGCGGGACTCTCCCGGACGGCACGCCCGCCGCGGTCGATCCCGAGACCGGTCGACCCCAGGGCAGCACCGGCGACACCACGTCCGGGCAGCCGGTGAACGCCAGCGCCACCGAGCTCGTCGCCGCGCGCTCCGCCGACTCGACCACCTTCGGGCTGCTGGCTGCTGCCGAGCTGGTCGCCCTGGTCACCCTCCCCGGCATGTACGTCGCCTACCTGCGGCGCCGCCGGCCGTCGAAGGGCGGTCTGTGATGAAGCGTGCTCTGGTCAAGAAGCTGCACAAGGCCTCGCTCCTCGCGACTGCCGGTGCCTTCGCTGCCTCCGGCCTGGTGCTTGCTCTCCCGGCGCAGGGCGCCCCCGTGGCACCCGGCTGGTCGGAGACCAAGCAGCTGACCCGCGACACCTGGTACGTCGGTGCCGGCGAGTTCAAGCCGTTCCACGAGTCGCGGTCGGTCACGGTCAGCGTCGACAAGACGACCAACCTGCGCGGTCGCCAGCCAGTCACGGTGAGCTGGACGGGCGCGGCCCCGAGCGGCGGACGGGCCGCCAACCCGTACGGCGAGAACGGCATTGCCCAGGAACGCCCGGTCCTGATCATGCAGTGCCGCGGGATCGACGACCCCACTCTGCCGCTGGCCAAGCAGTTGCGCCCTGAGACCTGCTGGACCTCGACCGACTTTCAGCGGTCGATGACCAACAAGGACGAATCCGAGGCGATCTGGACCCGCGACCCGGCCGCCACCGACGCAGAGAAGACTCAGACATCGGGGCTGACCCCCTACCCCGACACGTCGGTGTGCCCCACCGCAGGTGGCGTCAACCCTGCTGACCCGACGGCGTCCACCGGGTCGAGCTACAACCACCTGACTCCCTTCGTCTCCAAGGCCGGCACGGTGTTCCCGGCCTGCGACGCCCAGCACATGCCGCCCGAGGCCGCCGTGGGCGCCGCCTTCCCGCCGGCAGAGGTAGCCGCGTTCACCGACGCGGCTGGCCAGGGCTCGGTCAAGTTCGAAGTGCGCAGCGACGTCGAGAACGAATCACTGGGCTGCAACTACAAGGTGGCCTGTTCGATCGTGGTCATCCCGATCATGGGCACCTCCTGCACCCTGCCCACGGGTGTTTCTCCCGGTCAGCAGGATCCGGCCGACACGGCCTGTGCCTCGGGTGGCCACTACCCGATCGGGTCGGCCTCCGACGGCACGGCCGGTGACCTCGCGGTCTCGCCGCTGCTGTGGTGGACCCCGTCCAACTGGGCCAACCGGTTCTCGATCCCGATCACGTTCGGCCTGCCACCGGACACCTGCGACGTGCTCGACCCTCGACCGCCGACCGGCTTCTACGGGTCGGAGCTGCTCGCGCAGGCATCCCTCCAGTGGGCCCCGGCCTACTGCCTGAACAAGCACCGGTTCAAGTACCAGCACAACCAGATGCCCGACGCAGCAGGCTTCCAGCTCATGCAGAACGGCGGCGCGCCGGCAGCCGAGGTGTCCTCACTGCACGACGCGGGCGCAGGCGACCCGGTGGCCTATGCACCGACAGCGATCACCGGCTTCGGGATCGGGTACATCATCGACAAGCCCGAGAACAAGGGTGAGTACGAGAACCTCCGGCTGACGCCACGTCTGTTGGCCAAGCTGCTCACTCAGTCCTACCTCGGCTCGGCGTACGGCCGCGGGCATCCCGGCATGGGGGCCAACCCGGTGTCGATGAACGTCGACCCCGAGTTCACAGCGCTCAACCCACACCTCAGCCTCACTGAGCAGGAGGCCGCGGCGACGGTGCTGTCGCTGTCGGAATCCTCGGACGTGATCGAGCAGCTGACCGACTACATCGGCCATGACCCGAAGGCGATGGCCTTCATCTCCGGCAAGCCCGACGAGTGGGGCATGGTGGTCAATCCCCGCTATCGCGACCTCGATCTGCCGACTCCGGAGTGGCCGTTGCTCGACAACTACATCCCGGAGACGACTGACTCGTGCCGGCAGGCCAACCCGGCCGTCTACTTCACCCAGCTGGCCGCCCCGGTGACCAGGCTCCTCACGATCGCCCAGGCCCTCATCGACGCCTGGCCCAACGTCCAGACCAAGTGCGACACCGACGTGAGCACGACGCCGCCGACGTACAAGCCCGGCCGTGTCAATCGGCAGAGCTACGGCTCCCGCTTCATGCTCGGCGTGATCAGCCTGGGCGACGCGGCACGGTATGGAATCCGTACCGCGGCCCTTCAGACCAAGCCCGGCACCTTTGTCGAGCCAACGCTGTCCTCGCTGGGCAAAGCTGTTCAGTTGATGAAGCAGGGCAAGCCGCTCGAGCCCTTCACTCTCGACCAAGGCGATGCCCGGACCTCCGGTTCCGCCTACCCCGGCACGATGGTGGTCTACACGGCGGCCCGCACCCAGCATCTTGATCCGGCCGACGCCGACAAGGTGGCCGAGTTCATCCACATCTCCACCACCGAGGGACAGCAGCCGGGCAGTGGCAATGGCGAGCTTCCGGACGGATTCCTGCCGATCTCCAAGAACGGTGTGACCGCCAAGCTGTACGACGCCTCGCAGGTGGCGGCGACGGCGATCCAGGCACAATTCGTGCCGGCGACACCCACACCGACGCCCACCGCAACGCCCACCAGCAACCCGACCCAGGACCCCGGCGACACCACGCTGCCGGGAAGCGAGCCGTCTGCGGCCCCGACCGTGCCGGCGGCGACCAGCACCGGGCCGGCTCCTATCACCGATGACGTGCCGGCGCCGATGGCCGCCACGGCGGCGGTCACCTCGCCGATGGGCAACTGGCTGCTGCCGGTGCTGCTGGGCGTGGGCATCCTCGGTGGGCTGGTGGCGAGCGCGACCCGCGTGGCATTGGCGGTCCGCCGATGAGCACCGTGCTCGAGAAGCCGGGCCGCCGGCAGGCCGGCCGGGCACCGTCCGGCGAGCGGGCCCAGAAGCAGCCCCGCGAGAAGCGCCCGCCGCGCCCCCAGCGAGCTCCGCGTCCGAAGCGCCCCTACACCCAGGGCGAGGAGACCCTCGCGGTGTTCTCCTCGGCGTTCACGATGATCACGATCGTGTGCCTGTGGATGGCCGCCCAGCTGCTGTTCCTCGGCAACCTGTCGCAGGACCGCGCCCAGGGCCTGCTCTACACCGAGCTCCGGACCCAGCTGGCCAGCCTGACCGCCCCGACCGGCCCGATCGTCCCGGTGGGCGACCCGGTCGCGGTCATCTCCGCACCCAAGATCGGCCTGCAGCAGGTCGTCGTCGAAGGCACCGCGTCGGGCGACCTGCTCGCCGGCCCCGGCCACCGTCGCGACACTCCGCTGCCGGGCCAGGAGGGCATCTCGCTCGTCTATGGCCGCGGCACGTCGTACGGCGCTCCATTCGGCGACGTCACCCGGCTGGTCAAGGGCGACCACATCGAGGTCGTGATGGCGCAGGGCCGGATCACCTTCACCGTGCTCGACGTACGCCGGACCAACGACCCGATCCCGCCACCGCCGGCCGCCGGCGAAGCGCGGCTCACGCTGGTGACCGCCGAGGGCGCCGGCTGGCTGGGGAAGTACGTGTCCGCCGGATCGGCGGTCTATGTCGACGCCGAAGCCAAGAAGGCGTTCCCGGCCCCCGCAGGACGGCCGGGTGCCGTCCCCGAATCCGAGAAGGCCATGGCCAACGACAAGGGCGCACTGCCGCTCCTGGCGCTGGCCCTGGGCTGCCTCGTGGCGCTGACCCTCGGGGTCATCGCAGCTCGTCAGCGTTGGTCGACGGCGCTCGTGTGGGTGATCGCCTCACCCCTCGCGGTGGCGTTGGCCTGGGCAACCACGGACGTGGTGATGAGGCTCCTGCCCAACCTGATCTGAACCACCAGCACCACCAGCTCGAAGTAGTGAAACCACTCTCATCCAGGAGAAAACTGCAATGAAGCTCCGCAAGCCCCTCGCGGGTGTCGCCGCGGCCGTGGTGGCCACGTCGATCCTCGCGTTCGCGCAGCCGGCTCTGGCCGCGAACAGCACCCCGACCACGACCCACGACGCCAACGACCCGTCGTTCGACGACACGCTCGCCGTCCACACTCTCGACTCCGACCTGATCGGTGGGGGCTCGGACACCTCGCAGGGCGTCATGCACTTGCTGGGTGAGGCGTGGAACGGCGCGGCCACTCCGCCTGCCAACCGCGTCGCCAGCTTCGCCGCCACCGGTGGCGGCACCTTGGGCTTGCCGAACACGGCCCCGACCCGTCCCAACGGCTCGGGCGCGGGTCTCAACACCCTGCACGCTGGCGGCAACAACACGGACTTCGACTTCGCGCGGGCCTCGCGGCCGATCAACGCGACCGAGACCTCCGACGGTCTGCAGATGTTCCCGTTCGCGCTCGACCAGATCAAGGTCGTCGTCTCCGGCAACACGGCCAGCAACGCGCCGCTGTCGCTGACCGTTGACCAGATCGTCGCGATCTACAAGTGTGACCCTGCTGCCGACAACTGGACCGAGGTCGGTGGCTCCACCTCCGGCACCATCGTCCCGCTGTTCCCGCAGCCGAGCTCGGGCACGGGTGCGACCTTCTTCGCGGCCCTGAAGACCGCCAACGGAAACGTCGACGTTGCGCCGCCCGCCTGTGGCACCCAGGTCCAGGAGAACGACCCGTCGCAGATCAAGGACAACGTCAACGCGATCGCCCCCTACTCAGAGGGTCTCGCCGGACTGACCAACGGCCTGGTCCGCATCGTCAATGGCTGGGGTCAGCCCCGCGCCCTCTACAACGTCGTGCGTGGTTCCGACCTGTCCGACGGGACCAAGGGCCCCATCCTGCAGTCGGTGTTCGGCAAGGACGGCTTCGTCTGCTCCAACGCTGCCACCGACATCATCTCCGCGGCGGGCTTCCACCAGCTTGCTCGCCCGAGCAGCGGCGGCGTCTGCGGCGTGCAGACCCAGGCGGCCTCGAGCAACTTCACGACCAACGCCAAGGTGACCACCAGCACCACGGTCACAGGGACCAACCCGTCCGCGGGCGCCGTGCACCTGGTCGCCTCGGTGACCGGTAGCGCCACCCCGAACGGCTCGATCGAGTTCTTCGAGGGTGACCAGTCGGTCGGCGGCGGTCCGCTGTCGTCGGGTGGCCTGACCCTCGATCTGGCCGACGTGGCGCTCGGTTCGCACACCTACACCGCCAAGTTCACCAGCAACACCGGTCAGGACGCGTCGGAGGCAACGACCGAGGTCGTCGTGAAGAGCCCCTCGAGCGCCGCGGTCACGTTCTCCGCGACCCCGGCGTACGGCAAGGCCAACTCGGTCATCGTCACTGTGACCGGCAGCGACACGGGCAACGTCTCGATCAAGGTTGGCAGCGCTGCTGCGGTCACCAAGGCCCTGAGCAGCGGCAAGGCCACCCTGGTGCTCCCGACCAACAAGCCCGCCGGTAGCTATCCGATCGTCGCGAAGTTCCTCGGCACTGACTCGGTCGCGGGATCGACCGCTCCGGCCAAGTCCCTGGTGATCGCCAAGGCCACCCCGGTGATCTCGGAGACCTTCCCGGCCGCCACCGCGGTCGGCGCCGCCGGCAAGGGTGTCGTCAAGGTCGCGATCGCGGGCTCGACCGTCAAGCCGACCGGCACCGTGAAGATCTTCATGGGCACCAAGCTGCTCAAGCAGGTCACGCTTGCCAACGGCCAGGTCACCGTGACCCTGCCGAAGCTGACCAAGGGCAGCCACACGCTCACGATCAAGTACCTCGGCTCGACGAACGTGAAGGCCGGCAACAAGTCCTTCACGATCACCCAGAAGTAAGCACCAACCCGGGGGAGTGGCCGTCGCGCCTGCGGCGGCCACTCCACCCGGCCCCCATCTCCGGACCCTCACCAGAAGGCCAACCTGATGTCCCAGACCAGCCCTGACCTGCAGGCCACGTCGGTGATTCCCGCCGTGACCGATGCCGGTGACACGACCAGCGGCTCGCCGATCGCCACCTACGACCCCAACCTGGTCCGTAACAGCGAGGGCCTGGCCCAGCTCGAGGCACGCGAGATCACCGCCTGGTTCGGTGACCACAAGGTGCTCGACCGGGTCTCGCTGACCATGCCCGCGGGTGGGATCACCGCGCTCATCGGCCCCTCCGGCTGCGGCAAGTCGACGTTCCTGCGCATCCTGAACCGGATGCACGAGCTGGTCCCGAGTGCCCAGCTCGCCGGCGAGGTGTGGCTCGACGGGGAGGACATCTACAGCCCCGACAAGCGGTTGATGGACGCCCGCCGCTCGATCGGCATGGTCTTCCAGAAGCCCAACCCCTTCCCGGCGATGTCGATCCGGGAGAACGTCCTGGCCGGCCTCCGGCTCACCGGCACCAAGGCGTCGAAGTCCGAGAAGGACGCGCTCGTCCAGTCCTGCCTCGAGAAGGGCGGCCTCTGGAAGGAGGTCAAGGATCGTCTCGACGCGCCCGGCGGCGGCCTCTCCGGTGGTCAGCAGCAGCGGCTGTGCATCGCTCGGTCGCTGGCAATCAAGCCGCGGGTGCTGCTGATGGACGAGCCCTGCTCGGCCCTCGACCCGACCTCGACGCGCGTGATCGAGGAGACGATGCTCGAGCTGGCCAACGAGGTCACGATCGTCATCGTCACGCACAACATGCAGCAGGCCGCGCGGGTGTCCGACACCTGCGCGTTCTTCCTGGCCTCGCAGGGCACCCCCGGCGTGATCGTCGAGCACGGCGACACCCGGGCGATGTTCTCCGAGCCCCGCGACCAGCGCACCTCCGACTACGTCAACGGTCGCTTCGGATGAGCTCGCGGCTGCCGTTGGTCCTCGGGGCCGTGGCGGTGGTCGGCGTACTCAGTGCGACGGCCCTGGCCGCGCGATCGGGTGAACCGGTGCGCCAGGACCTCGTCATCACCACGTCCGCACCCGTGTACGCCGCAGCTCCTGCGGCGCCGGGTTCGGTGCAAGCGGCCCCCCGGGGCGACGGAGTCGTGACCGTCGACCCCGGGTGGGCCTCACGCATGGCCGGCAAGGCGGGGATCCCGCTGCCGGCCATGCGTGCCTATGCGGTGGCCGCCCTGCGGCTCTCCTCCTCGCAACCCGACTGCGCGCTCGGCTGGTCGACCCTGGCGGGGCTCGGTTATGTCGAGTCCCTGCACGGCACCATCGGGGGCCGGTCCCTGCTCGACGACGGCCACTCCTCGACCCCGATCCTCGGTCCGGCGCTCGACGGCCAAGGCGACTTCGCGGCCATCCCCGCCTCGCCGACCTCGGCGCAGTGGCACGGCGACGTCACCTGGGACCACGCGGTCGGCCCGCTGCAGTTCATCCCGTCCACCTGGTCGACCTGGCAGTCCGACGGCGACGGTGACGGCGTGGCCGACCCCAACGACCTGGACGATGCGGCGTACGCAGCCGGTCGCTATCTCTGCGCCTCCGGCGCCTCGCTCGACACCGGCGCCGGCTGGGTGGCGGCCGTGTTCTCCTACAACCACTCCGAGGACTACGTCCGCCAGGTGTACGACGCCGCCTCGGCGTACGCCACCCGCACGAGCTGAAATCTGTCGACCGCTGTCGGCTCTGTGCGCGAGGCTCGACCCATGACCTGCTTCGTCTCGCACACGACCGTCGACTGCGACAACGCCTACGAGCTCTCCGAGTGGTGGAAGGCCGTGCTCGGCTACGCGGACATCGACGGCGATCCCAACCTGCCCGGCCACGAGGAGTGCCTGATCCGCGACCCCGAGACCGGCCACCGGATCCTGTTCATCGAGGTGACCGACACCAAGGTCGCCAAGAACCGTCTGCACTTCGACCTGCGGCCGCGCGAGGGCTCTCGTGACGAGGAGATCGAGCGGGTGCGCGGACTGGGCGCGACCGAGGTGCTCGACATGCGTGAGCAGTTCGGTCCGGGCACGGGCTGGATGGTGTTCGCCGATCCGGAGGGCAACGAGTTCTGCATCCTGCGCTCGCCGGCGGAGCTGGCCGGATAGCTCAGCCGAACACGCTAAGCCTCGCAGGAACCCCGCGGCCCCCGAAAGCGTCGGATCCCCATGCTGACTCGCCGCGACACCCTTCGCCTGGCCGCCCTGTCCGCCCTCGCGGTCTCGGGGTTGTCCGCCTGTGGCTCGACGCCCGAGGCTGGTCCGGTGACCGACTCCGGCATCGACCTCGCGTCGTCCTCCCTCGCCAGGACGCCAGGACTGGTCGACGGAGTGCCCGGCGTGGTCGGTTCCCTGCAGGGCTTCGCCGGCCGCCTCTACGGCAAGGCGCCCACCGACGGGAACCTGATCATCTCGCCGTTCTCGGTCGCGATGGCGCTGGGGATGACCGTCAACGGCGCTGTCGGGAAGACCAGGGCGGAGATGCTCGACGTCCTCGGCGTCACCGACCTCGCCGCATTCAACGGCGGGCTCAACGCGCTCACCCAGAAGCTGGAGTCGCTGGCGGGACCGGTCAAGCGCGGCGACGGCAGCAAGGCCGAGATAGCCCTGGACTCGGCGAACTCCCTGTGGGGCCAGCGCGGGGAGCCATGGGAGAAGCCGTTCCTCGACGAGCTGGCGCGCGACTACGGCACGGGCATGCGCCAGGTCGACTACATCGCCGACGCCGAGCGCGCGCGGACCCTCATCAACCAGTGGACCGCCGACCAGACCCACGACAAGATCACCGACCTCATCCCCGAGGGCGTGCTCGATGCCCTGACCCGGCTGGTGCTCGTCAACGCGATCTACCTCAAGGCGCCCTGGGAGAAGCCGTTCGAGCCGTCGATGACCAAGGACGCGCCGTTCGACGGTGGCCGGTTGACCGTGCCGATGATGACCGGCGGCGAGGTGCCGGCCACCTATCGCGCAGGCGACGGTTGGAAGGCCGCCACGCTCGCCTATGCCGGTGGATCGGTCGCCATGACGATCGTGCTCCCCGACAGGGGCCGGCTGGGCGACGTCGAGGCGAGCCTGACCGGGCACGGCGTACAGCCATATCTGGCCGGCGGCACCGCGACGGCACTCCAGGTGACCATGCCGAAGTGGACGACTCGCTCAAGTCTCGGCCTGAAGGATGCGCTCTCCGAGCTCGGAATGCCCACGGCGTTCGACCAGATCAAGGCCGACTTCTCGGCCATGACGACTCAGGAGCAGCTCTACATCAGCGCCGTGCTGCACCAGGGCTTCATCGCGGTCGACGAGGAGGGCACCGAGGCGGCGGCGGCAACGGCAGTCGTCATGAGCACCACCTCGGCGCAGATCGTCGACTCCTTCATCGTCGACCGGCCCTTCCTCTACGTCATCCACGACACCGAGCACGGCACCCCGCTGTTCCTCGGCCGGGTCATCGACCCACCTGAGTCGTGAGTGCCAGCGCGGCCCATGGGCCTCGCTGGCACTCACGACTCGCCATCTAGACTCGCGCAGTGCCTCTCGCCAGCCTGACAACCGCAGTCCTGGCCGATCCGACGCTTACCGAGGCGATGGCCGATGCGGGCGTCGTCCCGGCCCTGGACCTGACCGGGCCGACGTCGATGCGACCGTTCGTGGTGGCCGGACTGGTGCGTGCGGGTCGCACCGTGCTGGCCGTCACGGCCACCGCGCGCGAAGCCGAGGACCTGGTCGTCGAGCTCGGTGACCTGATGGCCCCGGAGCTGATCGGCTACTTCCCGAGCTGGGAGACGCTCCCGCACGAGCGACTCAGCCCGCGCAGCGACACCGTCGGCCAGCGGCTCGCCGTGCTCCGCCGGATCGTGCATCCCGAGGACGGCGAGCTCAAGGTCGTCGTCGCGCCGGTCCGCAGCATCCTGCAGCCGCAGGTCAAGGGCCTCGGCGACCTGGCGCCCGTCGAGCTGCGCAAGGGCGACTCGGTCGAGCTGGACGACCTGGTCGCCCGGCTCGCGGGCGCGGCGTACTCCCGGGTCGACCTCGTCGAACGCCGCGGCGAGTTCGCAGTCCGGGGCGGCATCGTCGATGTCTTCCCGCCCACCGAGGAGCACCCGCTGCGCGTGGAGTTCTGGGGCGACGACATCGAGGAGATCCGCTCCTTCGCGGTCGCCGACCAACGCACGCTCGAGCCGGTCGAGCGCCTCTGGGCGCCACCGTGCCGAGAGCTCCTCCTCACCGACCAGGTGCGCGAGCGTGCCGCAGAGCTCGGACGCCTGCACCCGCAGCTGATGGAGCTGACCGACAAGATCGCCGCCGGGATCGCAGCCGAAGGCATGGAAGCCCTCGCCCCGGTGCTCGTCGACGGCATGGAGATGCTGGTCGACCTGATGCCGGCCGACACCCAGGTCCTGGTCCTTGACCCCGAGCGCGCCCGGACCCGCGCCCACGACCTGGTCGCCACCAGCGAGGAGTTCCTCGGTGCGTCCTGGGCGGCTGCCGCGAGCGGCGGCCAGGCGCCCATCGACCTCGGCGGTGCGTCGTACCGAGCCCTCGCCGACGTCCGCTCCTCGACGCTCGCCCAGGGCAAGGCCTGGTGGTCGCTGAGCCCGTTCGGGCTCGACGACACCTCGTTGGTTGAGGAGGGCGAGGAACGAGCCCGTCTCGAAACCACGATCGAGGCGCAGCCTGCTCAGGCCTACCGCGGCGACATGGAAGCCGCCGTCGCCGACATCAAGGCCTGGCTGGCCGCCGGCTGGCAGGTCGCGATCCTGCACCAGGGCCATGGTCCGGCCCAGCGGATGGTCGAGGTGCTGGGGGAGCACGACGTGGCGGCGCGGCTTGGTTTCGAGACGCCTCGTTCCTCGGCTCCTCAACCCAAGGGTTTCGAGACGCTCGCTGGCGCTCGCTCCTCAACCAGCGTTGGTGTCGTCGAGGTACTGACCGGCAACCTCGAGCACGGCCTGGTCCACGAGGGCCTCAAGCTGGCGATCCTCACCGGCGACGACCTGTCGGGCCAGAAGTCCAGCACCCGCGACATGCGCCGGATGCCGACCCGACGCAAGAAGCAGATCGACCCGCTCGAGCTGAAGGCCGGCGACTACGTCGTGCACGAGCAGCACGGCGTGGGTCGCTTCGTGGAGATGAAGCAGCGCGAGGTGCACGGCGCGACCCGCGAGTACCTCGTCATCGAGTACGGCGCAGCCAAGCGGGGCGCGCCCCCGGACCGCCTGTTCGTGCCCGCCGACGCGCTCGACCAGGTGACTCGCTATGTCGGCGGCGAGCAGCCCAGCCTGGACCGGCTCGGCGGCGCCGACTGGTCCAAGCGCAAGAGCCGGGCCCGCAAGGCCGTCCGCCAGATCGCGGCCGAGCTGATCAAGCTGTACGCCGCGCGCCAGGCCACCAAGGGCTTCGCGTTCGGACCCGACACGCCCTGGCAGCGTGAGCTCGAGGACGCCTTCCCCTTCCACGAGACCGTCGACCAGCTGACCACCGTCGACGAGGTCAAGGCCGACATGCGCAGGACCGTCCCGATGGACCGGCTGGTCTGCGGCGACGTCGGCTACGGCAAGACCGAGATCGCGGTCCGGGCGGCCTTCAAGGCGGTCCAGGACGGCAAGCAGGTCGTCGTACTCGTGCCGACCACCCTGCTCGTCACCCAGCACCTGAGCACGTTCGCCGAGCGGATGAGTGGCTTCCCCGTCATCCTCAAGGGACTGAGCCGGTTCCAGACCGACAAGGAGGCGCGCGAGGTGATCGCGGGTCTGGCCGAGGGGTCGGTCGACATCGTCGTCGGCACCCACCGGCTGCTCAACCCCGACATCGCCATCAAGGACCTCGGCCTGATCATCGTCGACGAGGAGCAGCGCTTCGGCGTTGAGCACAAGGAGCAGATGAAGCGGCTCCGCACCAGCGTCGACGTGCTCTCCATGAGCGCCACCCCGATCCCGCGGACGCTCGAGATGGCGATCACCGGCATCCGCGAGATGTCCACGATCACCACTCCGCCCGAGGAACGGCACCCCGTGCTGACCTATGTCGGTGCCTACGAGGACCGCCAGATCGTGGCCGCCGTACGCCGTGAGCTGCTGCGCGAGGGCCAGGTCTTCTACATCCACAACCGCGTGCAGAGCATCGAGAAGGCCGCGGCCCGGATCAGGGAGCTGGTGCCCGAGGCGCGGGTCGCGACCGCGCACGGCCAGATGGGGGAGCACCTGCTCGAGCAGGTGATGCTCGACTTCTGGGAGAAGCGCTTCGACGTGCTCGTGTGCACCACGATCGTGGAGTCGGGCCTCGACGTCTCCAACGCCAACACGATGATCATCGAGCGCTCCGACACCCTCGGCCTGAGCCAGCTGCACCAGCTCCGCGGCCGCGTCGGCCGGAGCCGCGAGCGGGCCTACGCCTACTTCCTCTACCCGCCCGAGAAGCCGCTCACCGAGACCGCGCACGAGCGGCTCGCGACGTTGGCCCAGCACTCCGATCTCGGTGGTGGCATGGCGATCGCGATGAAGGACCTCGAGATCCGCGGGGCCGGCAACCTGCTCGGCGGCGAGCAGTCGGGCCACATCGCCGACGTCGGGTTCGATCTCTACGTCCGGCTGGTCGGCGAGGCCGTCAACGAGTTCAAGGGCGAGGAGGAGGCCGAGTACCAGGAGGTCCGCATCGAGCTGCCCGTCGACGCGCACCTGCCGCACGACTTCATCCCGAGTGAGCGGCTTCGCCTGGAGATGTACAAGCGGCTCTCCGAGGTCAGGTCCGACGACGACGTCGACCAGATCCGCGACGAGATGACGGACCGCTACGGTCAGCTCCCTGAGGCGGTCACCGCGCTGCTGCTGGTGGCCAACTTCCGGGCCCGGGCGCGCCAGGCCGGCATCCGCGAGATCACGATCGCGGGCAAGCACGTGCGCTTCGCGCCCGTCGAGCTGCCCGACTCGCGCGTGGTCCGCCTCGCCCGGATCTACCCCGGCAGCCTGGTCAAGGCGCCGGTCAAGACGATCCTGGTGCCGCGCCCGCAGACCGCAGTGATCGGGGGGAAGCCGATCGCCGGCATCGCCCTGCTTGAATGGGCACGCCACGTGATC
>Ga0070698_100004416_pt1 | contig 15453 bp, 9 predicted proteins | sample KBSK1502metaG_FD_65477 | JGI IMG/M metagenome (GOLD analysis project Ga0070698, IMG submission 65477) | Corn, switchgrass and miscanthus rhizosphere microbial communities from Kellogg Biological Station, Michigan, USA - KBS K1-50-2 metaG | ecosystem: Host-associated > Plants > Roots >...
CTGCATGGCCGAGATCCAGCGGGGGTTGACCACCCGCGCGCGGAAGACCCGGTTGGTCTCCTCCTGCAGGGTGCGGGTCCGGATGGCGTCGGGGCTGGTCGAGTCGCCGACGTACGCCGCCGGGTCGGCGCCGGTGAGCGCGCGAACGGTGGCGACCATGCCGCCGTGGTACTGGAAGTAGTCGTCGGAGTCGGCGATGTCGTGCTCGCGGGTGTCGATGTTCTTGGCCGCGACCTTGATCCGCCGATAGTTGGTGCGCATGTCGTCGGCGGCCGGCGCACCGTCGAGGCCGCGGCCGTAGGCGAAGCCGCCCCAGGCCGTGTAGACCTCGGCGAGATCCCTGTCGTCGCGCCAGGTGCCCGCCTCGACGACCTGCAGGATGCCGGCGCCGTAGGACCCCGGCTTCGAGCCGAAGATCCGCGTCGTCGCGCGACGCTGGTCGCCGTGCTCGGCGAGGTCGGCCTGGGTGTGAGCGCGCACGAAGTTGTCCGGCTCGTCGAGGTCGGCCACCAGCTGGACCGCGTCGTCGAGCATCGCGAGCACATGCGGGAAGGCATCGCGGAAGAAGCCCGAGATGCGCACGGTCACGTCGATGCGCGGCCGGCCGAGCTCTTCGAGGGGGATCACCTCGAGGTTGCTGACGCGGCGCGACATCTCGTCCCAGACAGGCCTCACGCCGAGGAGGGCAAGGACTTCGGCGATGTCGTCGCCGCTGGTGCGCATCGCGCTGGTGCCCCAGATGCTCAAGCCCACCGACTCCGGATAGCCCCCGGTGTCGTCGAGGTAGCGCTGGACGAGCGACTCCGCCATCGCCTGCCCGGTCTGCCAGGCCAGCCGGCTCGGCACCGCGCGCGGGTCGACGGTGTAGAAGTTGCGGCCCGTCGGGAGCACGTTGACCAGCCCGCGCAGCGGTGAGCCACTCGGACCGGCCGGGATGAAGCCGCCATCGAGAGCGTGGAGTACGGCGGTCAGCTCGTCGGTGGTCCTCGCCAGCCGCGGCACGACCTGCGTGGCCGCGAAGCGGAGGACCCGTCGTACCTCCTCGTCGTCGTGCACCTCGTCGGCGGCTCCGAGATCCCAGCCGGCGTCGTCCATGCGCTGTACGAGCTCGCGCGCCCTGGCCTCGATCTCGTCGACCGCGTGCGTTTCCGCGCCCTCCTTCAGGCCCAGCGCTGCGCGCAGTCCCGGGACTGCGCCGGCCTCCCCACCCCACACCTGGGTGGCCCGCAGGATCGCCAGCACCAGGTTGACCCGGGCCTCGCCTGCCGGCGCCTGGCCGAGGACGTGCAGGCCGTCGCGGATCTGGGCGTCCTTGATCTCGCACAGCCAGCCGTCGACGTGCAGGAGGAACTCGTCGAACTCTGCATCGTCCGGCCGCTCGTCGAGGCCGAGGTCGCGGTGCATCTCGGCCGCATGCATGAGCTGCCAGATCTCCCCGCGGATCGCTGGCAGCTTGGCCGGGTCCATCGAGGCGATGTTGCCGTACTCGTCGAGCAGCTGCTCGAGCCGTGCGATGTCGCCGTACGACTCCGCGCGGGCCATCGGCGGGACCAGGTGGTCGACGATCGTGGCGTGCGCGCGGCGCTTGGCCTGCGCGCCCTCGCCGGGGTCGTTGACGAGGAACGGATAGATCAGCGGCAGGTTGCCGATCGCCGCGTCCGGCCCGCAGCTCGCGGAGAGCGCCGCGTTCTTGCCCGGCAGCCACTCCATCGAACCGTGCTTGCCGAGGTGGACCACGGCATGGGCGCCGAAGCCGTGCTGTACCCACTTGTAGGCAGCGAGGTAGTGATGGCTCGGCGCCAGGTCGGGGTCGTGATAGATCGCGACCGGGTTCTCGCCGAAGCCGCGCGGCGGCTGGATGAGGAGTACGACGTTGCCGGCCTGCAGCGTGGCCAGCACGATCTCGTTGCGGTCGTTGACGAACAGCCGGCCCGGGGCCTCGCCCCAGGCCTCGGTCATCTCGGCCTTGAGGGTCGCCGGGAGGTCGGCGGTCCAGAGCTCGTAGTCGGCCTTGCTGATCCGGACGTGGCTCTCGGTCAGCTGGGCCGTGGTGAGCCACTCCTCGTCCTGGCCGCCGGCGTCGATGAGCGCGTGGATCAGCGCGTCGCCAGCCTCGGTGTCGTCGTCCATGTCGAGGACTCCGAACCCGTCGCCCACGTCGTACCCTGCCTCACGCATCGCGCGCAGCAGCCGCACGGTGGAGACCGGGGTGTCCAGGCCGACAGCGTTGCCGACCCGCGAGTGCTTGGTCGGGTAGGCGCTGAGCATCAGCGCGATCTTCTTGTCCTGGTTGGGGATTCGGCGCAGCCGCGCGTGCGCGACGGCAATGCCCGCCACGCGGGCGCAGCGCTCGGGGTCGGCGACGTATTGGGGCAAGCCATCCTCGTCGATCTCCTTGAAGCTGAACGGCGCCGTGATGATCCGGCCGTCGAACTCCGGGATCGCGATCTGGCTCGCGGAGTCGAGCGGAGTCACGCCGTCGTCGGACGCCTCCCACTCGGCGCGGCTGCTGGTGAGGCAGAGCCCTTGCAGGACAGGGATGTCGAGCGCCTTGATCCGCTCGACGTCCCACGACTCGTCGTCGCCGCCGGCGCTCACCGCGCTGGGAGTGGACCCGCCCGCGGCGAGCACGGTGACGATGAGGGCATCCAGGGTGGCGAGCTCGGCGTAGAGCTCGTCAGGCGCGGCGCGCAGGCTGGCGCTGAAGATGGGTACGCCGACCGCCTCGCCCGTCGCGTCGATCGCGTCGGCGAGAGCGTGCGCGAAGCCGGTGTTCCCGCTGGCCTCGTGGGCTCGGTAGAACAGCACGCCGACCTTCGGGACACCGTTGGTTGAGGAGGCCGACGAAGGAGGCCGTCTCGAAACCAACGCTGGTTTCGAGACGCTCGCTTGCGCTCGCTCCTCAACCAGCGGGGTCCGGTCCAGCACGCCCCACGTCGGAATGGAGGCGGGCGGCTCGAACCCCTCACCCGTGAGGAGCACGGTGTCACTGAGGAAGGCATGCAGCTGGGCGAGGTTGTCAGGCCCCCCTTCTGCCAGATAGCGGTGCGCCTCAGCCGCCAGGCCGATCGGAACGGTCGACAGCTCCATCAGCTCGGCACTCGGGGTCTGCTCACCGCCGAGCACCACGACGGGTGTCGATCCGGCCCTGAGCTCGTCGTACCAGGGGAACGACGCCAGGTCCTGCGGGGAGCCGAGCAGGCGTATGACGACCACGCGTGCGTCAGCCAGGTCGGGCGTGGCCCGCACCGGGTTGCCCCAGACGTAATCGGCACCGGACGCACGCGCCGAGAGCAGGTCGGTGTCGGACGTGGACAGCAGCGCGATGCGCACGGTTCCTCCTCGGGGTTCTCGCCCCTCGTGGTCGGACGTCGCGCGGCCAGTGTCTGGCTTCGGCCCCACCCATCGAACGGGCGGAGACTCACAGTGGCGGAACCGCCCCGGGCTTGCACCGGGTTCCTGATCCGCACGACGAATGTGCGCCAGTGTATTGATCGCCGGTTGCCCGAGTCGCTCTGGTCCCGACGGAGCAATCGGGGCTGGAGTTGCGCGACGGACGCGTCCCGCCGGATGTGAGCCACATGGCCATCTTCAACACCGATTGCTCCGTCGGGTCTGCGAGCATGTGCGGCGATGGATGAGCAGGCGAGGACGCGCGCCAGGGGCGACCTGTGCCCTGGTGTGTTCCGACCCTGGTCTGCCGACGACGGAGCGCTGGTCCGGTTGCGGCTGGTCGGTGGCGCGATCCCGGCGAGCGCGCTGCATCGACTGGGCGAGGTCTCCCGGACGTACGGCGACGGCGACGTGCACCTGACCGCTCGCGCCAACCTCCAGGTCCGTGGGCTGCCCGATCCGCTCGGCACCGAGGTCGAGGAGGCGCTGGCCTCGACCAGCCTGCTGCCGCATCCCACCCACGAGCTGGTCCGCAACATCATGGTCTCGCCGCTGTCCGGGGTGGCGGGTGGCCGGGCTGACCTGCGGCCGGTGGCCGCGGCCCTCGACGCGGGGCTGTGCGGCCATCCGTCGCTGGCCAGGCTGCCGGGCCGGTTCCTCTTCGTGCTCGACGATGGCCGCGGCGACCTCCTGGACCGGACGCTCGATCTGGGCTGCGTGGCGGTCTCGGCCGGCGAGGCCCAGCTGCGGCTCGGATCGCGCGCGTGGGGTCCGGTCGTGCCGCTGGCGGAGGTGGCACCCCGACTGGTCGGGCTGGCCCGGGCGTTCCTGTCGGTGCGCGGGGACGGGCCGACGGCGCCCTGGCACATCGACGAGCTGCCGGCCTCACCCGAGGCGCACGAGCGTGACCCACGGACCGTCGTACACAGTGAGCCGCTGGGCGCCGGGCGGGTCACGCCGGGCCTCGACCACGTCGTCGTACCGCACGGACTGCTGACGCCGGAGCACCTGGCCGACCTGCCGGCCGAGGGGTCGCTGGTCGTCACGCCGTGGCACGGGCTGCTGGTCCCGAACGACACCCCGTAGTCTGTCCCCGCCCGCGCGAGCCAGGAACCCGGTGCGAGTCCGGGGCGGTTCCGCCACTGTCAGGTCGTCTCCACCTACGTGGAACGGCTGAAGCCAGACACTGATCGTGCGGCGTTCCGACCACGAGGGGCGAGAACCCCGAGGAGTTCGCATGGACACCATTGCCCGGCCACCGCAGCGCTACGACTATCTCGACGACGGTGCGGCGATCTACGTCGACTCGTTCGCGACGATCCGCGCGGAGGCCTCCTTCGCCCACCTGCCGGCCGACGCAGAGAAGGTCGCCGTCCGGATGGTGCACGGGACGGGGCAGGTCGACCTCGCCGAGGATCTCGTCATCCACCCGGGGTTGGTGAGCGCGGCACGTGGCGCCCTCGAAGCCGGTGCTCCGATCCTCACCGACGCGCACATGGTCGCCTCCGGGGTGACCCGGGCACGGCTGCCGCGCGACAACGAGGTCCTCTGTCTGCTGCGCGACCCTGCCGTTCCCCAGCTGGCTCGGGTCATGGGTACGACGCGCTCGGCTGCCGCGGTGTCCCTCTGGGGCGACCGCCTCGACGGTGCGGTCGTCGCGATCGGCAACGCCCCCACCGCGCTGTTCCATCTGCTCGAGCTGCTCCTCGACGGGGCGCCCCGGCCGGCGGCGATCATCGGCTGTCCGGTGGGCTTCATCGGGGCTGCCGAGTCGAAGGAAGCCCTTGCCAGGTTCGCGATCGACCACGGGATCGACGTACCCTTCCTGACCGTGCGCGGCCGCCGCGGCGGGTCCGCGATGACCGCCTCGGCGCTCAACGCGCTGGCCCAGGACGCCGAATGACCGGCCGGTTCTACGGCGTCGGGCTCGGCCCCGGCGACCCGGAGCTGATCACGCTCAAGGCGGCGCGACTGATCGGCTCGGCCGACGTGATCGCCTATCACGCCGGCGTCCGCAAGGAGTCGCATGCGCGTCGGATCGCGTGCGGGCTCTTCCCGGAGGGTGTGATCGAGGAGGAGCTGCGCTACCCCGTCACGACCGGGGCCACCGACCACCCGGGTGGCTACGCCGGGGCTCTCGCGGACTTCTACGACGAGAGCGAGCGACGGCTCACCGCCCATCTGTCAGCCGGGCGCACCGTCGTTCTGCTGGCCGAGGGCGACCCGCTCTTCTACGGCTCCTACATGTACATGCACGACCGGCTCTCGTCGCGTTTCGAGACCGAGGTCGTGCCCGGCGTACCCGCCTTCGCCGCAGCCACCGCCACCATCGCCTCACCCCTGGTGCGGCAGACCGACGTCCTCACCGTGCTGCCCGGAACCCTCCCCGAACCCGAGCTCGCACGCCGGCTGGCCGACACCGACGGCGCGATCATCATGAAGCTGGGCCGCACCTTCCCCGCGGTCGTGCGGGCGCTGGCTGCCGCCGGGCGCCTCGAGCACGCGATGTACGTCGAGCGCGCCTCGCAGGAGGGCGAGCGCTGGCTGCCCGTGGCCGACGTGGATCCGTCGTCGGTGCCCTACTTCTCGTTGATCGTGGTGCCTGGGGATTCCCTCGCGGCTGAGCCCTCCGGTCGCCGGGGGACAATTCCCCGGTCAGCCGGGGAAATGCACTCCGGTCAGGGGTTAGAACCGCTGACCGGAGCACAATTCACCGGCCAGCCGGGGAATTGTCCCGCGGCCGAGCTGCTCGTCGTGGGCCTTGGCCCCGGACCGGACGACTGGCAGACGCCCGAGGTCACCGCAGCCCTGGCGGCGGTCGACCACCTGGTCGGCTATGCGCCCTACGTCAACCGGGTGCCGCAGCGCGCCGGACTGACCAGGCACGCCTCGGGCAACACCGTCGAGGTCGACCGGGCCCGCTTCGCCCTCGACCTGGCACTCGCCGGCGAACGTGTCGCCGTCGTCTCGGGCGGCGACGCAGGAGTGTTCGGGATGGCGGCCGCGGTGTTCGAGGCGGCCGAGGACCCGTCGTACGCCGAGGTCCCGATCCGGGTGCTCCCCGGCGTGAGCGCGATCCAGGCGGTCGCCGCGCGGGCCGGCGCACCGATCGGGGCCGACTTCGCGGTGGTGTCGCTGAGCGACCGGCTCAAGCCGTGGCCGGTCGTCGAGGCGCGGCTGCGGGCGATCGCCCAGGCCGACCTCGTGCTGGGGATCTACAACCCAGCCTCGCGATCGCGGACCACCCAGGTCACCGAGGCGCAGAAGCTGCTGCTCGAGCACCGCTCCCCCGACACCGTCGTGATCGTCGGACGCGACGTCGGCCGCGCCGAGGAGTCCTTGACCGTGACGACCCTGGTCGAGCTCGACGCCGCGTCGGTCGACATGAAGTGCCTGCTGATCGTCGGTGCCTCGTCGACGCGCGTGACCGCCGGCGGTCGGGTCTGGACGCCGCGGTTCGTGTCGTGACGGTTCACTTCGTCGGCGCCGGGCCGGGTGCGGCCGACCTGATCACGCTGCGCGCGGCGGCCCTCCTGCAACAGGCGGACGTGGTGCTGTTCCCCGGCACCTATCTGGACGCCGAGGTGCTGTCGCACTGTCCGGAGGCCCGCCTGGTCGACACCCAGCGGCTCGACCTCGACCAGATCACGGCCGAGCTGGTCTCCTCGTCGGCGGCCGGACTCGACGTCGTACGCCTGACGTCTGGCGACCCGTCGCTCTACTCCGCGCTCGCCGAGCAGACCCGCCGCCTCGACGCTGTGGGCGTGGCCTGGGACGTGACGCCCGGAGTGCCGGCGTACGCCGCCGCGGCCGCCGCCGTCGGTCGCGAGCTCACCGTTCCTCTGGTGGCGCAGAGCGTCGTCCTCACCCGGCCCCAGGCGCGGTCCACCCAGATGCCGGCGACCGAGTCGCTGGCCACGTTCGCGTCGACGCGGGCGACGCTCTGCCTGCACCTGGCGATCACGCGGACGCGGGAGCTGGCGGCCTCGCTGGTCGCCGACTACGGGGCGGACTGCCCGGCGATCGTGGTGTCGCGTGCTTCGCAGCCCGAGGAGCTGGTGTTGCGCGGCACGCTCGCCGACATCGGCGACCAGGTCGAATCGGCCGGGTTGAGGCAGGCAGCGGTGATCCTGGTCGGGTGGGCACTGGCCGGCGACGGCGGCGAGTCGTGGCTCTATCAGGCCGACCGGCCGCGGCTGGCTAAGGCTTCGTCCACGCCCACTGGGTGACCGCTCGGCCGGGCGTCCAGCCGGTGAAGCTCCCGATCGGGGCCGCGTGCTCGACGCTGTGGCGGGTGAGCTCGCCGCCGTACTCCTGGAACGCCTGGCCCAGCAGGGTTTCCGTCTCGAGCGTGACGCCGTGTACGACGAGCCGGCCGCCGGGCTTCAGCCTCGTCAGACAGGCCTGGAGGACTCCTTCGCGGGTGGCGCCGCCGCCCACGAAGATCGCGTCCGGCGCTTCGAGTTCCGTGAGGGCCTCGGGCGCCCGGCCGTGCGTCACGTCCAGATCGGGTACGCCGAGTCGCGCCGCGTTGCCCTGGATCCGCTGTGCCCGTTGGGGATCCGCCTCGATCGCGATCGCCCGACAGGTCGGGTGTGCACGCAGCCACTCGATGCTGACCGAGCCAGCACCGGCGCCCACGTCCCACAGAAGCTGACCCGGCTGCGGGGCGAGGCGAGCCAACGCTGAGGCCCGGAGGTCGCGCTTGGTGAGCTGTCCGTCGTGCTCGAAAGCGGTGTCGGGGAGCCCGCCGAGCCAGCCACCGAGGACCGGGCCCTCGCACTCGATCGCCAGCACGTGCAGGCGTGGTGCGTCGTACGTCCACGCGTCGGCCCGGGCGCCCTGTCGGGACTCGTCGTCCGCACCGAGGTTGCCGAGGGCGGTCAGCACCGAGGCGCCGTACCCGCGCTCGGTGAGCAGCTCGGCTATGGCCTTCGGGGTCGTCTCGTCCGAGCTGAGCACGAGAACGCGGCGACCTGGCGCGAGCGCCCGCAGCAGGCTCGCCGGGTCACGACCGACGAGTGACACCACCTCGACCGACTCCGCCGCCCAGCCCATCCGGGCCCGGGCGAGGGCGACCGAGGAGACCGCCGGCTCGATCGTGACGGCATCGTGACCGAGCAGGTCGATCAGCGTCGTGCCGATCCCGGAGACGAGCGGATCCCCGCTGGCGAGGACGACGATCCGTCGTCCTTCGTGCTCGCCGAGCAGCTTCGGCAGCTGTTCACGCAAGGGCGACGGCCACGGCGCACGCAGCTGGCCATCGCGCTCGGGGATCAGCGCGAGGTGGCGGCTGCCGCCGAGCAGCACGTCGGCGCTGGTGATGACCGCCCGCAGCCGCTCCGGCACTCCGGCCCAGCCGTCGGCGCCGATCCCGACGACGGTGATGGCTGACATGAGAGCAGAGGCTAGTCGTTGCCCGGCACCTCGCGAACACGGCGGAACTTCTGATCCACCAGCAGGTGAGTCAGAACTTCCGCACTGCTCGGCGCGGCCTCGACTAGCCTCACCCGGGTGCTCAGTGCCGACGACCCGCTCCCCCACCGCCCCCGGCGGATCGTGGTCGCGGGCGTCAGCGGCACCGGCAAGACCACGCTGGCGGGGCGGATCGCGGTGCTCCTCGACATCGAGCACACCGAGATCGACGCCCTCTTCCACGGCCCGGGGTGGACGCCGCGACCCGAGTTCCTCCACGACGTCCAGCGGTTGACGCAGAGCGAGGCCTGGGTGACCGAGTGGCAGTACGCCGACGCCCGACCGCTGGTGGCCGAGCGTGCGGACCTGATGGTCTGGCTGGATCTGCCCTTCCGGGTCACGCTGGCGCGAGTGGTGCGTCGTACCGTCCGGCGACGGCTCAGGCGCGAGGAGCTGTGGAACGGCAACAGGGAACGGCCGCTCTGGACCTTCTTCACCGATCGCGAGCACATCGTGCGGTGGGCGATCCGCACGAGGAACAAGTACGACGAGCGGATCGCGGCCCTGGCCCGCGACGGTCACGTCGTCGTCAGGCTCCGCACCACCGCCGAGGTGGACCGATGGCTGGCAGGTGCGCTGCGCGCTGCTTCAGAGTTGTGAGTGCCAGCGCGGGTCATGGCCCTCGCCTGCACTCACAACTCCGCAGCGGCTAGGGTGGCCGCCAAGCACGAGGTGCCCCGGAGCCGAGAGGCGATGGGGAGAATCTGGGAAGCCGGTGAGAATCCGGCACAGGGCCCGCTGCGGTGACTCACGCGACACCGGCACGACGTCGACGTGGGAAGTCCGAAGACCGGCCTCGTCGCCATGTCACATCCGTCTGGCCGACGAGCGGGAGCCCCGATGCCACAGCCTCACCCTCAGTCCCCCCGTGCACTCCAGTACCCGTTCAGCGCGGTCGTCGGCTCCGACGACCCGGACGGGATGGCGCTGGCACTGATCCTGACCACCATCTCGCCCGCGGTGGGCGGCGTGCTCGTGCGCGGTGAGAAGGGCACGGCCAAGTCGACACTGGTGCGCGCGCTGGCCGCCGTACTCCCTCCCATCGAGGTGATCGCCCGCGACCGCTTCTCCACCGACCCGCACGACGCGCACGCGACCTCCCCGGACGGACCGTTCGCGACCGGCGCCGAGACCGAGATCCGGCCGGTGCGACTGGTCGAGCTGCCGGTGGGCGCCACCGAGGACCGCGTGCTCGGCTCGCTGCACCTGGAGCGGGCGCTGAGCGAGGGCAAGGCGGAGTACGAACCCGGCCTGCTGGCCCGCGCGCACCGCGGGATCCTCTACGTCGACGAGGTGAACCTGCTCCATGACCACCTGGTCGACCTGTTGCTCGACGCCGCGGCGATGGGCCGCGCGACCGTCGAGCGCGACGGCGTCTCGGTCGAGCACGCGGCCCGCTTCGTGCTGGTCGGCACGATGAACCCGGAGGAGGGAGAGCTCAGGCCGCAGCTCCTCGACCGGTTCGGCCTGACTGTCGAGGTGGCAGCGCCGCGCGACCCGCAGCTGCGGGTCGAGGTGGTGCGGCGACGGATGGCGTACGACGCAGACCCGGCGGCGTTCTGCGAGAAGTACGCCGACGCCGAGCGCGCACTGACCGACCGGATCCAGGCGGCCCAGAAGCTGGTCGGTGACGTCGAGCTCGCAGACGACGCACTGCTGACCATCGCCGAGCTGTGTGCCGCCTTCGACGTCGACGGGATGCGCGCGGACCTGGTGACCGCGCGCGCCGCTGTCGCCCACGCGGCCTGGCACGGCCGCACGTCGGTCACCACCGAGGACATCCGCGCAGCGGCCCGGCTGGCCCTGCCGCACCGGCGCCGGCGCAACCCGTTCGACGCCCCCGGCCTCGACGAGTCGCTGCTGGACGAGGTCCTCGGCGATGGGCCAGACGACGAGCCGGATCCGACGCCGGACGGCCCGGGGAACGGCACGTCGACGACCGACGGCGGCGGCGACGGGACGTCATCCGAACCGAGCCAACTATCGCCCCCTCCGCATGACGTCCCTGATGCGCCCGGCGACCAGGCCGGCACCACCACGGTGGCCGCGGCTCCGCCGTACCGGACCCGGCTCTTCGCGGTCTCCGGCACCGGTGCCGGAGCTGCCGGGAAGCGCAGCCGTGCGATCACCGAGAGCGGCCGCCGGATCGGCGCATCGACGCCGGCCGACGGGCGCGGCACGATCCACCTCACCGAGACCATCCGCGCGGCGGCGCCGCACCAGCACGCGCGCGGCCGGAGGACGGGCCCGATCCGCTTCCAGGGCAGCGATCTGCGGGTGGCGACCAAGGAGGGCCAGGAGTCCAACCTGATCCTGTTCTGCGTCGACGCGAGTGGCTCGATGGCCGCGCGCACGCGGATGGAGCAGGTCAAGACGGCGATCCTGAGCCTGTTGCTCGACGCCTACCAGCGCCGCGACAAGGTCGGCCTGGTCACCTTCCGCGGCGACCGCGCCGACACGGCGCTGCCACCCACCGGCTCCGTCGACATCGCGGCCACCCGGCTGGCCGACCTGCCGGCGGGCGGCCGGACCCCGCTGGCAGAGGGCCTGCTCGAGGCCGCGCGGGTCCTCGACATCGAGCGGGTCCGCGACCCGCGCCGCCGACCACTCCTCGTGGTCGTCACCGACGGCCGCGCCACCCATGGCGCCGACGCCGTACGCCGTTCCCTCCAGGCCGCAGCGCACCTGGCCGACCGCGGCGTCGCCGCTCTGGTCGTCGACTGCGAGACCGGCCGGTTCCGGATGGGACTGGCCCGAGAGCTGGCGCGAGTCATGCAAGCCGAGCACGTCCCCGTCGGCGAGGTCAGCGCCGCAGCCCTGACCACCGCGGTCCGCGGATCGCTCCGGGAAGCCAGCCGAGAAGCCAGCCGAGAAGAAGGAGTCGCCTGATGCCCCAGGGCCAGCCGCTCACCGTCCCCGACGACGGCCTCACCACCCGGCAGCGCCGCAACCAGCCGCTGCTGATGGTGCACACGGGCGACGGCAAGGGGAAGTCCACCGCCGCGTTCGGCCTGGCGATCCGGTCCTGGAACCAGGGCTGGAACGTCGGGGTCTTCCAATTCGTGAAGTCCGCCAAGTGGCGGATCGGCGAGCAGACCGTGCTCGAACGCCTGGGCCGCCTGCACGAGGAGACCGGCGAGGGCGGACCGGTCGAGTGGCACAAGATGGGCGCCGGCTGGTCGTGGTCGCGCAAGGCGGGCGAGGCCGAGGACCACGAGGCGGAGGCCCGCGAGGGCTGGGCGGAGATCAAGCGGCGATTGGCTGCTGAGACGCACGACTTGTACGTCCTCGACGAGTTCACCTACCCGATCAACTGGGGCTGGGTCGACCTCGACGACGTCGTGGAGACGCTGCGGGGTCGCCCCGGCCGGCAGTACGTCGTGATCACCGGCCGCCGCGCCGATCCCCGGCTGGTCGAGATCTCCGACCTGGTCACCGAGATGACCAAGGTCAAGCACCCGATGGATGCGGGGCAGAAGGGCCAGCGGGGCATCGAATGGTGAACCCAGGATGGTGAGCCTGCCGCGACTGGTCATCGCGGCGCCCGCCTCCGGACACGGCAAGACCACGGTGGCGACCGGGCTGATGGCCGCGCTGTCGCGTCGGGGCCTGACGGTCAGCGGGCACAAGGTCGGACCCGACTACATCGACCCCGGCTACCACGCGCTCGCCACCGGCCGCCCGGGCCGCAACCTCGACCCGCACCTGGTGGGCGAGGAGCGTCTGGTCCCGCTCCTGCTCCATGGCGCGCAGGGCGCGGACCTCGCGCTGATCGAGGGCGTGATGGGCCTGTACGACGGACAGCTCGGCGGGCGCGGCTTCGCGTCCACCGCCCATGTCGCCACGGTGACCCGCACCCCGGTGTTGCTCGTGGTGGACATCTCCCATGCCTCCCGGACTATCGGCGCGATGGTCAGAGGGCTGGCCGCCGGTGACCCCGGTCACCCAGGTGGGGCCGCGGGCGTCGACGTGGTCGGCGTACTCCTCAACAAGGCCGGCTCCCCCCGCCACGCCACCGAGGTGGAGGCCGCCATCACGGAGGCCACCGGCCTGCCGCTGCTCGGCGTACTCCACCGCGACGACGGCATCGTCGCTCCCTCCCGCCACCTGGGCCTCGTCCCTGCCGCCGAGCGCGACGAGGCCGCCGCCGCCCTCGACCGGCTGGTCGAGCGGATCACCGAGCGCGTCGACCTCGACCAGGTACTGGCCCTGGCCGGCAAGGCCCCCGACCTCGACGGCGTCGCGTGGGATCCGGCCGCGGAGGTCGACCCGCGCTCATGTAACGCGGAGTTAGCCACGCTTGACCAGGGCCAGGACTCACGAGAGGCGTACCTAACTCCGCGTTACATGAGTCCGCGGCCCGTCGTCGCGGTGGCAGGAGGGAGGGCCTTCACGTTCCGGTACGCCGAGACCGAGGAACTGCTGACTGCAGCCGGCTGCGACGTGGTGACCTTCGACCCGCTCACCGACCCGGCCCTGCCGGAGGGAACAGCAGGGATCTATCTCGGTGGCGGCTTCCCCGAGGTGCATGCTGCCGGGCTGACCGCCAACGAGAGCCTGCGCGAGGAGCTCAGGGTTGCGATCGCTGCCGGGGTCCCGACGGTCGCGGAGTGCGCCGGGCTTCTCTACCTCTGCAGCTCGGTCGACGATTCCCCGATGATCGGTGCCCTGCCGGCTGAGGCGGCGATGACGCCGCGGCTCACGCTGGCCTACCGGACCGCGACCGCACCCACGGACACACTGCTCACGCGCGCCGGTGAGCAGGTGACCGCGCACGAGTTCCATCGCACCGCGGTGACACCGGCGACCGTCGGCGACGCCGCCTGGTCGGTCGACGGGACCCCGGTCGGGTTCGCCTCGCCGACCCTGCATGCGTCGTACCTCCACGTGCACTGGGCCGGCCACCCCCACCTCGCGCAGCGGTTCGCGGACGCGGTGCATGCGGCCACTCCATGGTCCAGCGGTTTCGAGACGGACCTCGTTCCTCGGCCCTCCTCAACCAGCACCGCCGATCCGCTGCGCCACCACGGAGACGCCGAGCTGGCGCCGGGCCTGGTCGACTTCGCCGTCAACGTGTACGACGGGCCGCGGCCGGGCTGGCTCGACCAGGCGCTGCACGCGGCACTCGACGACCTCGCGCGCTATCCGGACCCCGCAGACGCGGAGCGCGCGATCGCTCGCCGGCACGGGCGTCGGCCAGAGGAGGTGCTCGCGACTGCCGGGGCAGCCGAGGCGTTCACGCTGATCGCCAGGCTGCGCGACTGGCGGCGGCCGGTCGTCGTGCACCCAGGGTTCACCGAGCCCGACGTGGCATTGATCGAGGCCGGCCACCCGCCCACCCACGTGATCCTCGATGGGGACTTCTCCTTGACAGGCAACGAGATTCCCGACGACGCCGACCTCGTCGTGATCGGCAACCCGACCAATCCGACGGGTGTCCTGCACCCCGCAAGCCGGTTGCGCCAGCTGACCCGGCCCGGCCGCCTGGTCGTCGTCGACGAGGCGTTCATCGACTTCGTGCCCGGCGAGCGGGAGTCGCTGGCCGACCAGCCGCTGCCCGGCCTGGTCGTGGTCCGCAGCCTGACCAAGCTCTGGTCGATCCCCGGAGTGCGGGCTGGCTACGTGTTGGCCGAGCCGCGAGTCATCGAAGGGCTGCGGGCCAAGCAGTCGCCGTGGTCGGTCTCCACGCTGGCGACGGCCGCGATGGCCGCCTGTGCCAGCGCCGATGCCCTGGCCGAGCAGGAGCGACGCGCGACCGCCACGGTCACGCATCGCTCGGTCCTCACCGACGGGCTGGCCGAGCTGGGCATCGACACCGTCGCCGGGGAGGCGCCGTACGTCCTGGCCAGGCTCGGTCGCGGAACCCGGGACGCCCTGCGCGACAAGGGCTTCGCCGTACGCCGGGCCGACACCTTCCCCGGCCTCGACGACTCGTGGGCGCGGCTCGCGGTCCGCCCCCCGGCGGTCAGCCGGCGGCTGCTGTCGGCTCTCGCCACCTGCGACGAGGTGGCCTCAGCGGTGGCAGGTCCCCAGCGCTGAGAAGGCCAGCCGGAGCGTCGGAGTACGCCGGGCCCGGGCTGCCGTGGGTCGGCGGTCACTGGGGAGGTAGCTCCTGCCGACGGCGGCCTCGGCGTACTCCGACACGTTCTCCTCGAGTCCTCCCGTGGGTCAGTGGGGCGCCCACCCGGCCGTGGTGGCTCCCCTGTGGTCTGCGGCCGGGTGAGCACGACTTCTGATGCCATCGCTGAGCCCGGTCTCCGTTGCCCGATACTCACGATCATGCCCGCGCATAGCCCGTTCGGACCAGTTGGACTGGTCCGGTTTAACTATCGGAGGGCGAGTTCGTCCGACTGTGATGACTCGACAATGGCAGTCCGCCGGATTGCGGACAGTGCGGAGAGTGCCGGAGCACGCGAGGCCAGAGCGGCCATGGCCAACCAACATCCTGGGGAGGACGGCCACGCCCCTCGGCGCACTCCGGCACGATCTATCGGCCGACCGCCCGTTCCCGCCTGGCACTCCAAGATCGCTGCGGCATCGCTGCCTCCTCTGGTCGGATCGGGGTGTCCCCCACCTCGTACCCCG
>Ga0070698_100004417_pt1 | contig 15452 bp, 13 predicted proteins | sample KBSK1502metaG_FD_65477 | JGI IMG/M metagenome (GOLD analysis project Ga0070698, IMG submission 65477) | Corn, switchgrass and miscanthus rhizosphere microbial communities from Kellogg Biological Station, Michigan, USA - KBS K1-50-2 metaG | ecosystem: Host-associated > Plants > Roots >...
TTAGTTCTCGATCTTTGTCGTGAGAATCCGCGATCCAGGTCCATGCGAACGCGAGGCCCAACACCATGATTCCCGCCGTGCCGGCCAAAGGTCGCCAGAACTGAGAAACCCATTCAAGCTGGGATCCGGATTCTTTTCGAAGCGCAGCTCGAATTGTGACTCTCAACTCAGGAGGTGCTTTGTAGACCGGAATATTCATGCGAACTGAATAAGAGAAATTGATTGCCGCTTCGGCTGCCTTTTTGCACATGGAACAGGCGGCGAGGTGAGCTTCTATATCCAGCTGTCGGGTGAGCTCCAATTCGCCGTCAACGTAAGCGTTTAACAACCACTTGGTTTCGTTACAATCCATGCTCTACGTCGCTTACTCTGAGCCTTCTTGGAGACGTCGGCGCGCCCGGCTCAGTCGGGACATCACTGTCCCTATCGGGATCCCAAGCGTCGCCGCTAGCTCCTTATAGGATAAGCCTTCTAGTTCATAGAGAACTATAACTTCACGAAACTCCAGCGGGAGCCGTTCCAGTGCTATTTGTAAGCGTTCCTTCCGTTCTTCGGACATGAGTTCGTGCTCAGGCTCCTTCATCAAGATAAGGTCTGCGTGTTTTTCTTCTTCATAAGGGATTAGCTTTTCCTCCGCGGCATGACGGTTGAGCCAGCCGTAAGCAGTATTGCGAGTAATCGTCAAGAACCAGGCTCTTGGGTTCCGGCCGCGAAAACGGTGAAATCCTTTAAAGGCTCGTATGTACGCGTCCTGAACAACATCTTGCGCATCTTGATCATGTTGGAGAATCCAACGCGCCAGGTTATATGCTGCGTCCAAATAAGGAAGAAAGAGCTCTTCAAAGCGCCGCCGGTCTTCTTGCCTCAACCTATCGGCCCGACCTCGGCGCATATTATTCTCGGAAAAGATCAGTTTTACGCTTAGGGAATGAATTCGCCCATTTCCGTATGCCTGGACAAGCAAACACCGTCTGGCGTTGGCATTGCCATGGTGCGTGCGAGACAATTCAGGAAATGTTGCTCCCGTGAAGTTTAGAGCGAACTGCGAACCACGAGTCCTAGCAGAAAAGTTCTTTGGCTGTCGTTACTTCTCCTAAATCATCAGATGCAGCATGTGGCATCGATTAAATTCTCGTAGCCCCCTGGTCATTGGTGCTGCCCCTTTCGGACTATTTCTTTAAACTACCTTCTCTTCCTCTTCCTCCTCTCTTAATCGGCGTCGGGCTTTATCAGCTGCCCCTGCTCTAGCATACAACTCCGCAAAAAGTCTCGGCGATTGAAGTAAGCGATGCGCCATGCTCTATACCGATAAACCGTTAGATTTATTCCCGAAAACCGCCGACAATCTTGCTAACGGCAATTTTTCATATCCACTCAATTCGGATTGGAAATTTCCGGATCAATGTGAACTCGAGCCAAGTCGGGAATCAAAGGTTTCAGAGTGCGTTCTAATTCATTTCATCTCCTGGTGTGTTTCTCTTAGTGATTTGTCACCGGGAAACGCTCTCTGCAGAGTAACCACGAGCCCTTCATCCGTAATAAGGACGTCGTGTACACGAACATCGGCCGCCTGTGCGAGACTCACCACAACGTCGTGCACGCTTTGAGTGACTTTCGATTGGCGCACTGCCCGACGGGGTCGGTCGTCACGAGGTTCCACATGAATAGTGATTTGTACTCGCTCCGAAAGTTCCCCTGTTACAGCTCTTTCCAGCGCCTCCGAATGCCTGTGGGAAAGCCGGTGAAGCTTTCCGATTTCAAAGGCAAGGTTGTCATTTTGGATTTCTGGGCTACCTGGTGCCCGCCGTGCCGGACTGAGATCCCTGAGTTTGTGGCAATCCAAAAGAAGTATGCAGATAAAGACTTCACCGTTGTTGGTGTCTCTCTCGACGAGCAAGGCCCTTCGGTGGTCAAATCGTTCATTCATAGCTTTGGAATGAACTATCCCGTGGTCATGGGAGATCAAAAAGTTGTCGTCGATTACGGTGGCATCGAGGCGATCCCGACAACGTTCGTCATCGATCGCCAAGGCAACATTGTTGCCACTTTTCAAGGGCTTACGGATCCAGACACTTTCGAGGCCGTAATAGACCCGCTTCTGGAGCAAACCCAAAGCTAGCAGCCCTCGGCCGGCGGTACGCGCACGCCGTCCTACTGACTCCGCAATAGTGTCGGGTTAGCATGTCGAACTGCGGTGAGGGTGATGTTTACCTGTCCATCGCTTCCCAACCGAACTTCAAAAACGGTAGACCGATCCGCGCGAACTCGACCAATTCTTTTGGCAACGTCTTGGATTGCACTGTCTGATTGGGGAGCGGTCGTCTGATGTAGAAAGACTTGTATTTCAGATACTCAGCGACTGGTAAATCGGCGAATTCTTCGAATCCGCGGGGAACGCGTTTGAGGATTTCTTCGCAGGTCAGCTCGAGTCCCGACCGTTCTAGCTGAGCAAGAAGCTGGAGAAAGATTTTTTGCCGATCGACGATCGATTCCCGAATCTTTGTTAGCTCAGGGACGGGCGGCTGATGAAAGCCAATTACAGCAAAGCTTTCGTCGGGAACAATGTGCACATAGAGGATGCCGTCCGTTTTCCTTTGGGCGGTTCGATCGAAAACAGCGCTTATATGGGTTTTGTAAGGGCTTTTGTCGGGTGAGAATCGGGTGTCGCGATAAAGCCGAAAAACCGAACGTTTCGGATCGGCGCGCAGAGGGATTCTTGCCTTTCGGAGTAGATCGGTAGTTGTCAGGACCAGCTGGGTCAACGGTTCCTGCAGATCGCGTCGAAAGGTTTCTTTGCGCGGATTGAACCAATCGCGCTCGTTGTGCACCGCCAAATCCCGAAGGAACTGAATAGCTTGGCTGGAGAATCCAGTGAAGGAAGTATCACTCATAATTAAAGGATGCGTGTCTCGTAGTCTGAGTTTCAGGTTGAATGCGAAAGCGCCAAACAGTTGATCAAAATTAGAGCGAAGGCTGGTACTGTGGTCAACGCGTAACCGGGCCGTGAAAGCGCGGAAAACGGCACGCTCAACCGGATATGCGTACTACGATGACGTGCGCCATTTCGGCCCGCGTGTCGGCACACCGACTTGTCCGACGAAGCTTCCGGAGTTTCAGACGACAGAGCGAAGTCGGACACGCCGACACGTCATCACGCCGGCGCACCGGCACACCGGCACCAATTGTATCTTCGAACTTCTGCGATATAGTTGCTCGCGTCTTGATGGAGAAATTCGGTTCCAGCATGCGGATCTGGTTAGTGCTACTGCTGACGGTTGCTTTGCCTTTGGGTAGCCGAGCGTTCGAAATGCGTTCCTCTTGTTACATGGCCTGCGCTAAAGACGCCAAGGCTTGCCATTCTTGTTGTGAGGATAAACCGAGCTGTCATTTGACCTCTGCGAGGGCGCTCCCAATTGCGCCTAGCACATCGAGTGCGCCAAATTCGCAAACCGATTTATTGCTGTTGGCGCTGCCTATCGCGGTTCCATCGCTGACCACTCTTTCGGATTCGACATCTGGGGCCGGGTTCATTCATGAACTCGGGCCACCGCCGCGCGACCGGTTAGCGCAAGATTGTATTCTTCTCCTTTGAGAGCTGATCCGCGGTCACTCTTGGTCGCGTCCTAGCCACTAAGGTAACCCGCATCTCCGCGTAGTTACGACGACTCATCGTCGCTCTGCTTCTCTCCTATCAGCTTTCACTCAATGAAATATTCTTTGCCCTCCGGGGCCGATCCTGACGCCGAGCTAATGCTTCGCCTGAAATATGGCGAAGATCTGATGCTGAAGGAGCTGATGACTCGTTGGCAGCAGCCCCTCGTCGCCTTCATCTACCGGTACGTAGGTCATCAGGCCGATGCGCTAGATCTTGCTCAGGAAACATTTGTCCGGGTGTACCAGGCCCGCGCGCGCTACACGGCACGCGCGAAATTCGCCAGTTGGCTTTTCGCAATCGCGGCTAACCTGTGCCGAAACTATATGCGACGATGGGCGCGAGGAGCGGGGACTGCGATGGAATCTTTGGACCCAAATTCCGCAGATATCTCTCAATGGATTCCGAGCTCGGATGATTCTCCTGCCCAAGCAGTGATCAAGTCGGAACTCATCGCGAGCGTCAAAGAGGCAATTAGTAAGCTACCGCACGATTTAAAAACGGCCATCCTACTTTATCAATACGAGGATCTGTCGTATGAAGAGATTTCGTCCGTGCTTGGATGCAGTATCAAAGCGGTTGAGATGAAACTTTACCGCGCGAGAAAGTTGTTGAGAGAGCTGCTATCGCGCGCCGATCTCCATGATCAAGACGCGCGAGTAGAAGTGCGTTCTTGAGCGCCGCTTTTTTTGCAGCGACGCTTTAATGTGAACCGTTATCTTAGGAGTTCTTTTTCGTCGAGTGAACGGGTTGTACGCGCTTTTTCCCAGTCTTGGATGTTTGTTTCTGTTCTCCAACGCCCTGTCCCGACTTACTGACAGCGATGGTCGCCGGTTTCTGGCTTTCTTTTTGCGCGAAGTAAGCTCCGGGAATCGGAAGTCCGTGTCTCGTGAAAGTGTCCGGCGTTTCGGCTTTGCCAGGTGAGGTGGCCGCCCAAAACGCTCCTGCGGCGAGTGCCGCCAGTCCAAATTTACTGATGGTTTTCATTTGTATGTTTTGAGATCTAAGCGCGGCTTGCGCTCACAGGTAAAACCTCGGAAACGGCCAAAACCCTCAAGAAAAATCAGCGCCCGGCTTTGGATGCCAGGTCGCCAGGCTTTGTGTTCCTGTCATGACGCTGAATTCCTGGGAGCTGGTTATTTTGAGCCATGGACAGTGGCTAATAGTGAGCAGCCCACGGCTTTCTCCTCCGATAAATCAAAACGCGCCAAGGACGATTCCCGGTTTTGGGGGCCGTCGCACGGATCTTGCTTCATCGTTATGAGATGCGTCTGTCCGTGTGTACGCTTTTCGCGATCCTACTTCTGCCACTATCTGCTCAATCGAAGGTTTTGGGCGAAATCCCTTTCCAGTTTCACGACGGCTTAATTTGGCTGAAAGTAGGCGTCGCCGGGAAGAGTGAGCCGCTAAACTTTCTATTGGACTCGGGCGCTGGTGTTAGCGCTGTGGACCTCCAGACAGCATGCCATCTTCGTCTAAAGCTGGGACAACGGCAGATAGTGCAAGGAGTAAGTGGGCAAGGCTTTGGTTATCGGGTGCACGATTTGCAGGCTGTATCCGGCGGAATCGGCCTGCCGAGCTCAGTCTTGGCGATCGACCTTGGTACTGTTAGTAGGTGCTGCCAGCAGCCTGTTGATGGAATTTTGGGCGCCGACTTTTTCCGGGGCCGTGTAGTGCAAATCGATTTCACGGCGGGCAAAGTTCGGCTGCTCGAGAATTGCGATGTGAAGCTCGCAAATTGCGAAGTATTACGGATCAAAATGTGTAACGACGCGGTCTGTGTCCCAGTGCGAGTTGCCGGAAATCCGACCCAGTGGATGAGGCTCGACACGGGCTGCGACTCAGCTTTGGACTGGGTGGTTAGTGGACCAGGGAAAAGGCCGATTGAACGAACCTCTATCGGTCTATCACGTTCCTCTAAGAAATACATTACGACCGCTGTGCAGATTGGAAAACAGCACTTCACAATTCCAGCGGCTGTTCATGAGGAACCGATTTTTTCGGGAGAAGGGGGTTTGCTCGGCAATGGTCTGCTGTCGAAATTTTGTTTAACGATCGATGGGCCCGGGGATAGGGTTATCTTCGAGAGTCCAAAGTAAAGGCTCAGGTCGAGGGATCTCGGAAGAAGCAACGGGTAACTAGCGATGGCTTGAGCTTGAGCAGCCCAGGCGGTTTCTGTGGCCCTAGAGCCGGGCCCGCAGGGACATCTGATAGCAGCCCGGTACGAAGTGCCGGGAGACGGATAGTAAACGCGTCCGTCCCGCTAGGGACGGGCGAAAATGTTCGGCTCTTCGCCTCGAGTGCGACTTCACGAGCCCAAGCGGTCATCGATCGTCCCTAGCGGGACGTATCAGCTAGCGCTTGCTATTTGTCTTACTGATAAGGATTCCGCAGCCCCTGCATTTCGACCAAAAAAAGGAGAGGGTTTTCTCTGAACTCGGTGTTTTACAGAGCGTATGAGTGACGATGAGCTCAGAGAGAAGTTGGCGCTGTGGAAGGTCGAGCCGCAAATTCCCCCCGATTTTCAGCGTAACGTTTGGCAGAAGATAGCGGTTCGCGAATCAAAGCCGAAATTGCCGTTGTTCGGCAATTGGAACATTTCGTGGCTACGTACGCCGGCGTTCGCGACCTGCGTCATTGTTTTAGGAGGTTTGGCAGGTACCGGGTTCGGACTCATCGAGTCATCTCAGGCGAACTCAAGAAACTGGAAAAGCTTAGAAGCGAAATATGTCCAATCCATCGACCCCTACGAGCATCTCCGAACGCTTTAGGCCCGAGCATTGGTTGCTGTTCGCCCTGATCGGAGCGCTTGCCGCAGGTGTGATTGCTTTTTATGGGTGTAACTTCTTTGCCACGCGGGATCTTCGTGAAATGGCTGCGGCTCCCAATGGAGGGTTGGAGTGGTTACAGCGGGAGTTTCATTTGAGCGGTGGGCAATTCCAAAAGATTGAAGCCCTGCAGTCTGCCTATGCGCCAGTCTGCAACGAAATGTGTCGCAAGATCATGGAAGCTAACTCCAAGCTAGATCGGCTGGTGTCTGAGAATCGCGGAGTGACACCGGAGCTCGCGGCTGCAATCCGAGAGGCGGGGTTGGTCCAAGAAGAGTGCCACCAGCAGATGTTGGCACATATCTATCAAGTGAGTGCGCAAATGAATCCTGCTGACGCGCAGAACTATCTCCGGTTGATGAAATCACGAGTGATCCAGCCGGCCTTATCCAGCGATACCGCGGTTAGAGCAACAACGGAATAGGGAAGCAGCCGACCTTCTTAAACTTAAGTCGATGAAGCTTGGAGCACTTATGATTTGTATTCTTACTCCTGAAGCGGCCGTGCTGGCGCAGGAGCCGATGAGCAAGACCAGGCAGACGAAGATGGGTCAGCTCACCTTGAACGAGACTGTGACCACCGCTCTGCAGAACAATCCGAGCATCAAAACTGCCCGCGCCAAATGGGAATCGGCCAAACAACGAATACCTCAGGCGGCGGCTTGGGAAGATCCAAAGCTGACTGTGAATTCACTGCTTGGTCGTTTTGTGGACATTTCGCGAAACGGTTTTGCGGATCAAATGGTAACCGTAGAACAGATGATCCCGCTCTCCGGCAAGAACCGGAGCAAGGAGCGAATTGCTGCAGCGGAGGCGGTCGCGAGCTTCGAGGATTTCCGGCGTCAGCAGCTCGACGTGGTCTCAAAGACAAAGGCGAGCTATTTCCGTCTGGCTAACCTCTACTTGCTTTTGGATCTCAACGACCAGGAAGAAGCCGCACTTTCCCAGACCTTGGATGCAAGCAAGGCGAAATTCGAGGTCGGTACTCAATCACAAGCCGACTATTTAACCGCTGACGTTGAGCGACAGAAAATCATCGAAGCTCGCCGCGACCTGGAACAGAAATTCTCAGACGAACAAACCAAGCTGAAAGTGCTGATGAACCAGGACCCGTTTTCCCCATTGGGTCGGCCGGTCTTGAGTGAGGCATTGCCACAAGACCTTTCCCAAGAGCGTCTACGCCGGCTCACGCTGGAAAACCGTCCTGAGGTTCGGCAGGCCCAGTCCATGGTGATAGCAGCTTCGGCCAAGGTTGAGTTGGCGAAGCGAGAATGGATTCCCGACCCTTCAGTAAGTTTACAGGCGCAGCATTACAACGCTGGCCGGCAGGCCATCAGTGAACTTAATGCGGGGGTGTCGATCGATCTTCCCTGGTTTAACCGCAAGAAATATCGAGCGGGTGAAGGCGAAGCTCAAAGCGACTTGCTAGCGGCTCAACAAAGTTTGGAGGGAGTACAGACCGAGGCAATCGGCATGCTGCGAGATCAACTGCAGAAAATCCAGACCATGCATCATCACATCGAGCTCTACCGGGACCAATTACTACCGCGCGCACGTCAAACCGTATCATCGTACCAAGCCGATTACGAGACGGATAAGGCCACTCTGATTCAGGTGCTCACTTCCGAGAACAACCTGCGAGAACTGGAAAACATGTATAACCAGGATCTAACCGATTATCGGGTCGCGATTGCCGAGTTAGAATCACTGGTCGGCACAGATTTGAGCGTGAGAGCTCAGAGCTCGCATAGCTCAAAACACGGCAGAAAATGAGAATTCGCTTTTACCCAATATTCATGTTCCTGAGCATCGGCTTGCTCGTACCCTTGGTATTGAGCAGTTGCTCCAAATCAAATGATAAGATAGCTGCGGATGCTGATGTCGATTACTACACCTGTACGATGCATCCGTCGGTCCATGCCAAGGATCCGGGTAAATGTCCAATTTGCTCCATGGATCTGGTACCTGTGAAAAAGAAGGGCGCGAATGAAACTAAAGTAAAAGAGAATTCCGGCGGGATGACTGACAGCGGCCCGAGTTCCATGGGCTCGATGCCGATGCCCTCCCCGCATCAGGAGGCCGGGAAATCCAGCGAGTTTTCCGTTCCGGTTGAACGGCAACAGCAGATTGGCGTGACCTATGCCACGGCAACGAAGCGACCAATCGAGCTGTCGATCCGTTCCGTTGGCATGCTGGAACCGGATACATCAAAGATGTTTGACTATGTAGCTCGCGTCGATGGTTATGTGCAGGAATTGAAAGTCAGCTCACCCGGGCAGGATGTCTCGCATGGCCAGCCCTTAATAACGATCTACAGTCCAGATCTGCGCAGCACTGAGCAGGAGTTAGTCAATATCTTAAATGATCGCGATCGTGGTGGTACGAGCCGGGTTTCGAATGATCAGATGATCGACGCTTCCAAACGCCGACTCAAGCTTTGGAATGTGAGTGATCAAGAAATTGCTGAACTCGAAAAAGACCGAAAACCGTCCGATCAACTGGTCCTCCGATCACCTTTCGATGGTGTGGTCAACGAAGTGATGAGCCGTCCGGGAATGAATGTGAAGATGGGCGACAAACTGGTGAGTGTCCTCGACCTCTCCAATCTCTGGGTGTGGGCAGAGTTTTACGAAAACGAGATCGGTCTCTTGAAACGAGGGCAGCAGATCGATGTGAGTCTTCCGGCCTTTCCCAACCAAACCTTCCAGGGTCAGATTGCCGTCATCAATCCGAGTATTGACGCAGCGAAGCGGACAGCTCGCGTTCGAATCGACATACCGAATCCCAAGGCTCAATTGCGTCCGGGGATGTACGCCAATGTTGAGGTGAAGATCAGCGGGGGAGAAGGATTAACCATTCCGGTGCAAGCGGCGCTGCCGACCGGCGAGCGGATGCTTGTCTTTCTCGATCGGGGCCAGGGAAAATTACTGCCGCGCTATGTCCAGGTAGGCCGTTCGTTTACCACCTTCGACGGTCAACAACAGGGTAGTTATTACCAGGTGCTGAATGGGCTACAGGAAGGCGACCGCATAGTCGCAAGCGCAAACTTCCTGATCGACGCGGAATCTCAAGTGCAAGGCGCACTAAAAGATTGGGAAGGAGAGCAGCCGTCCGGCACTCCAGCGATGACGGAAAAGCCACCCAATCAATCTTCAAACTCGAACTTCAAGGCCGTAATCAAACCGGTGCTTGATTCTTACAACAAACTTCATGAACTCCTGGCCGAAAACAAGTTTTCCCAGATTGCGGCTGAGGCCGAGACACTGCGGAAGGAGGTCCACCCGCTGCTGGATATCGATCCTTCGGCCAAGCCCGAGCGGTACAAGGATCTGGTCGATAAGCTTCATCGCAGCGCTGACCGGTTCACTCCCAATAACATCGATCAGGCGCGTATCGAATTCGGTCAATTTAGTGCCGATCTGATTGCTTTTCTAAAAGACTTCATGCCACAGTTAGATGATCCGCTCTACACCATCAGGTGTCCAATGTGGAATAAATCGCCCGCGGTGTGGTTACAAGATTCGACCCAGGTGAAGAATCCTTTTCTGGGACCTGACATGCCGACCTGCGGTACGGTGCAGGAAACGCTTCGGGCCGAAAGGTAATTTAAATGGCCGAACCGTTAGCGCCGGCGAATCGTCCGGAAACCATTATCGAGCGGATCATTGATGCGAGCGCCCGCAATCCATTTCTGGTCGTCGTATTCGTGATACTCGGGATTGCTGGAGGGATTTATGCGTTATACCAGACGCCGCTCGATGCGATTCCCGATTTGAGCGACGTCCAGGTAATTGTTTATGCCGACTGGGAAGGCCGTTCACCCGACCTGGTTGAAGATCAGATTACCTATCCTATCTCGACCAAATTCATAGCAGCGCCGAAGGTTAAATTTGTCCGCGGTGAATCGATGTTCGGTAAATCGTTCGTTTACGTCATCTTTCAAGATGGTACAGACATTTATTGGGCGAGATCTCGGGTGATCGAGTACTTGAATTCGGTTCGCGGATCGTTACCGGAAGGTGTCAATCCGGTTATCGGACCGGATGCCACTGGAGTCGGTTGGGTTTACGAATACGCGCTGATCGACAAGAGCGGCAAACATGATCTGGCGGCGCTGCGCTCGCTCCAGGATTGGAATATTCGATATGCGCTGGAATCGGTGGAAGGTGTTGCTGAGGTCGCGCCGGTTGGCGGCTTCGTCAAACAATACCAGGTCGATCTCGATCCGAACAAGCTTACTGCCTATAACATCCCGATCGGCGATGTCGTCAACGCGATCCGGATGAGTAATCAGGATGTCGGCGGCAAAACGTTCGAAGTATCGTCGACCGAATTTTTTGTCCGAGGTCGCGGTTACATCAAGAGTTTGGAGGATTTCGATGACATTGTCCTGAAGGTTCAGAACGGTACTCCAGTCTATCTAAAGCAGGTAGGTAACGTTCATCTCGGCCCAGACCTGCGGCGGGGAATCGCGGAGCTGAACGGGGAAGGCGAAACCGTCGGTGGCATCGTGGTGATGCGCTACGGAGAGAATGCTCTCAAGGTCATCGATGGGGTAAAGAAAAAATTTGAGGAGATCAAGAAGGCGCTCCCGGAAGGCGTCGAGATTGTTCCGGTCTATGATCGAAGTACCCTGATCCATAATGCAATCGACACACTGCGCGAAAAGCTCCTCGAGGAAAGTATTGTCGTAGCTTTCGTATCGATTCTTTTCCTTTGGCATGTCAGGTCTGCTCTGGTGGCAATTATCACGCTGCCGATAGCCATCATTCTGTCGTTCGTTCCGATGCTCTGGTTGGGGCAAACTTCCAACATCATGTCGCTGGGCGGAATTGCCATTGCGATTGGCGCAATGATCGATGCGGCGATCATCATGGTCGAGAACGCGCACAAGGCGCTGGAGCATTTTCGTGACGAAAAAGGACACGATGCTCGTGGCCGGGAACGCTTCGAAGTTATTCTGTCGGCAGCCAAGAGCGTTGGGCGGCCGCTGTTCTATTCGCTTTTGGTGATCACCGTTAGTTTCGTACCGGTTTTCTCGCTCGGGGCCCAGGAAGGCCGACTGTTTCGCCCGTTGGCGTTCACGAAGACATTTTCGATGTTCTTTGCCTCCATCCTGGGAATAGTCCTGGTGCCGGTGCTAATGACCTGGCTCATCCGTGGAAGGATCACACCCGAAACCAAGAATCCGATTAATCGCTTCTTAATCTGGGCGTACCAGCCATTCGTCAACTTTGCTCTTCGATTCCGCTGGTTGACGCTCTTGCTGGCGCTCGTGGTGCTCGTCCTGACTTATATTCCTTTCAGCCGGCTGGGAAAGGAGTTCATGCCCCCATTAAATGAAGGAACGCTCCTTTATATGCCAACGGCTGTCCCGGGAATGTCAGTTACCGAAGCCACCAAAATCTTACAGATCCAGGATCGTATTCTGCGGAAATTTCCCGAAGTCGAAAGCGTTTTCGGCAAAGCCGGTCAAGCAGACACGCCGACCGATCCCGCGCCCTTGTCAATGTTCGAGACGGTCTTGCAGCTCAAGCCACCAGACCAATGGCGACCGGGAATGACCTGGGAAAAACTGATCGCCCAGATGAATGAGGTCAGTAAGACGCCGGGAATGGCTCAGATCTTCTGGATGCCGATCCAGACCCGAACCGAAATGTTGACCACCGGATTTCGTTCGGTTCTAGGGATTAAAGTTTTTGGTCCGGATCTAAAAGGAATTCAGAATGTCGCGATCGCCATCGAGCAAGCGCTCTCAAATTTTCCGAACACCCGCAGTGCGTTTGCGGAGCGCACCACCGGTGGTTACTTTCTCGATTTTACGCCGAATCGGCAGGCGGCGGCTCGTTACGGACTACGAATCGAAGATGTCAACCAGATCGTTGAAACAGCCATTGGAGGAAACACCATTGGTACGACGGTCGAAGGACGGGAACGTTACCCGATCAGCGTCCGATACGCTCGCGATTTCCGCAACGACATCAATCAGTTGAAGCGGGTGTTGGTCGCCACGCCGACCGGAGATCAGGTGCCGATCTCGCTCCTCGCCGATATCCAGTATCGTACCGGCGCGCCTGAGGTTCGTACCGAGAACGGCCAATTAGTTGGCTTCGTCTTCGTCGATATCACCAGCAGCGACATTAACGGCTACGTTAATGCAGCGAGCCAAAAGATCGATCAGGAAGTAAAATTTCCACCCGGCTATTACATCCAATGGGCCGGCCAGTTTCAGTACCTGCAAGAAGCGGAGAAACGTTTGTCGATTCTCATTCCGTTCACTTTGCTAATCATCTTTGTGCTTATCTACATGAACACGAGTTCGGTCACCCGAACATTTATTGTTCTATTGTCCGTGCCTTTCTCTTTGGTCGGAGCGTTTTGGTTGCTTTACCTGCTGGGCTATAACATGAGCGTCGCCGTTTGGGTCGGGCTCATTGCTTTGGCTGGTCTGGACGCAGAAACCGGCGTGGTGATGCTGCTTTATCTGGATCAGGCATTCGACAAATATCGCCTCGCCGGACGGATGAACAATATCACAGACCTCTATGAAGCGGTGAAGGAGGGTGCCGTCCAACGTATTCGACCCAAGATGATGACGGTCTGCGCCATACTTTTCGGTCTGCTTCCTATCATGTGGTCTCCAGCCCTGCAGGCGGGAGCGGATGTGATGAAACGCATTGCCACACCGATGATCGGCGGGGTGATTACCTCAGCAATCCTGAACCTCCTGATCTACCCGGTCATTTATGTTATCTGGCGGAAGCGCGAACTGCCATCGGGTGGCCAGATCGAGAGTGGCCCACCGATTAGTGTCAGCCAAGGACGAGCAAGGCCATTCAAAGGGTTGCTTCGCTTCCTGATCGTCGCGTTAGTCGCGGCCGCTCTGTTGGCTGGCGGATTCGCTGCGTGGAACTGGTGGAGTTCCCGTTCGGCGAGCACCGTTCAAATCCAAGGTGAACCAATCGCCACCCGTACAACCGGGGACCTAACGGTCAGTCTGTATGGCGACCTGCACAATGGACAAACCGAAGAGTTAGTGCGGTTCACCGATGCTTATGGTCAACCCAAGGATGTCGGTGAGGTGAAGACTGATCTCATGATGAATATGCCCGGCATGGTCATGAATTCAGGAGGCGACGTGACCAAAACCAGTACACCGGGAGTTTATCGAGCGAAGCTCCAACCTCAGATGGGAGGCGATTGGGTGGTGAAACTTTCGTGGAAAGGTCCAGCCGGCGAAGGACAGGTTGAGATTCCGGTGAGCGTGAAACAGTAGGGATGGAAGCCGATCCGGATGCGGAGTTAATGCTTCGCCTGAAGAATGGCGAAGATTGGATTCTGAACGAGCTAATGACTCGTTGGCAGCAGCCGCTCGTCGCCTTCATCTACCGATACATCGGCCACCACACCGAGGCGCTCGACCTCGCCCAGGAGACCTTTGTCCGCGTTTACGAGACGCGCCGTCGCTACACGGTCCGAGGGAAGTTTTCCACTTGGCTCTTTGCTATTGCGGCCAATCTCTGCCGAAATTATTTGCGCTGGCGGCAGCGGCGGGGCGAGTCGGTTCCCGAAACCTGGGATACGGAAGACGCCGAACTCACTGAATCCCTCCAAAGTCTGGACGATTCCCCCGATCAGTCGGCGATCAGATCAGAATCGATTTCGCTCATCAGAGCTGCCATCGACAAACTCCCGCACGACTTGAAAACTGCTATCCTACTCTATGAGTACCAATCTCTTTCGTATGGAGAGATTTCGTCGGCGCTTGGATGCAGTGTTAAAGCGGTCGAAATGAAACTTTATCGTGCGAGGCAATTGCTCCGGGAAAGATTAGTACGAAGTGATCTTCGCTGACCCGAAGGGCCAATCTTGGCCCGAGTGACTTATATAGAGAGATTTTCGAAATAAACATCTTTTTCATGAGCTATCGATCTCCGGATCGGACGCTGGGGACATCAGCTCGTCACGAATTGTTATCGTCAATTTGCCGACACCATCGATCCTCGGAGTAAAAGATTTCAAGAGCGTCAGACAGACAGACGCCTAAAGTGGAGTGGCTCGATACCCTGCAGCCACCAGAACTCAGGAGCGGAATAGCTTAACGTCCGACCTTCTTCATGACCCATTCGACTACCCAGCCCGTGATGCGGTTGAACGATTCGACGGCCTAACCCGTGAAAGTGCAGCGAGCAATTGGGTGGCAAGTGTTTCCACCGTTCGGAAAGGGCAAGCAATGCTCCAGCTCAATCAGGGATAAATAACATTATCCAGCCAGTCGGGATTCGTGGTGAACAGCCAATGCGCTAGTTGCATCTCTTTAGCTTGTTCCCCGACCACGACCTAGTCTCGGCGCACCATGAAAAGATGGGCTAAGATTGTGGAGTAGCAGTCACTATCATCAAGCCCCACCACACCAGGCCACACCGCGTTTTGCTTGCAGCCTGAATAGCAAACTGAGTTGAATTTAGTAAGTGATGAAGCTCCGTCTGGGTGTAGCACTGTTGATAGGCAGGGTCGACTAGCTTGAGAACCACATCGCAGAGGCGGCAAAACAGATAGTCTTTGCACCAGTCCAGGATCACCAGGATCCCGCCAGGCCTTAAAATCCGTCGCATCTCTTTCAAGGCCGCTTCGGGTTCATCAAAATAGTGAAAGACGCTCGCAGAAACAATCACATCAAAGCTGTGATCCGAAAATGGCAAGACTAAGGCACTGGTCGCGAGAAAGATGGCATTGGAGTAGGCTTGACACTTTTGCTGGGCGATCTCCAGCATCTTCTGTGAAATATCCACGCCAACGATTTGTTGGTTTGGATGCTTGTCCAGCAAGAACTTTTCAAACTCTCCAGTGCCACTTCGCCCAAGTAAAGAAGGAAGACCGGAACCAAGATGCCCGCCACCAATATAAACGTTATCCAGACCTTTCTTTTCGCGAAACGAAACGCCATCACGAGTCCTAGCAGGGTCGTGAAGA
>Ga0070698_100004419_pt1 | contig 15447 bp, 11 predicted proteins | sample KBSK1502metaG_FD_65477 | JGI IMG/M metagenome (GOLD analysis project Ga0070698, IMG submission 65477) | Corn, switchgrass and miscanthus rhizosphere microbial communities from Kellogg Biological Station, Michigan, USA - KBS K1-50-2 metaG | ecosystem: Host-associated > Plants > Roots >...
TGGCCAAGCTCGTGGTGGGTTTGCTGACGGGCAGCCTCGGCATCCTGAGCGAAGCCGTCCACTCCCTCTTCGACCTGGCGGCGAGCATCTTCACGCTGTTCGCGGTGCGGACGGCCCGCAAGCCGGCCGACCGTGAGCATCCGTACGGTCACGGCCGCACTGAGAACCTGGCCGCCTTCGCGGAAGGGATGCTGCTGCTCATCATCGCCGTGCTCATCGGGTCGGAAGCGATACGCCGCCTCGTCGTAGGGGGCGCGCCCGTCGACCCGACCGGCTACGCCTTCGCCTTGCTCATCGGCACGGTGATCATCGAGTCCGGGCGCGCGTTCGTCATGCGACGCGTCGGGCGAGCCGTCTCCAGCGACGCCATGCTCGCGGACTCGACCGACCGGCTGGCCGACGTCGTCGCCAACATCGGCGTCCTGGTCGGCCTTACAGGCGTGCGGATGGGCTTGCAGTGGGCCGATGCGGCCGCGGCGCTGCTGGTGGCGCTGGTCATCATTCGAGCCGCCGGCCTATTGACCTGGAGGTCGGGCGACATCCTGATCGACCGCGCTCCGCAGGGCGCCGAGGAGCAGCTCCGGCGCGCGATCGCCGAGGTCGACGGCGTGCGTGAGGTGCGGTCCGTCCGCGTGCGGCGCTCGGGGCCGAACCTGATCGGTGACGCCCGCATCGCTACCGCCAGAATGCTCCCGGTCGAGGCGGCGACCGCGCTGGCCAACGCGGTGAAGGCGCACGCGCGCCGCGTGCTGCCCGGAATCGACCTTGCCGTTGCCGTCGAAGGCCAGCGCCAGGAAAGCGACCTGGTGGAGAGGATTCACGCCGCGGCCGCGCGCAACGGACACGTGCGGGACCTGCACAACGTCACTGTGGAGCGCGAGGCGGACGGCTCGCTTCACCTCACGATGCACGCCAAGCTGCCGGGCAACCAGAACCTGGCCGACGCGTCGCGCACCAGCCGCGATCTGGAGCGCTCGATCCGCGAGGAGCTGCCGGACGTGACCCGCATCGACATTCATCTCGAACCGATCGAGCCGCAGGTCGTGCCTGGCCAGGACGTGACCTCGCGCAACCGACAGCTGGCGGAGCGCATCCGGAAGATCGTCGATGCGCATCCTGAGGTGCGCCGGTCCGTGGACGTGGAGCTGAGCGACCGCCGCAACCAGATCCACGCCCACGTGGTGGCCGAGGTCGCCGGCGACATCAGCCTCGAGCACGCGCACGAGATCGAGAGCGAGCTCGAGGAGATGATCCGCCGCGAGATCCCGGAAGTGCGTGAGGTCGTGACACGGGTCACGGCATGAGGCCCGGACGCGCCGAAGACCTCGCGCCCCTCATGGAGCTGTGGCGCGAGGAGGTCCGGCTAGGCCGCCAGGACATCGTCCCCGACGAGGCGCGGATGCGGCGCATGCTCTCGCGCTTCGACTGGGAGGCCCGGTCGCGCATGGTCGACGACGGAGGGCGGCTCGCGGGGGCGGTGCTGTTGGTGAGCCGTCCTTCGCCCGAGGGCGTCATCGCGAGCATGTACGTGGCGGGCGCCCCGGAGGTCAGCGCCGACCTCGCGCGCTGGGGCGTGCGGCTGTCGCGCGCGGCCGGCGCGGCGGTGACGCAGACCTTCCTGGCGCGCGGCCAGGGCGACGGCTTGCGCGCGGCGGGCATGACCGTGGTCAGGCCGTGGTGGCGCATGGACAGGACCCTGGCCGGCGACCTGCCCACACCCAAGGTGGTGGCGGGCTACGACCTGGTCGACGCCACCGGCGCGCCGGCGCACTCGTGGGCCGACATGTTCAATCGCACGTTCGCCGACCACTGGCGCTTCGCGCCGCGCGTGGAGGAGGAGGTCGTCGACGGCAAGCCGCCCGAGCTGTGCCTGATGGCGGTAACGTCGGCGGGACGCTCGCCGGTCGCGATCACGTTCGGCGACCTCGAGCGATATCCGGACGATCCGCGACCGCAACCGGTGGGCGTGATCAGCTCCGTCGGCACGCTCCCCGAGCACCGGCGTCGCGGGCTCGCCACGTGGCTGGTCGCCGAGGTGATGCGGCGGCTGCGTCTTGCCGGCGCCCGGTACGCATCTCTTTACGTCGACGGCCTGAGTCCGATGCGCGCGTACGACGTCTACCGCCGGCTGGGGTTCGAGGTCACATTCGAAGCCGAGGTCTGGGAAGCTACCTCCCGGTGAAGCTTCGCGCCTTGCTGGCGATCTTGATCGTGTGCGCGTCGGCCTGCGCAACCGCCCAATCCGGCCCTCCCCAGCCAGCAAATAGGCAGGTCATTCCCAAGCCCCCGCCCACGCTTGCCACCGCGATCCGGCATGCCACCCGGCTGGGCCCGGCCGGCGACGCCACCACCGTCTACCTCAGCTTCGGCCTGAAGGTGCGCAACCAGAACAGCCTTGCGGCCGTGCTCGATTCGGGCCAGACCCTCACGCCGTCCGCTTACGAAACGAGCTTCGGCCCGGACCAGACACTCGTCCGCCGCGCGGTGGCCGCTCTCGCCGCGCAGGGTTTCCGTGCGTCGTGGGCGCCGCCGTCGAACCTCATCTCCGCCGACGGCTCGGCGACCGCCGCCTCCGCGCTTCTGAGCGTCGACATCGAGAACTACCGCCTTGCCAACGGGACGACGTTTTACGCGTCGGTCGACGAGCCTCGCCTGCCGCCCGTCCTCTCGGCGGTGACGACGGGCGTCAGCGGACTCGACAACTACAGGGTCAGCCGCGGCTATGCGGTGCGCCCCGGCGGGCTCGAGCCGGCCGACGCGCTGCTGTACTACAACATCAAGCCGCTGCGGGACGCGGGGCTCGACGGCGCGGGCCAGACCATCATGCTGCCCGAGATCGACGACCTGCCCAACCTCAACGACCTGGAGAAGTTCGCGACCAAGTTCGGACTGCCGGCGTTCGGGCCGATCCTCACCGTCAAGCGCGACCCCAACTGGGGCACCCCCGAAAAACCGCAGGGAGAAACAGCGCTCGACCTGGAGATCGCCCACGCCGTGGCGCCGGCCGCCAAGCTCGTCGTGTACCTGTCGGCGCCGGACTTCGGCCACGGCGACCGCGCCTTCGACCAGCTCGTCACCGACCATCTGGGCTCGGTCATCTCGGAGAGCCTCGGCTCATGTGAGCCTGACACCCCCAGCGGTGCGCGCAACACCTACGCGTCGATCCAGGACCGGGCGGTGGCGCTGGGCATGTCGCACTTCGTGGCCAGCGGCGACAACGGCGCGTACACGTGCGGCCTCGACCAGGACCCGGCGACCAGCTTTCCCGCCAGCCTGCCGACGGTGACGGCGGTGGGCGGGACGACGGTGTTCGAGTCGCTGCAGGGCGTCTATCTCAAGGAATACGCGTGGAGCAGCCCGCTCGACGAGAGCGGCGGGGGCGGCGGCGCGAGCATGTTCTACGCGGCGCCCGGCTACCAGGACAAGGAGCGGCAATCGGCGGCGAGAGGTTTCCGGCAAGTCCCGGACGTCGTGGCCAACGCCGACCCGGCGACCGGCTTCCACATCGTGTTCGGAGGCAAGGACGGAGAGGCGGGCGGCACCTCGGCGGCCACGCCCCTGTGGGCGGGCACGGTGGCGCTCATCAACGAGGACCTGAAGCGTAAGGGCCTGCGCGAGGTCGGATTTGCCAATCCGGCGATCTACTGGATGGGCGAAAACAACTCCAGGCTCAGCCCGAAGCCTTTCCACGACGTCACCGCAGGCAACAACCTCGGCTATGACGCGGCACCCGGTTGGGACTTCGCCACCGGGTGGGGCAGCATGGACGCGGCGGCGCTGGACGCAGCGTGGATCAAATACTTGAAGAGCGGCGGCGGGTGAGCACGCCTCCGAGCGCACCTCCCCTCGTCGACTGTCCGCACTGCGGCTCGGTCGTGCCGGCCGGGGAGTTCTGCGGCCACTGCGGGGCGCACCTAGGGGGCGGCAACCCGCGCCGCACGCATGCATTCGCCGCGGTCCCGACCGAGGGGGTCGCCCACCTCTCCATCATCAGCACGCTCTTGCCACACCTGCCTCACCGGCGTGGTGGGCCGTTTCGTGTGGCGCTCATCGCGGGCGCGGCGCTGGTCGTCCTCCTCGCGCTTTTTCATCTCTTCTCGATCGCGACAGTCGCCGCGCTGCTCGTCCTGCCGGTTCTTTACCTGATCTACCTGTACGAGGTCGAGATCTACGAGTCCGAGCCGTGGCTGGTCATCGGGGCCACGATGGTGGCCGGAGCCCTCCTCGGCTTCGCGCTCAGCTACGTACTGGGCAGCGCGCTCGCGGGCGTCTATCTCACGGGCGATCGGGGAACCGCGTTCGTGCTCGCGGGAATCGTCATCCCGGTCACGGCCCAGGCGGTGATGCTCGCCGGGCCGCTCTTCCTCTTCTTCTTTCGCGACCGCTTCCGGGAGCCGCTCGACGGCCTGACGTTCGGCGCCGCCTCGGGTCTCGGCTTCAGCCTCGCCACGCAGCTGACCGCGTTGTGGGCATCCATGGCCGGACCGCTGATCCTGCCCGGCTCGCCGGTCGAGTGGGCCGTTCGCCTGCTGCGCGGCGGTCTCCTCATCGCCCTCGTCAACGCATCGACCACGGCGGTGGTGGCCGCTGCCATCTGGATGCACCGCTACAACCTGCGCAGGGCGCACGCGCCGCTGGAGTCCAGCATCCCGGTCACCCTGGCGGTGGCGTTTGGCACGCAGGTGGCGCTCGGCAGCGTCGGCTTTCTGGTCGGCGAGCTGTGGATCGACACCGCGATCCTGGCGATCGCGGCCGCGGCGCTGCTCCTCTATGTGCGGCGGGTCATTCATGACGCGCTGCTGGTGGAAGGCGCCGAGCACGAGATCGGCCCGGACGCCCCATGCCCCGAGTGCCACCACGTCGTGCCCACGATGGCGTTCTGTCCCCACTGTGGCGCGGCTCGCTCCGCCTCGTCCAAACACGCGCGCGCGAAGCTCGCGGGAAGGTCGTGATGGCCTCCCCGGCGCCGACACGGTACTGCGGACGGTGCGGCGCGCCACTGCCGCCGGGCGCGACATACTGCGGTCGCTGCGGGACCCCCGTCGCCATGCAGGCGGCGGTCGCACCGCCGATGTATCAGTACCCGCCCGCGCCGCCACCCGCTCACCCGTCGGCGCGGCCATACCGGCTCGGACCGGCCCTGGTCGCCGGCGGCCTGATCCTGATCGTGATCGTCGTCGCCACCGTGGTCGGCGTCATCGCGGCGGCGCAGCTCGTCTCGGGCAACCACTCCGCTTGCACGAGCAACTGCTCGCCCAAGCTCATCACGCCGCTGCCCGAGGCGGCCTCGTACAAGAGCTCGGCGTACAAGTTCCAGGTCAACTACTTCTCGGGCTGGACTGTCCGCTCCCAGGACGCGGGCGACGTCATCCTGGGCACGCACCTCGGGCTGGTGGAGGTCAGGGGCATGAATGGCGGGCAGCCGCAACAGGTGCTGCAGTCCACCGTGAACGCGCTGCCGTCGTCGACGTATCAGAGCGTGACGCAGGTCACCGACCTGAAGGGCGCGCACCTCGGCGACCAGGACGGAGTGGGCGCCGTGTACTCCGCCAACCTCGTTGGCACCTCGCAGACCGCGACGAAGATTCGCTTCGCGGTCATCGTCGCCAGCAGGGGCGGCGTGACGGTCGTGGTGTTCGCCGAAGGTCCTGCCGACCCCAAGAACTCACCCAACGGCATGCCGGAAGGGCAGCTGTTCGACTACCTGTGCACGGAGTTCGTCTGGGGCAGCGGCTAAACGCGCTCGAGGGCGAGGCGTGCGCCGAAGCCCAACAGCACGACGCCGGTGACCCGCTGCATCCACTGCCTCACCCGCGGCGCGGTGATCACGTCGCGCAGGCGGGTCACGAACAGCCCATACACGTTCATCCAGAGCCACCCGATCACGGCGAACGTGACGCCCAGCTCGAGCAGGCGCGGCAGGACCGCCTGGCCCGGCAGGACGAACTGGGGCAGGAACGTGACAAAGAACACGCCGAGCTTCGGGTTGCTGATCGCGGAGAAAAGTCCCTGGCGAAAGACCGCATGCGCGGGCGCGGCCGGCGCCGAGCCGGCGAGCAGGTCGCCCGGCTGCTGTCGCGACTCGAACAGAGCGCGGACGCCGAGGTACGCGAGGTAAACGGCACCTACGATCTTGAGCGCGAAGAGCACCTCCCCCGACGTCCGCAGCAGCGCGGACAATCCCACCGCCGTCGCCGTGACCCAGATCACCAGGGCCAGGCCGATCCCGCTCGTGGTCAGCAGGACCCCTCGGCGACCGTGGGCGAGCGCGTTCTTCGTCACCACCGCCATGTCTGGCCCGGGCGTCACCGAGAGCAGGAGCGAGACGCCGACGAACGCGAGCAGTTGGCTGTCCATCAGGCGGGGTCCGGAAGGTCGAACGATATCTCGTAGACCCCACCGTTCAGTTTCGCCTGGTGGATCCAGCCCATCTTCCGCAGCAGGCCCAACATCTCGCGGTTCTCGGGCAGCACGATGAGCGAGAAGCTGCGGATGCCGTGCGCTCGCGCGACGCGGGCCAGCTCCGCGAGCAGCTGCCCGCCCAGGCCGCGCCTCTGAAATTCGTCGATCACCGCGACCGCGACCTCGGCCACGTCGGTGCCGCGCGCCCGGTCGTAGCGGGCGACGCCGACGATGCGCTCCTTGCCGCTCGGCCGGCGGGTCGTGGCGACGAGCGCGAACCGATCGTTGTAGTCGACCACCGCCAGCCGGTGTGCGAGCGCGTCCGACATGCGCTTGATGGGCGAGAAGAACCGGAAGTAGACCGTGCGCTCGGACATCGCGGCCACCGCCTCGTGCAGGAGCGGCTCGTCCTCGGGCACGATGGGCCGCAGCTGGACCTTGGTGCGGTCGCGCAGCTCGATCGCGTGGGGGTCGAAACCGACTGCTTTCACTACGGCAAAAGGTAACCTGCGCGGGTGATCGGGCCTTCCTCACGGTGGCGGAACCTCGGTGTCGCCGCGAGCGCGGCCGCCGCCACGCTCTTCGCCGCCTTCGACCTGTATCAGTGGGCGCTGGCGCAAGCGTCGGATAGGTTCCACAACGACTTCACCTTCTATTACGCCGCGGCGAAGATCGGCATCGAGCACGGGTGGCCGTCGATCTACGACCTCAAGCTCCAGCAGGCCGCGCTGGACGCGCTTGGCTCCGGCATCACCGTCGCCGAGCTGGCGCGGTACATCAGCCCGCCGCCGGTGGCGTGGGTGGCGCTGCCGCTGACGGTGCTGCCCTACTCCGATGCGTATCTCGCATGGAGCGGGCTTCTCCTCGTCGCGCTCGTCGCGACGTGGTACCTGGCCGCGCCGCCCGTGGGTCGCGCGCGCGTCATCTTTCTCCTCGCAGCGGTGGGCTGGCTGCCGGTGATCTATGGGCTGCAGCTCGGCCAGCCCGGCCTCTTCGTCGCCCTCGGTGTCGCCGGCTCGTACGCGCTGCTGCGCCAGGGCCGTCCGATGTGGGCCGGTGTTGCGCTCGGCGCGCTGGCACTGAAGCCACAGCTCGCGTTCCTCCTGCCGCTCGCCTTGCTGGCGGCCCGGCAGAGCCGCGCTTTTCTCGGCAGCGTGCTTTCGCTCGGCGCGCTCGCGGCCGCCTCGGCGGTCGCGCTCGGCCCGGGCGGCGTCAGCGACTACCTGGACCGGCTCGACTTCGCCTCGACCGTGCCGGTGAACCGCGACCTGACGCTCGCGTTCTTCCTGGGCGACGCGTCGCGACCGGCACAGGTCTTCATCGCGGCGTGGACGATGCTGGTCGCTTATCGCACTCGCCACCGCGGCGTCGAGTGGACGTACGCGATCGCCCTGGCCGGCGGCATGCTGGCCACGCCCTACCTGCACCTCGACGACTTCGCGATGCTGGGCCTCGGCGCCTGGCTCGTGCTGCGCGCGCGGTCGCCGCGGTGGACCTCGGCCTACGTCCTGGCCCTGGTCATCGCCGTCGAGGGCGAGCCGTTCTGGGGCCCGGCCCCTACGCTGATCGGCGAGCTGGGAGCGCTGGCGCTGCTTTCAATCCCCGCGTTCGACCGTGACCACAGCGACCAGACGCATCACCGTGCCGAAGGCCACGGTAATGGCGGTCAAGAGCTGCCCGAAGAGCGGGAGGCCGTGCAGGCCGTACACACCCGGCGCGCCTGAGCTTTGCCCTAGCTAGGGTTGGCAGGTTGCCCGTGCCGGCCGCCGCCCTCCGTGAATCGGCGAGCGCCGGCCTGCGACTCGCCTGACGCCAGCGCCTCGGTGCCACCTCTGTGCTCGGCCCGCGCCGCCTCGTCGAGGCTGAGCGACCACTGCTCGAGCACGCTCTTGCGGTCGGCCCGCAGGGAGCTCTGGGGAAACGCGGCGATGTCCCGGGCCACCATTTGCGCCAGCGCCAGCGCCTCACCGGGTTCGGCCAGGCGCTCGACGAGGCCGATGCGCAGCGCCTCCTCGGCGCCGACCGGCCGGCCGGTCAGGATCAGCTCGAGCGCGCGCCCCTGGCCGACCATCCGCGGCAAGCGCACGGTGCCCAGGTCGATCAGCGGCACGCCGAATCGCCGGTTGAACACCCCGAGGATGGCGTTGCGGGCGGCGATGCGAACGTCGCACCACAGCGCTAGCTCGAGACCACCCGCGACCGCGTAGCCCTCGATCGCGGCGAGGACGGGCTTGGAGAGGTTGATTCGCGTCGGACCCATCGGCCCACGGTCCTCGGTGACGTAACCCTGCGGCTCGGATGCCAGCGCCTTCAGGTCGAAGCCGGCGCAGAAGGTGCCGCCGGCCCCGGTGAGGATCGCGACCGCCAGCCGGTCGTCGCCCTCGAACCGGTGGAACGCCTCGAACAAGGCCTCGGCCGTCGGCGGGTCGACCGCGTTGCGAACTTCCGGCCGGTCGATGGTTACGGTGACGACCGCTCCATCGACCTCGTATTCGACTCGCGGCTCTTTAGAGCGCTCCCTGCTCGTGGTCGTCTTCCATGAACGGGTAGCGGTGGTCGGTCGGCGGCGCGTACGTCTCTTTGATCACTCGAGGGCTGACCCATCGGATCAGGTTGAGGAACGACCCCGCCTTGTCGTTGGTGCCCGACGCGCGGGCGCCGCCGAACGGCTGCATGCCGACCACGGCGCCGGTCGGCTTGTCGTTGATGTAGAAGTTGCCCGCCGCGTTGACCAGCTTTTCGGACGCCTTGCGGATCGCCTGCCGGTCGCGCGCGAACACCGCCCCCGTCAGACCGTACGGGCTCGTCCGGTCGGCCAGGTCCAGCGTCTCTTCGTACTTGCCGTCCGCGTACGGATACACGGTGAGGATCGGGCCGAAAAGCTCTTCCTTCAGCAGCCTGAAGTCGGGGTCGGTGGTCTCGATCACCGTCGGCCGGATGAACCAGCCGACCTTGTCGTCGCCTCTGCCCCCCGCGATGACTTTCGCGGTGTCCGTCTTCTTCGCGTAGTCGATCGCGTTCATGTGGTTCGTGTACGCGCGTTCGTCGATCACCGCGCCCATGAAGTTGCGGAAGTCCGCCACGTCGCCCTGCGGGATCGCGTCCACCAGGTCGACCAGATCGGGCTTCATCGCCTTCCACATCGACTGCGGGATGTATGCGCGCGAGGCGGCCGAGCACTTCTGGCCCTGGTACTCGAATGCACCGCGCACGAGCGCCGTACGAAGAGCGTCGGTGTCGGCTGACTCGTGGGCCATCACGAAGTCCTTGCCGCCGGTCTCACCGACGAGCCGCGGGTACGTGCGGTAGCGGCCGATGTTCTCGCCCACCTCGCGCCACATGCCCTGGAACACTTCCGTCGAACCGGTGAAGTGGATCCCGGCGAGGTCGCGGTGCTTCAGCACCTTGTCCGAGATCTCGGTCGCGCTGCCGCTGACCATGTTGATCACGCCTGGCGGCATGCCGGCCTCGAGGAGCAGCTCCATCAGGAAATGGCTGACGAGCAGCGTCTGCGTCGCCGGCTTGAACACGACCGTGTTCCCCATGAGCATCGGCGCCGTCGGCAGGTTGCCCGCGATCGACGTGAAGTTGAACGGGCTCACTGCGAAGATGAAGCCCTCGAGCGGCCTGTACTCGAGCCGGTTCCACGCGGTTGCGTCATTGAACGGCTGGTTGCGCAGCAGCTGGTCCCCGAAGTACGCGTTGTAGCGCCAGAAGTCGATGGTCTCGCACGCGGCGTCGATCTCGGCCTGGTGCACGGTCTTCGACTGGCCGAGCATGGTCGCCGCGTTGATCGTGTCGCGCCACGGGCCGGCGAGCAGCGCCGCCGCGCGCAGGAGGACCGCCGCGCGCTCGTGGTATGAGGTCGCCGCCCAGCCCTTGCGCGCCGCCAGCGCGGCGTTGATGGCGTCGTCGATGTCCTTGGCGCCGCCGATCGCGTATTCGGCGATCGCGAGCTCATGCCGGTGTGGAGATCGGATGTCGCCGCGAGAGGCGCCCCAGCGCCGCTCGCCGCCGATCTGCATGGGGACCTCCGTGCGTGCGTCGGTCAGCTCGGCCAGGCGCGACTTCAGGCTCTTGCGGTGGGGGTCGTTGGGCGCGTAGCTGCCGACCGGCTCGTTGGCCGGCTGCGGAACCTGGAAGTGGCCGTCAGCGGTCATCTGTCTTCCTCCCCTTGTGTCTTCTATCGGCAGGATCGATGATGCCACGTAACCCGTGGCCGTATCCCCCGAGGTGGCTGTCGGCTACCTCCGCGCGCCCGCGACCACGACGTCGGAGCGCGTCCGGCGAACGGTGGCTCTGCTTGGCCGGCGCGGTTACGCGGTCACACCCTCGCGACTCGCCGAGCTGTGCCTGGGCGGTCCGGTTTCGGCCGACGACGTGCGGTGGGCGGTCGCGGCGAGCCCCGACCTCGCGATCGCCGAAGACCTGGTCGTCGAGCGCGAGGCGGTGGTGCAGGCCGCCGCCATCCGTCACCGGTCGCTCGGCCACGCGTCTGAATCCGGCCCGTATCTCGAGCTTGCGGTCGCGTTCGTGCGCAGGCTGGTCGCGGCCGCGCCGTTCGTCCGCAGCGTGTCCATCGCCGGATCGCTCGCGAGCGGCGGGTTCCGCGCGTCCGACGACGTCGACCTGAACCTCATCGTCAATGACGGCCACAGACATCTCGCGTACGTCGTCGTCAACTGCCTTGGCCTGCTGCACGCGATGCGCCACCGCGGCAAGCCCGTCGACGACCTGACGCGACGGCCCATCGCGCCCCGGTTGATGACGGCGAACCTGATCCTCGAACGCTCGCAGTGCCGGCCGCTGGCAAGACAGGACGAGGACATGGCCTTCGAGTTGATGGTCGGCGAACCGATCTTCGGCCTGGATTCGCTGCGCGAGGTGGTGGATCGGAACCCTGGCCTGCTGGAGCACTTTCCCCAACTGGCGGATCGGCCCGCGCCGCTGCTCATCCCTAACGCGCCAAACCGGGCGCCGGCGTTTCTGTATCCGCGGTGGCTCGACGTGCCTGCGCGCGTGCTCGGCGAGACCGCCTGGCGCTACATGCAGTGGACGCGGCGACGGCGGCCAGACGCGCTGGCCCGCGTCGCGTACGTCAGGGCGACGATGCGACCGTACGCGCTGTTCGACTCGAATTGATCGGCACCATCACCGCGACCATCGTCGGTTTGACCAGCCTCCTGCTGTTCGGGTTCGGGCTGAACCTTCTCTACCTGACCGTCCGGGCGTTGCGACTGCCACGCCCCTCCGGCCCTCCGAGCCGCCTCCCTATCAATGGGGAAGAGCCTCTGGTCTGCATCCAGATTCCCATCTACAACGAGCGCTACGTCGCCGAGCGAGTGCTCGACGCGGTGTGCGCGATCGAGTGGCCGCGCGGTCGCTTCGAGGTTCAGGTCCTCGACGACTCTGACGACGAGACCACTCGCATCCTCACCCGTCGCATCGCCCACTGGCGCCGGCGCGACGTCGACGTGTCGCACCTGCGCAGGACGACACGGAACGACTTCAAGGCCGGCGCGCTCGCATACGGCCTCGAGCAGACGCGCGCTCCGTTCATCGCGATCTTCGACGCCGACTTCGTCCCGCCGGGCGATTTTCTGCGCCGCACGGTCGGTGCGTTCGACGACCCGTCGGTCGGCTTCGTGCAGGCCCGCTGGGGTCACCTCGACGAGGATTACTCGCTCTTCACGCGGCTGCAGGCGATGGCCATCGATTTCCACTTCCTGGTCGAGCACGCGGTCCGCTCGGCGCTGGGCTACTTCACGAACTTCACCGGGACGGCGGGTGTGTGGCGCCGGGCCGCGATCGAAGACGCCGGGGGTTGGAGCGCGCGCACGCTGACCGAGGACCTCGACCTCAGCTACCGCGCACAGCTGCGCGGATGGAAGGCCGCGTACATCGAGGACCTCGTCGTGCCCGAGGAGCTGCCCGTTTCGATCGACGCGTATCGCCGCCAGCAGTCGCGGTGGGCGACCGGCAGCTTTCAGTCGGCGTTCAAGCTCCTGGGGCCAGTGCTGCGCAGCCGCCAGCGCACAGCCGTGAAGGTCCAGGCCACCGTCCACCTGCTCGCTTACGGCGTCGGCCCGATGATGCTCGTCCAGCTCGCGTGCTACCCGCTGCTCTTGTTTGCGTTCGGCACGCGCGGGCTGGCGCTGCCGTGGTTCCTGGCGGCGTCGTCCGGGTTGACGATCGCGGTCGGTATGACGCCGTGGCTCGGCTTCGTGGCGGCCCAGACCAGGGGCGGCCGGAGGTGGTGGACAGGCCTGCCTTCCTTCCTGTGCCAGGTCGTCGGTGCGGGGATGTCGCTGAACACCATGCTCGCGTTGATCCGCTCGATCCGTCCGGGCGGCGCGTTCGTGCGCACGCCCAAGCACCACATCGTCCAGCCTGGCCAGCAGTGGCGGAACCAGGCGTACGTGAAGGTGGGCGATGTGCGCGCCTTGCTCGAAGGGCTGATCGGAACCGGCGCGCTCGTCCTCGTGCCGGTCGCCCTCGCCGTCGAGCAGCCCCTGATCGCCGTTTATGCGGGCATGTTCGCGGTGGGCTTCCTGGTCGTGGCGACGTTGAGTCTCGTCGACTTCCTCGAGGTCGTCGCGCGGCCACGCGTGCCGCTCTCGCCGGCCCTTGCGCTGTTCGCGCTCGCGGGCGTTCTGCTCCTGGCCGCCGCGCTGCTGCCCGAACCGTTCGAGGATGGATACGGTCACTGGCTGATCGCCGCCAACCTCGCGTCCAGCGGCTCGCTCCACGACCCGCTGTTCGGCATGGAGGACACGTGGCTGCCGGGCTATCACTTCCTCGCCGCCGCCGTCCTGCACGTGTTCGGCCTGTGGCAGCTGGGCGCGCTCAAGGTGATGAGCGCCGCGCTCGCGCTCGCGACAGCGGCCGGCGTGTACTCGCTGGCGCCCAACGCCCGGCAGGCGCGCACCGCTGTTGTGCTGCTGGTGCTGAACCCGGTCTTCCTCTTCACCTCAGGATCGGCGGTCGTCGAGCCGCTGCTCACCGCCCTCCTGATCGCGGCGGTGCTGGCCGCGGTGCGCGGAAAGATGAAGCTCGCCGCCCTCCTCGCGGCCCTTGCCTGCGTGACGTCGACGAAGGCGTGGGTCTGGCTTGTGGCCGCGGTGGCATTCGCGCTCCTCGAGGCGGCGCGTGTGAAGCAGCGGCGGGCGGCCGTCGCCTGGGCGGTGCCGGGGCTCGCGGTGTTGGTGTTTCTCCAGTTCGGCTTCGCGCCGGCCGGCCACTCGGTGACGCGAGGCACGATCGAGGTGATGTCGGCTTCGGCGAGGGGCAGCCTGCCGGCGGGCGGCCTCGGCCGGATCGCCGAGCTGGCCTCGACGTTTGGCCTGGCGGCGCTGCCCCTGTTCGCGCTGGGCTCCGTCGGCGCCCTCATGGCTCTTCGGCGGCACGTCACGCCGGTGGCCCGCTTCCTGTACGCGCCGGCCCTGGCGTACCTGGCCGTCGTCTTCGGGCTGGTCGCGGTTGGTGCGTACACCGGCAGCCACCGCTACCTCTACCCTGCCCTGCCCGCGATGGCGCTGCTGGCCGCGTCGGCGCTGGATCGCTACGGCGGCGCGGTTCGCCTCCTCGCGGTGTTCGCGAGCACGCTGCTCGCCCTGGCGTTCCTCCCGGTCTTCGCGGGCTTCGCCGCCGACAACGCGGGTCTCGTCGCGGCCGGCAGAGCCGCGGCGCCACGGGCTGGGATGCTGCTGACCGACTCGCCGGCGGTCGCGTACTACAGCCACAGGCCGCCGGCCCTGATCACCGGCTCGCGCTCGCTGCCCGCAGGCCGTGACGCCGCGGTGGCGTGGATGCGCGCGCACGGCGTCACGACGCTGGTCCTCGAGGACATCAGCTATTACCCCGCGACCACCCTCTTTCCGGATCTCGCGAGCGGCCAAGAAGCGGCGCCGTTCGTCTCGCTCGGCCGGCAGGACGCGTACCAGGCGCGCTTCGGCAAGCCCGTGTACGCGTACCGGCTGCCACCGGAGCTTGCGCTCGCCCCGGTGTCGCTGGGCAAGACGGCGCCGCTGGCCAAGGGCGTGACCATGGGTCCTGCAGCGACCGGCGAGGGCATGGGTTTTGGCGTACCCATTGTCAAGTACGCGGACGGTTGGGTCTACTCGCGCACTGCGACCACCGTGCAGACCGCGCCGGGGGCATGGCAGCGCACATTCGAGCTCGACGAGATCGGCGGTGATGCGGCCCACAGCTACGCGTTCGTGCCGGCAGAATCGCGCGGCGAGGTCCAGGTCACGTATTCGATCGACTCCGCCGGCGTCAGCGTCGTGGTCAAGCCGGTGTGGCTCGCGCCCGGCTACACGCAGGTCGGCCTGCTCAACGAGCAGTCGGCGGCGTTCGACGACCTGGCTGCGGCCGACCCGACGGTGCTCACAAACTGGACGCGTGTGACCGGCGCGTGGGCCCGCATGCGCTCGGCCTCGCTGGCCATCGAGTGGTCCGTGCCTTCGCTGCCTGGAGCAGACCTGTACGCGGGCCGCGAGCTGGCCGCCCCCGGCTTCGACTGGGCCGGCCTCGACTACGTGTTCCCCGCGTCGTTCGCGGGCGCGGAATACCGGATCAACGTGCAGGAGGCGCAGTGAAGATGGACCGCGCCGACGTCGTCCTCGTCTATCCGCAGCGGGCGCCCAAACAGGGTCGCCACTGGATCATGCCGTCACTGGGCCTGATGTACCTGAGCGCCTCACTGCGGGACGCCGGCTACTCGGTCCGCCACATCGACCACACGTTTCTCGAGCGCCATGAGGTGCTCGCGCAGATCGAGCGCCTGCGGCCATCGGTGATCGGCATCTACTGCATGATCACGATGCAGGACGAGGCGCTGTCGCTCGCGCGGCAGGTCCGAGGCAAGGCCCTGACCGTCGTCGGCGGCCCGTATCCGTCGGGGGAGCCGGAGACATTCGTCGACGAGTTCGACCTGGTCGCCGTCGGCGAGGGCGAGGAGGCGATCGTCTCGATCATGCAGCACCTCGACGACAGGCGGTTCGAAGAGATACCCGGCCTGGTCTTCAAGCGGGACGGCGAGGT
>Ga0070698_100004420_pt1 | contig 15447 bp, 15 predicted proteins | sample KBSK1502metaG_FD_65477 | JGI IMG/M metagenome (GOLD analysis project Ga0070698, IMG submission 65477) | Corn, switchgrass and miscanthus rhizosphere microbial communities from Kellogg Biological Station, Michigan, USA - KBS K1-50-2 metaG | ecosystem: Host-associated > Plants > Roots >...
GCGAGCAGGTCACGCGCCATTGAAATCCTCTCCTACGGAACGACGATGATGTCGCCGGCGCGGACATAGAAATTGTCCTGGTCGTGGCCTTCGGCGACCTTGCGGTAGTTGAACTCGATGCGATTGGTCTTCGTGCCGTTCTGGCGGAGCACGACGATCTTGTCGCGGTTGGCGAACTCGGTGAGCCCCTGCGCGCGGGCGATCAGCTCCAGCACCGTCGCCTGGCTCTTGATCTCGTAGTCGCCCGGCATCTTCACCGAGCCGACGACGGCGACCTTGAAGTTGTGCACCTCGCGGACGATCACCGAGACCTCGGGAGACGGCAGGTACTCGGCGAGCTGCTCGGTGAGGTGCCGGCGGAGATCCATCGGCGTCAGGCCCGCGGCCTGGACGTCGTTGACGAGCGGCAGCGACATCTTGCCATCGGGCCGCACGGGCACCGTTCGGCACAGGTCAGGGCAGTTCTTCCAGACGGTGATGTCGAGGACGTCCTCCGGTCCAATCAGGTATTCCTTCGACATGTCCACCGCGTTCGCGGTTCGCACGACCGGCGCGGGACGCGGCGCGGACGGGGGCGCGGGCGCAGGGGCTGGGGCCGGAGGAGCGGTGGCCGCTTCCGCCGCGGGCGTGGCCGCGACGGCGGTGGCGGCGGCCGCGGCTGTCGCGGTCACCTCCGCCTGCGACGGCGTGAGCGAGCGTGTCTCCTGCGCGTGCGCGAGCGACGCCACGCACACACCGGACAGAAGTAGAACTGGAAGACGGCCGATCATTTCGAAACCCCTTTCGCGCGTGCGGCCGGATCGTCCGGCCCCTTGGTGGAACGGCTGTATCGCGGCGCCACGGTGACGCTCACGCCAAACACGTGCCGCCAGACGTCGGCATCGGTGAAGACGTTGCGGCGGATGTTGCCCTGCTGGTAGTCGACGCCGTAGGACGCGTTGAGCGTGTAGAGGCCGCCCGGCGTCCACGACGCGACGAACGTCTGGCGATACGACGTGAGCCGGTGCAGGTCGAGCGTGTCGATGGCGGTCGCCGCGGTGTGGCTGCTGATTTCAATCGTGCGGCGGAACGGCCACGTGACCCGCGCGCCGCCGCCGTTGTAGGTGACCGGCCCGCGAATGCCGAGCACGATGGCCTCGCTATGCGCGTAGTCGACGCCCAGCTTCAGGCGCGGCGTCTCGCGCATGATCGTCGCGTTCACCTCGGGGAGCAGGCCGCGGTACGACGACACACGCGGGCCGGCCTGGAGGGAGAAGCGGCCCGCGGGAGAGAACTGGTGATCCCAGCCGCCGAGCAGCGCGACGGAGTCGCTGGCGTTGGTGGCGTCGATCGGATCCGCGAAGTGGCGCTCCTGCACGATGCCGCTCACGGTGGAGCGCGTGCTGTAGATCTGCGACAACCCCGCGCGGACCACCTGCATGCGGCCCGTGCCGTTGTCGACCAGGCTCTCGGCCATCCAGTCGTACGAGCCGGTGACGCTCGTGTGCGGCCGGAAGCGGTGCGCGAAGTTCGGCGACACTTCGAAGCGCTGGGCCTGCCGGCGGTCGGTCAGGATGCCGGTGCCGATGTTGATCTCGCCCGGCGTCTCGGTGCGGTCGTACTGCGCCATGAACCCGAGCGTCGTCATGTCGGTCGCGCGATACTTCATCGTCGTGTCGGCGTGGCGCCGCGCGTCGATCATCGTCAGGTCGGCGTGGTTGGAGCGCTGCGAGTCGAACGTGAACAGGCTCGAGAGATTCAGGCGCGGCGTGTCGATGGCGGTGCCGAGGCCCGGCCGCACCGTGAGCATCTGGCCCGCGCTGCCCTGCGCCTGCGCGAAGAGGTTGTCGTCGTAGATGCTGCCCACCGTCACCGACGGCACGGCTTCGATGTGCGACTGCGCCGCGGCGGCAGCCGCGTGAAGCGCGGCGGCGATGACTACGGTCGTGACGGCTGCTCGTTTCATATCCCGTGTACTTCCTTGGTTACGGCTCACCTACGGCGCGGCTGAAGTGCAATAACTGTTCACATATTTCCCGTTCCAACCGTTTCGCCAAAGTGGCCATCGCGTTTCCACAAAGTCCCCGAGACGGTTTGAACGAGGGCCCTTCGCACTCGATCGGGCGGTCCGTCACGCTGCTCTGTGAAGTGCGCTTCCACATTCAAGGCCTCTCGATGACGCTGCGGCGCCACAGCGGGGCGGCGCTTCCTACGGGATGGTGCGCGCGAGCGCCGAGCCGCGCGCACCCAGGACGACGAGACCATGCCGGGATGAATCAGTGACGCGTGCGCGAGTGCGGAGATCCGCCTCGCCAGTTGACGACCGGGTGGGAGAGCGCCTCCTGCTTCAGCGAATCCGGGTCGACCGCGTGGGTGGGGTAGCAGGCCGCTCCGACGGAAATACGGAGCGGCGTCGTGAACTCGTAGTGATCGATCCGCTGCACCAGCCGGTCGATCACCTTGGTCGCGTTGTCGTAATCGGCGTCGAGCAGGACGAGCGAGAGCACCCCCGTCTCGGTGCTCCCCAGCAGGTCGGTGTCGCGGACCTCGTGGCCGACGATGCGCGCGACCTCGTCGAGCGTCCCGTCGTCGGCCGTCATCGTCATCCCGTCCCACTCGCGCCGCGTCTCGAGCGCGACCAGCGTCAGGTAGTTCTGCGAGCGGACAGCGCGCTTCATCTCGCCATCGAGGACGAATTCGAACGCGTTCGCGGTGAGAAGGCGCGAGCCTTCTTCTTCGAAAAATGCGTCAGCCATTCCGGATCTACGAAGCCTTGTCCAGGCCGTTCTCTTTGATCTTGTAGAGGAGCGCCTTGTAGCTGATGCCGAGATTCTCGGCCGCTTCCTTCCGGTTCCACCGGGTCCGCGTCAGCATCCGCAGGATGAGCTCGCGTTCGGCTCCGCGCGCCGCAGTGCGCGCGATGTCCTTGAGCGAGACGTTCGCCGCGCCCGCGCCCGCTGGCGCCGCCATGGCGGCGACCGAGTCGATGCCGAGAGCGGCCGGCGCCGCCGCCACCGCGACGGGGGCCGCCGCCGCAGCCGGTGGAGGCATAGCCGGCTGCAGCGGTGGCGCTGTCGGACGCGGAGCAGTGGAGGAGGTTGTGTGAGACCAGTGATGCAGCGGCGACGCCGGCTGCTGGAGCTCCTGGACGATGGGCGCCTCGCTGCCGAGGACGACCATCCGCTTGATCATGTTCTCGAGCTGCCGCACGTTGCCCGGCCACTCGTACTCGAGGAACAGGGGCGCCAGCTCCTGTGAGACGCCCGGGGCCGGCTTGTTGTACTGCACCGAGTACTTCTTCACGAAGTAGTCGGTCAGCATCGGGATCTCTTCGCGCCGCTCGCGCAGCGGCGGGATGGTGATCGTGACAACGTTGAGCCGGAAGTAGAGATCCTCGCGGAACCTGCCCGAGGCGACCGCCGCCTCGAGATCGCAGTTGGTCGCGGTGATGACGCGCACGTCCACGCGCACGTCGGACTTGCCGCCGAGGCGCGAGAACTCGCCGTCCTGCAGCGCCTGCAGCAGCTTGGCCTGCAGCGGGAAGCTCATGTCGCCGATTTCGTCGAGGAACATCGTGCCGTGGTTGGCGAACTCGAACTTGCCCGGCTTGTGCTGGATGGCGCCGGTGAATGCGCCCTTCTCGAACCCGAACAGCTCCGACTCGAGGAGCTCGGTCGGCAGCGCCGCGCAGTTCACCTTCACGAACGGCTTGTCCTTCCGCAGCGACTGCTCGTGCAGCGCGCGCGCGACGAGCTCCTTGCCGACGCCGCTCTCGCCGCGAATCATCACCGTCACGTCGGTGTCCGAGACGCGCTCGATGAGATCGCGCACCTCCTGCATCTGGTGGCTGTGGCCGAACAGCATCGTGTAGCGCGACTGCTCCTTGAGCTGCGCGCGCAGCGATGCGACCTCCTGGCTGAGTTGATGCTGTTTGAGCGCCTTCTCGATCACTATCTCCAGCTCGTTCTCCTCGAACGGCTTGCAGAGGAAATCGGTGGCGCCGAGCCGCATCGCCTGGACGACGACGCTCGTGCGCCCCTGCCCGGAGATCACGATGATCGGCACGTCCTTGTCGATCTTCTTGAACGCGGCCAGTGCGGCCAGCCCGTCCATGCTGCCGGGCATGACGACGTCGAGCAGTACCGCCGCGGGACGTTCCGCGTGGAACCGCCGCACGGCTTCATCCGCGTTCGTCATCGTCAGCGCGTTGTAATTGCGTGCGCCGAGGAACGAGCGCAGGAACCCGCACATCGCGAGATCGTCGTCCACGACCAGCACCTGAGATTTCTGACTCATCGCCCAAGTCCTTCCGCCCGCCGAGTTCGCGGACGAGTTCACCGTCGAGCAAGCGAAATGCCACAGCAGAAAAATGTTGGAACAGAAGGCAAAAAGGGAATTTCTGGGGAATCGGTTCGCGTCGAAGGGGAAACCGCGCTTCGAGTGGAAGCGCGGTTCTCATTAAGGATGAGGAGAGGGTCAGCCGTTACGTACTCAACGGCACAGGCGGACCCGAAGGTCCGACTCGATCATGGTCGCTCGATGCCCGTTTCCTTGATCTTGTTCAGCAGAGTCTTGTAGCTCACGCCCAGCAGCTGCGCGGCCTTGCGCCGGTTCCAGTGCACCTGGCGCAGGGTGTCGGCAATCACGGTGCGCTCGGCCGAGAGTGCGGCCTCGCGCGCGACATCCGACAGGCGGCGGCCGTCCTGCGGCGGCGGCGGCGGCACATCTTCGGCGGCGTTATCGTCGTCCGGTTCGGCCGCGGCGGGCGGTGGAGCGGCGGCGGACTGCGGCGGCGGCGCGGCGGGCGAAGCGTGGAACGCCGGCGGGGCCGGCTCGATCGGCGGCGGGTTCGGCACGAGCCGCGGCCGGCTGATCTCACGCACCACGAGCTGTTCGTCCTGCAGGATGACGAACCGCTTGATCATGTTCTCGAGCTCGCGCACGTTGCCCGGCCACTCGTAGGTGAGGAAGCGCTGACGCAGATCGTCGGAGAGCGGACGCACGGGACGGTTGTAGCGCTGCGAATACTTCGCGATGAAGAAATCGGTGAGCTTCAGGATCTCGTCGCGGCGCTCGCGGAGCGGCGGTACGTACGCTTCGATGACCTTCAACCGGTAGTACAGGTCCTCGCGGAAGTCGCCGCGCACCATCATCTGCTCGAGATCGCGGTTGGTGGCGGTGACGACGCGGACGTCGACGTTGATCTTCTTGTTGCTTCCGAGCTTGGTGAACTCCGCGTCCTGGAGCACGTGCAGCAGCTTGGCCTGCAGTGCCGGCTTCATCTCGCCGATTTCGTCGAGGAAGATCGTGCCGCCGTGGGCCTGCTCGAACTTGCCGATGCGTGTCGTCGCGGCGCCGGTGAACGCGCCCTTCTCGTGTCCGAACAGCTCGCTTTCGAGCAGCTCCGCCGGGAGCGCCGCGCAGTTCACCTTCACGAACGGCCGCTGCTTGCGTGTCGACCGCTGATGGATGCCGCGCGCGACCAGCTCCTTGCCGACGCCGCTCTCGCCCCGAATCAGCACCGTCACGTCGCTGTCGGCGACCTGCTCGATGATGAGCGCGACCTGCTGCATCGCGGGGCTCTCGCTCCACCCGATGAACGCGTCGCTCTGATCGTCGCTCAGCTGACGGCGCAGGTCGGAGAGCTCGTGTACGAGCCGATTTCGTTCGAACGCCTGCTTGATCGCCGCGTCGAGCGCAATCTCGCCCAGACCCTCCGGGTCGTCCGGCTTGACCACGTAGTCGGCGGCGCCGAGGCGCACCGCTTCGACGATGGTGGCGGCCTGCTCGCGGCCCGACAGCATGATCACCTGCAGCTCGGGGCGCGCCGCTTTCAGGGCCTTGAGCGTCTGCAGGCCGTCCATGCCCGGCATCGCGACGTCGAGCAGGACGATGTCGGGCGGCTCGCCCTGGCGGATGGCCGCGACGATCTCGTCGCCGCGCGTGTAGGAGCGCGCCTCGTACCCGCGCAGCGCGAGAAAGGTTCGGAGATACCCCGCGAAGCCCGAGTCGTCGTCGACGACCGCGATGTTCGCGGGGCGTCGCTCGTCGGTGGTGCCGTTCGGGGCGTCGGAGCCGGCGCCCGCCACTGCTGTCATCGTTGTCTGATCCTCAGCTTCGAAGGGGCAATCTGAGTGCGGAGCCGGCACGCGGGCGGTCGCCCGGCGCCGACCAGAGCGAGCCGCCGAGCGCTTCGATCACGCGCCGCGCAACGGGCAGCGCCAGCCCGAGGCCGCCGCGCCATTCGTCAAAGGGTGGCGGGGTTCCGAGGGTGGCGTCGACGAGCGACGGCAGCGCATGTTCCTCGCCGACCGCGAGCACGGCCCACGGCGGCGCCCCATCGACGACCGAGCACTGGGCGATGATGACCCCGGGTTCGCCGCGCTCTCTCAGCGCTGCGTGCAGCAACGTCCTGATCGCCACGGAGAGCCGAGTACGATCGCCGGTCACCGTCACCGGCCGGTTTGGCACGCGCACATCAAGTCGCACCCCGCGGTCCTCGCCCTCATGCATATCGCTCGCCAGCTCCGCAACAAGGCCGCACAAATCGACCTCCGTGCGGGCGACGGCCAGTTCCTTTGATTCCAGTTTACCGAGATCGCTCATCTCGGCAACCAGCGCGCTGATACGTTCGCAGGAGCGTTCCGCTTCCTGCAGCATCTTTCTCTGTTTGTCGGTCAGCGGCCCGCCGTGCTCTTTCAGCACCATGCGGATGTAGCCGCAGACCACGGTGACGGGTGTCCGGAGCTCATGCACGGCGAGCGACATGGCCCGGGGGAAACGGTCGTGTTCGGTCGGCGCGCTGACGGCTTCGATAAAAATTCGGCTCCGGCGGCGTCCGCCGGGGCCTCCTCCAACACGTGACACTACCACGCGAAGCACCCCGGATTACCTCGGCTGTGACGGCGAAGCATCCTATAATTGGGCTCATGTTGATCCGCAAAGCACCCGACCTCCGGTACTCGGAAATCACGCCGAAATCGCTGTACCTCCGCAGGCGTGAGTTCCTGCAGACGGCCGCGGGCGCCGCGATCGGAGCCGCGGCTGCCGCGGCTGCATCACCATTTGCCGCCACCGTCGCCGCTCAGCAGAAGGGGCAGGGCACGGGTCACGGCACCAAGCTCGCGAACGTGAAGAAGAGCCCGCTCAGCACGACGGGCGAAAAGGTCACGCCGTTCGACGACATCACCAGCTACAACAACTTCTACGAGTTCGGTCCGTACAAGGAGGATCCGAAGGAGAACGCGTGGCGGCTGAAGCCGCGCCCGTGGACCATTCAGATCGACGGCTTCGTCGAGAAGAAGGGGACCTTCGGCTTCGACGAGTTCACGCAGCCGTACGCGCTCGAGGAGCGCGTCTATCGCATGCGCTGTGTCGAGGCGTGGTCGATGGTGATCCCGTGGGTGGGGATTCCGCTGAAGGACATCATCGCGACCTACAAGCCGACCTCGCAGGCCAAGTACGTCGAGTTCGTCACCGCGTTCAACCCGGCGCAGATGCCCGGCCAGTCCACGCGCATGCTGCCGTGGCCGTACGTCGAGGGACTGCGGTTGGACGAAGCGATGAACCCGCTCGCCATCCTCGCCGTCGGGCTGTACGAAGAGACGCTGCCGAACCAGGACGGCGCGCCGATTCGCCTCGTGGTGCCCTGGAAGTACGGCTTCAAGGGGGTCAAGTCGATCGCCAGGATCCGTTTCGTCGACTACCAGCCGAAGAACACGTGGCAGGTGATGACGCCGAACGAGTACGGATTCTTCGCGAACGTGAACCCGAACGTGGATCATCCGCGGTGGAGCCAGGCGAGCGAGCGCCGCATCGGCGAGTTCCTGCGGCGCAAGACGCTGCCGTTCAACGGCTACGCGGATCAGGTCGCGTCCTTGTACGCGGGGATGGATCCGAAGAAGCTGTATTGAAGCCGATCGTCCTCCTCAAGAGAATCATCTTCGCCGCGGCGCTCATCCCCGCTGCGGCGCTGGTTGCCGACGCCGTGCGGGGCGAGCTCACCGCGAACCCGATCGAGTACATCACGCACACGACCGGCGACTGGGCGATCCGCTTCCTCGTCATCACGCTCGCGGTGACGCCGATCCGGCGGCTCACCGGGTGGAATCCGATCATCAAGCTCCGCCGGATGCTCGGGCTCTTCTCGTTCTTCTACGCGACGCTCCACTTCCTGACGTGGTTCGTCCTCGACTGGTTCTTCGACTTCCGGCAGATGGCCGCGGACGTCGCGAAGCGTCCGTTCATCACGCTCGGCATGGCGACCTTCGTGATGCTGCTCGCGCTCGCGGCGACGTCGACCCAGGGATCCGTCCGGCGCATGGGCCGGCGATGGACGCAGCTGCACCGGCTCATTTACGTGGCGGCCGTCACCGCCCTCTTTCATTTCTGGCTCGCGCGCAAGACGGTCGTGCCGCAGTTCCAGGTGGTGCTCGTGGCCGCCGTGCTGCTGCTCGCGTTCCGCGCGTGGTGGACGCTGCGCACGCGGACGCGCGCGCACGCCGGGGCGTCCATCGCGCATTAATGATGGCAAGACAGAGTTACTCCGCCTGAGCTTGAGATTTGGCTTGGCCGGAGCCGCAGGCCGGCATTACATTCGACCGAGCGGGTGCATGGGGATCTATTCCGAGTCCACGGCTACACCCACGCTCAACCCTCTCGTCCTGATCGTCGAAGACGACCTCAGCACCCGCCTCCTGTACCGCGAGTACCTGCAGCACGACGGCTTCCGCACCGTTGACGCGCACAACGGGCACCAGGCGCTCGAAAAGGCGCGCGACCTCCAGCCGAACGCGGTGCTCACCGACCTGGCCGTGCCGGGCATGGACGGCTTCGAGTTCTGCCGCGCGCTCCGCGAATCGCCGACGACGCGCGCGATTCCGATCCTCGCGGTCACCGGCCACTCGGAATACCTCGACGACCCCGACCGGTTCGCGCAGGCCGGCATCGCGCACGTGCTGATCAAGCCGTGCGCGCCCGACATCATCGCCTACGAGCTGCGACGCCTGATGAGCGACGCGCGCGCTACGCTGATTTCCTGACCCGAAGGACCTTCGTCAACGCATCCGCGAGCACGTGCGGCTCGAGCGGCTTGCCGAGGTGTGCGTCGAAGCCGGCCGCGAACGCGTTCTGCACGCTCTGCGGATCGGTGAAGGCGGTGACCGCGACGGCCGGGATCGCCCCGAGGGTGGAGGGGAGCGCGCGCACGCGGCGAATCAGCGCGTAGCCGTCTTCGCCCGGCATCGCGATGTCGGTGAGCAGCACGTCGGGACGCCACTCCGAGAGAATCGTGATCGCATCCGATGCGCGCCCCGCGGTGCGCACCGACACGCCGTACATCAGCAGCATCGTCGCGACCAGCTCCTGCGTCGATGAGTCGTCATCGACCGCGAGCACCCGCCGGCCGCGCAGCGTGAGCGGGACAAAGTGATCGTGGCGCGCCGCGCGGCCCGTCGGCATGCGGACGACGAAGATCGATCCGCCGCCGGAGCCGTTGTTGTCGGCGGTGACCGTGCCGCCGTGCGCTTCGACGATGTGCCGGACGATGGCGAGGCCGAGGCCGAGGCCGCCCACGGTGCGCGTGGTGAGCGATTCGCCGCGGCGGAACGGCTCGAAGACGTGGGGCAGAAACTCCGGATCGATGCCCGGGCCGCTGTCCTTGACCACGATTTCGAGATCGGTGGGCCCTTCGCGCGCGCTCACCTCGACGCGTCCGCCGGCGGGCGTGAACTTCACGCCGTTGGCGAGCAGGTTCCAGAGCACCTGCCGCAGCCGCGCCGCGTCGCCCGTCAGCCGGCCGAGGCCGCTGTCGATCGAGACCTGCAGCGCGATCGATTTCGCGTCGGCCGCGGGACGGATGGTTTCGACGGCGCCGCCGATCAAGTCGCGTAGGTCGAGCGGCGCGATGTTCAGGCGCAGGTTGCCCGCGGACATCGACGACAGCTCCAGCAGTTCCTCGATGATCTGCATCTGCGCGGCGGCGTTGCGCTCGATGGTGTCGAGAATGGATGCCGTCCGCTCGGGCGGCACCGTGCCGCGCCGCAGCATGCGCGTCCACCCGAGCACCGCGTTCAGCGGCGTGCGCAGCTCGTGGGAGAGCATCGCGAGGAACTCGTCTTTGACGCGGTTCGCCTGCTCGAGGCCGCGCACCAGCTGGGCGCGCTCCTCGGACAGCGCGCGCTCGTGATCCTCGAGCTGCCGCCGCGCGGTGACATCCATGACGGCGCCGGTCGCGAACCGCGGCTCGTTCTCGTCGTCGACGATGATGCGTCCGCGGTCCTGGAGCCAGCGGGTCTCGCCGTCCGCGCGCACGACGCGGTACTCGATGCTGTACTCCGTGCGCGCGGCAATCGCGGCGTCGATCGCGCGCATGACGCGCGCGCAATCGTCGGGATGGATGCGCGTGAAGCTCGAGTCGCGCAGCGGCCCCTGCGTCTCGACGGCTTCGAGGCCGAGGATGCGGTTAATGCTCTCGTCGTGGGTGGCGACGCCAGTGCTGAGGTCGACGTGCCACGTACCCATTCCCGCGGCGCCCAACGCGTTCCGGAGTCGGTGCCAGGCGAGAAGGATGTCGTCCGCCATGCCTTGCCTCCAAGCAATGCACAGCCGATGCCTCAGCGGGACGCGCGCCGCTTGGGAACCGAATCGGGTGCGCCGTTTGCCGGCAACGGCCGGCCTCGCACCTTGCCGATCTGCTTGAGCCGCTCGATGGCCGCTCGCTGCGCGTTCATCTCGCGTTCGAGGATTTCGGCCTTCTTCGACAGATCGCTGAACGGATCCCCGGGGGCCGTCTTGCGCGGACGAGCCATGTCGACCTCGTTTCAGTCGTCGGGGGTGCGAGGGGGCGGATTATAACCTCGGCCGTGCTGCTGCTGCGACTGCTTCACGGATAATGCCCTCGATGTATCCGACGGTTTTCCGTTTCGGCAACTTCGAGGTGACGAGCTTCGGCGTTATGGTCGCGGTGGGCGCCCTCCTGGGCCTCTGGGTGTTCGGCCGCGAGCTCATGCGAAGCGGATTGCCGGCGTCGGGCAGCGACGCGGCGATGGCAGGCGTCTTCGGAGGGCTTGCCGGCGCCAAGCTGCTCTGGGTGCTTGAGCACTTAAGCGAGGAGCCGCTGCGGGATCTGCTGCTCAGCCGCGGCGGCATGAGCTGGTTCGGCGGCTTCTTGGGCGGCGTGCTGACGGCGCTCGTCGTCATGCGGCGCATGCGTCTGCCGATTGTTCCAACGCTGGCCGCATCGACGCCGGCGCTGGCGATCGGTCATGCCATCGGACGGATCGGCTGTTTCCTCGTCGGCGACGACTACGGCCGCCCGAGCAATCTGCCGTGGGCGGTCGCGTTTCCAAAGGGCCTGCCGCCGATCGACGTGCCTGTGCATCCGACGCAGTTGTACGAGATGTTCGCGCTGTTCATCGTGGCGTGGCTGCTGATCCGGTGGCGGCGGCGCGGCGTGCCGGATGCGATCGTGATCGGACGCTATTTGATGCTGGCAGGCGGGATCCGGTTTGCGATCGAATTCATCCGAGTGAACGAGCGGCTGATCGGACCGTTCACGCTGGCGCACATGGTCTCCGCCGCGCTGGTCATCGTGGGGCTGGTCGTCCTCGTCACGAGTCGCAGCCGCGCTGCTCAACCCGGGTAGTCCGCGGTTGGCCAATGGAAGGCAACGCTCTTTACTGACGTGTCTGCGCGTGTTAGATTGGGTGCTTCCGCTGCACGTCGATCGTCCTCTTGTGCGGTGCACTCTGTCGCGGGGTGGAGCAGTCCGGTAGCTCGTTGGGCTCATAACCCAAAGGTCGGGGGTTCAAATCCCCCCCCCGCAACCAACATTATCTGCACGAGCTTGTCGTCATCCAGCGAGCTCGTTTCGTTCCAATTTCCAATCGCTGGGAGCGGTTCGCCAGTTTTCTGCGCTTCCGCAGCCTTCAGCATCGCCGCCAGATTGCCCTGCAGCTCGATTCGGAGCGAATCACCATCCGGCGTGAGCACGATCGCGTCGATCAGGCCGCGGAGATCGTAGGTAATCGAGCGCCTCAGCGCCGTTGCTCGCATCTGCCACTCGATACCCCTCATGTTCGAGCAACACGACGAGAGCATCGCGCAGATCTGAATGATCATCGACGACGAGAATCGTCGGGCGCCGATCAGACATGATGCGGTGAGGATCCACGAGGCTGGCGTGTGTGAGCTACGCGGCGCGCAACTGGTCCGCCACGATCCTTGCGACGTGCTCTGGATCACACGGCTTACAGAGAACAACGAGTGCATGAGGTAATCGGGGCGTGGGTTCGACGCCAGTCACGACAATGATCGGGATGTCAGTCGTCAGCGGGTTTGCGGCAAGCTCGCGTAGGACAGTCCACCCGTTCACCATTGGCAGATTCAGATCCAGCAGGATTAATGACGGACGGCCCTGTTCGATGGACCGCAACGCCGCGATGCCATCTCCCGCTCTCACACAGTCGAATCCTCGCAATGCCAGCGCGGCGCAGTACAGGTGTGCCAGCGATGCATCGTCTTCAACGACCAGGACTCTTGGGCGAGGCGAGCGCACTGCGGCGCATCTTAACGCATTACTTCCGTCCCGAAGCTGATCCGATCACGTCGAAGGCGGCCATCGCGCGCTGCGTTTACCGCGAGGTCTCCATGTTTTGATTGTTACGCTCGCTCGGGCATCGACGCGCACGTTCAACATTTTCCACTTGCTCGCCAGGTTGCGAAGGAGTCGCAGCATTCTCCGCGGCGCGGTTGCGCCAGCTGGTCCTCGAGCGTTCAGTGCGCGCCGTTCGGCACCATCACAGTCAACCTCATCCGGCGGCCGACGACCGCGTGCGGCTGCGAACCACACGTACAACGATGCGATCTCGTTGAGGAAGGGACGACGAAGGGCAGCGCCTGGAGGTTACGCGGCGTGCATGGTCGATGGTTGCCCTCCATCCGTAGACCGCCGACGGAGGCGACGACGTTCCTGATCGATTTCCTCGCGCTTGTCCCGCAACCGTTGATAGAGGTCGTCCAGGCGCGGGGAGCGACGACGGTCCGGCGCTCGCCGCGATGCGTCAGCTGGCCGCGCAGTATCCCCGATACGGGTATCGACGCATTCGGATCTTCTTGAAGCGCGAGGGTTACACGATGAGCACAGATCGTACGCACTGTCTCTGGCGCCAGGCGGGACTCCAAGTGCCCAGACGTCGGCCGCGTCGCCGCGCGGCGGTGGGCCGGCCGCGCCCGCTGCCGGCCTTCGCGGCCAATCACGTGTGGGCGTACGACTTCGTCTTCGACACGTGCGCCAACGGGCAGACGCTGAAGTGCCTGACCGTCGTCGATGAGTGGACGCGGGAGTGTCTGGCGATTGACGTGGCCGGTGGTATTCGCTCGGGCCGCGTCATCGAAGTCCTCACGCAACTCGTGAGCGTCCACGGGAGGCCACGCTATCTGCGCTCCGACAACGGACCCGAGTTCGTCGCCGCGGCGATCCTGCGATGGCTCCAAGAGGCCGCGATCGATACGGCGCTAATCGATCCGGGCAAGCCGTGGCAAAACGCGACTGACGAATCCTTCAACGGGAAGCTGCGTGACGAGTGCCTCAGCCCGCAGTGGTTTCGGAACCGGGTCGAGGCGCGTGTGAGCATCGAGCAATGGCGCCGACACTACAACCACGTCCGACCGCACTCGAGTCTCGCCTATTTGACGCCGACCGAGTTCAAAAGCGAAACATCTTGCCGACCATGTTCACGGGAGGCGCTCGCCGGCGATGCCGGCTCGCGCCAACTAGGGTAAGAGGTCTTTTTCTTGATCGTTGATGGGAAGCCCGGACGCAGTCGCATACTTTGGAAGGTCATGGTCCCCAATGACCTTACCCTCCGCATCGTGAATTTTGATAAATTTCCCCTGGTTGTTGACAAGCGTGCGACCATCCTTTTTTGCCAGACGCTTTTCAGAAGACATTCCGTCGCCATTCCCTTGAGTATGAGCTCCACGGTGCCCAGACGGCGTTCGGTTTGGCCTCGCTCGCTGATTACCTGCGACGCGATCAGCAAATCCTCGCTAGAGCGGTTCAGCGTCGCTTGGGACAACTGGCATGGAACGCGCTCGATACAGTTCGCGCCGTTTGTGCCCGATTAGATAGGTGAGGCGTACGAGCGGGCCATAGACCTCGGAATACTCGAAGCCGGAAACCATGAAGCCCAAGCGTAGCTTTGGAATGATCACGGCGTTGTTGCTTGGAACATGGCGCGAAATGATCCTCAAGAAGCCGTGTGAATCAGCGTGTGCGATCGTTGCCTCGACAAGGCGGGAATAGATGCCGCGTCGCCGCAACCCAGGAGAGACGCCAGAGTTGACCATGTGGAGCTGGGTGTCCTCACCCCGTGAGTACGACCATGCGACAAGCCGGTCGTCTATGAAGGCGCCGATTCGAAGCTGCAGAATCGGCGCCTCCGGCCCTGACACTTGAGGTCGACGGTTGGCTTCGTCGGCCAACACGTCAGTGAGCAGGCCCGAGCGTTCACCGAAGTCTGCGAAGGCGACATTGCGTAGAGCTGTGAATTCTGGCTCCGGAAAGCTCTCGAGGATGCGTAACTGTGGGGAGGTCACGACTGTCTAAACTTCCTTTCGAAAACCAAATTATCCGCTAGGAAGAGCACGAAGAACCACTAACCGATCCGATCGGTGCTGTGCTGTTCTCCAGTAATCCGTGGTCCGAAGAAAGCAGGCAGGTCATGTGCAGGCTCACTTGGACCTGCAGTCGACACAGAGCATCGCAATGCATTTCGGTACGTTTCAATTGACGACCGAGGGCATCGACGAACCCGTGCTCAGGCTCGAGGACGCACGCCGCGCAAGAGACGTCGCAGAGTGGCGTTTCCGGATGCTTGGTTTTGGCGCGTCGATGCGAATAGGCGACGGCCAATGCGACAACTCGGCAATCCGGAACACGCGAAAGCGCGACTGACAATAACCAGGTCGTTGCGGTTTCTGGACTCCACCTCACGCGGCTTCGTGGGACGTCCAAGCGCAATGCGCCGAGCGACTACTTGGCATAGGCCGTGTCAGTTGGCCCATATCCCGTAATACTTACGGTCGCCCCTTCCGGACCCGTCCGCGCAAAGTGCCATTCGCCCGCCGGTTCGGTGTAAAACGCGCCAAGCGGCAGCCCCTTGACGAGTGCCTGTTCGTTCTTGGGCCCGTACCCGAAATACCACAGCCCACTGATGACGACGGCCGTGCGCGTATCCCGATGCGTATGCGCCTGGATGACCGTATTCGGCGCAACCTTCAACTCGATAGTGTACAGGCCAGACTTCGTTGGGTCGCCGAACAGGACTCGAGTTGTGACGGCCGGCAATCCTGACGTGCCGGCGCCGGCGCTGTCACTCGGCAGCGCCTCGATCTCCTTCGGTGTCAGACGTCTCTTCACCTGACTGTCTTGAGCCGTGGCCAAAACACTCAATGCGAGGAATGAGA
>Ga0070698_100004421_pt1 | contig 15445 bp, 9 predicted proteins | sample KBSK1502metaG_FD_65477 | JGI IMG/M metagenome (GOLD analysis project Ga0070698, IMG submission 65477) | Corn, switchgrass and miscanthus rhizosphere microbial communities from Kellogg Biological Station, Michigan, USA - KBS K1-50-2 metaG | ecosystem: Host-associated > Plants > Roots >...
GAAGTATGTCACGTTCGTCGAGATGCCCCAGTAGCCCAGCGTCTGCGCGAAGGTGTTCACTCCGATGAAGTTCTGAATCGACTGCCAGTCGAAGTTCCGCTCCGCGCGACCCGACACATTGACCTGCCATCGGCGCCAAACCGGTCCGGGCCGATTCTCGAGGTACGTCACGCCCGCGGCGAAGTCGCGTCTGTCCGTCCGCACCGCAAAGCCCAGGTCGTTCACCTCGTACGTCGGGCTCGTGAACGCGGACCCGACGAAGCCGCGCCAATGTGCGCCTCCCTGCTTGGTGACGCGCAGGTTTGTGGAATACCCGTTCAGCGATGACGCCGAAGAATCCACCTCGAGGTGATCGGCATCCGGCCGCTGAAAGAAGTGATTGGACCGACGCTGCGTGGCAATCATCGCGCTGGTCGATCCCTCCACCCGGCTCAACTCGAGATCGCCGTTCAACGCCCATCCGCGGTTGGCGAATTCGTGCCGGAAGTCCGCGCCTCCCGCGTACGCGGCCCGATGCATGGCGTTGCGCTGGGGATCGGAACTGAGATCGCGGTGGACCGACGTCAGGACGCCGCCGAAGTACGTCTGTCCGCCGCGCCATTCTCGGCGCGCCCGCCCGACGAAGTAGTTCGCCAGGGGCTCGACGGCGAACCGTTCCGTGGCGCCCGCCGCGGTCTGGAACCGCGCCTCTTCTTCGGCGGTGACCGCTTCGAGGATACCTAACGACCAGCCGCCCACCTTTCCCGAGAGCTTGGTGGCCCCCAGGATCGTGGTGGCATTGGGCATGTCGTTAGGCCCGGGCGGTGGGTTGAGCGTCGGCGCACGACCGATGCGGCGGCTGTAGAAGATCTGTCCGCCGCTCGTTCCCGCCGCGCCGAAGCCGAAGATCTCGCTTCCCTCGACGAAGAAGGGCCGCTTCTCATCGAAGAATGTCTCGTACACGCCGAGATTGATGACCGCCGGATCGACTTCGACCTGGCCGAAGTCGGGGTTGATCGCCGCGTTGAGCGTGAGGTTAGGGCTGACGCGATAGAGCAGGTCGAGTCCAGCTTCCAGGCCGAGCTCCGGCTTGTCGCGGTATGGGTTCGTCCCCGGATCGACGTATGACGCGCGCTGCACCGTGTACGGCAGCGCCTCGATGCGCTTGCCGGGCCGGATATCCTGCACGCCGAGCAGGTGGCCGTATTGCGGCACGCCGCCGCGGATCGACTTCGGAATGAACGTCGAGACCGCGTATTCGCGGTTTCGTCCGATGATCCGCTCGAACTGAACGCCCCACACCTGCTCTCGTGCACCCGAGAATCGGAGCTGGCTGAACGGAATCCGGTATTCGAGGGTCCATCCGCCGGAGTCCACGGTCGTCGCCGCTTCCCACACGGGATCAAACGAATAGTCGTCGACGTCGATCGTCTTGATTTCGTCGTGCCGCACGCCGGCGGGATTCACGTCGAAGCCGAACGCGGTCCGGTGGTCGAGATAGCTGTCGATCATCAGGCCGAACCAGTCGGAGTCGCCGAAATCCATGTCGCGTCGCCCGAGACGACCCGTTATGCGGCCGGTGTCGTGTAACCGCGCTCCCACGTAGAGAAACGTGTCGTCGTAAAGGACGCGCACTTCCGTCCGCTGGCTCGCGGGGCGTCCTTCGTCCGGATCGATCTGGGTGAAAGAATCCGTTACCGGCGCGAGCGCCCAGGCGCTCTCATTGAGACGGCCGTCGAGCTCAATCGTTGCATTGGTCCGCACGGCCCGGGAGACCGTGATTGGCCGATCATGTTGGGTCCCGGTCGATGCCACAGGGACTTGTCCTGCGAGTAGCGACGGGACAATGGCGACGGCGACCATCAAAATCCGCGGCGACACAGAGAAACTCCGGAGGCTGTGGGGGGCAGTCTTCGACCCCGCAAACTAGGAGCGTGCACCCTGCCGGTGTGCTCGTAGCGTGATTATCCGTGAGGTGCCCGGGTTAGTCCGAGCGCAAACAGGATGCGCGTCCTTGCCTGCCAGCGGCGCCGCGCGTGCAGCAACGCGGCGCGCTCCTCAAGTCACGCCGCGACGACCGAAGGTGGTGCCGTCGGTGCCACGTCCGGCTGCACTGGCTCCGGCACAAGCGTTTCTGCGGTCACCGAGGCACCGACACGGATTGCCGCGAGCGCTGCGGTCGACCGCGCGGCGTTTCGAGCGAGGGCGTTCGCCGCAACGGCCAGGTCCTGGATCCTGGCCTGTTGCGAGCCAGCCACCCCGGACGCGTCCTTGAGTGCCCCTGCCAGCGCCTCCGCCTCACGCGTCAGCTGTTGAAGCGGGAGCCCGATGGCGTCGGTGGCCGAGCGCATGCTGATCATGTCGTTCTCCTCGACGATCGCCACGGCCGAAGCCTCGCGAGCCGAGCGGTCAAGCTCCTCGAGTGTGACCACGCTGGCGCCCGCCGACTCGCGCGCCTGACGAGCGGCATCCACCGCGCGCAGGCTCGCCTGCTTCACGCGTTCAACGCGCTCCAGGACATCGGCGACGAGTTGATCGGTGTGGTCCGCTGCTTCGCTCGAACTGCGCGCCAGGCGGCGGACTTCACCGGCGACCACCGCGAAGCCGCTGCCGTGTTCGCCCGCGCGAGCCGCTTCCATCGCGGCGTTCAACGCGAGGAGCTTCGACTGGCGCGCCATCTTCCGCACGAGCAACACAAACGAACGGATCTCGCCTGACGCTTCGCCAAGCGCGGCCAGCTCACCGGCGTTGTCACCAATATCCGTTGCCAATGCTTCGAGCGAGCCAACGCTCAAGCGCATGTTGGTCAGGCCCACCTCCGACAGCTCCTGCAGTCGCTTCTCGTGCATGCGGACCGCGCGCGTCCCCTCGACGAGCTGCGCCGCTTTCGACGACATCCTCGTCACCTCGTCGCGGGCGCGCCGCGACAGCTCCGACAGCGACTTCCCCGCGAGCGCGGCAGAACTCGCCGACTCGGCCGCTCGTTGCGCGGCGCTCAACGCCGCGGATCCTTGAATGGCCAGGTCATGCGCTTGCGAGCCGATCGCCTGCGAAGCATCGCGGGCGTCGACCACCATCTCGCGCATCGAGCCGAGCGCGGACCGCGTCGCATCGGCCAGGCGCTCTTCGTCGACGTCGACGACCATGCGACGCGGCTCCCCGGTCAGGTCACCCTGCGACACGCCGCGCAACACTTCGGCCAGGTCGGCGCTGCGTTCGCCGACCATGGGGACGATGACGAGCCCAGTCACGACCGCGGTGAGGATGATGGACGCACCGATCGCAATGAGCCCGACGGATGCCATGTCGCGGGCATTTGCCGCCGCGATGAACGTGCGCTGGAACCACAATCCCGCGAACAACAAGACGGCGCCAGCAAAGCCCAACCGGGCGACGAACGTCTCGAGATAAGGACGTTGCGTCACCATCAGTCCGGGCCTTGGCCCATTGCCTGTCTTCTCCATTTCCGGGCCGCTAGATTGGCTCACTGACGACTCTCCGCAGAACAGCCGGCCCTCGCGCACGCCGGCATGACCCCAGAACATGACCCGGTTTTCCGCCTCGTCGGACGCCCCACCGCCGGCGCACGACTTGTACGACCCGACCGCCATCGAGGCGAAGTGGCAGAGCCGTTGGCTCGAGCGCAGGACGAACGAGACTGACCTGGCCGCAGGGCCCAACCCCTTCTACGCCTTGATGATGTTTCCCTACCCATCGGCGGAAGGGTTGCATGTGGGCAACCTGTTCGCCTTTACCGGGAATGACATCTATGGACGATTCCAGAGGCTGAAGGGGCACACTGTCTTCGAGCCCATGGGGTTCGACGCTTTTGGCATCCATTCGGAGAACTACGCCCTCAAGGTGGGCGAGCATCCGCTGCGCCTCATCCCCCGGAACGTCGCGAACTTCACGCGTCAGCTGAAGCGCGCCGGCCTGATGATCGACTGGCGTTATGCCGTCGATACGACTGACCCGGCTTATTACAAGTGGACCCAGTGGGTCTTTGTTCAGCTGTTCAAGAAAGGGCTCGCGTACCGGAAAAAGGCCGCCGTGAACTGGTGTCCGGCGGACAAGACGGTCCTCGCCAACGAACAGGTCATCGCGGGCGCGTGTGAACGCTGCGGAAGCAAGGTCGAGCAGCGTTTCCTGGCGCAGTGGTTCTTCCGCATCAGCGATTATGCCGAGCGGCTGCTGAACAACCTCGACAAGATCGACTGGTCGGATTCAACGCGCACCGCTCAACGCAACTGGATCGGGCGGAGTGAAGGCGCCGAGATCACGTTCGAGCTGAGACTCCAGAGTTCGGGCTCTGGAGCCACATCGACGTCTGAATTCGGGCCGATCAGCTCCGAACTCGTTGTTTTCACGACTCGCCCCGACACGATCTTCGGTGCGACGTACATGGTGTTGGCGCCGGAACATCCGCTCGTCGAGCGCATCACCACACCCGAACGCCGCGGCACCGTGCAGGCGTACCGGGACGACACCGCCCGGCAGGACATCGTCGCGCGCAAGGTCAACAAGGAGAAGACCGGCGTGTTCACGGGGGCATACGCCGTGAATCCCGCCACGGGCGCCGACATGCCGGTCTGGATCGCCGACTACGTGTTGATGGAATACGGCACCGGCGCGATCATGGCAGTCCCCGGGCACGACGAGCGGGACTTCGAGTTCGCGACGCTTTTCCACCTCCCGATCGTCCGCGTGATCGCGCCCGACGGTGTGTCGGCCGATGAGCCGTTAGGCGAGCCGTTCGTCGACGATACCGGCGCGCACCTGGTGAATTCGGGTCCGTTCGACGGCGCGCCAGTCACCGAGGCGAAGCGCAAGGTCACGGACTGGCTCGCGACGAAGGGCGACGCGAAGGCCGTCATCAACTATCGGCTGCACGACTGGTGCATCTCACGCCAGAGATATTGGGGACCACCGATTCCGGTCATCCATTGCACCCAGTGCGGGCCGCAGGCTGTGCCGGAAAAGGACCTGCCCGTCCTGCTGCCCGACATCCCCGACTTCCGGCCTGACGACACGGGCGTTTCACCGCTCGCGCGCCACGAGTCGTGGTACATCGTCTCCTGCCCGAAGTGTGGTGGCGCCGGACGTCGCGAGACTGATGTCTCGGACACGTTCCTCGATAGCGCCTGGTACTTCCTGCGCTATCCGAGCGCCGATCGTGACGATGTGCCATTCGAGATTGAGGCGACGCGGAAGTGGCTGCCGGTGACATCGTACATCGGGGGCAACGAGCACGCGGTCCTGCACCTGATGTATTCGCGCTTCATAACGATGGTGCTCCACGACATCGGGCATCTCGAGTTCGAGGAGCCGTTCACGAAGTTCCGCGCCCATGGTCACATCATTCGCGACGGCGCGAAGATGTCGAAGACCAAGGGCAACATCGTCAACCCCGACCAGTACTTCGAAAGCTGGGGCGCCGATGCGTTCCGCATGTACCTGATGTACCTCGGCCCCTTCCAGGAAGGCGGCGACTTCCGCGACGCCGGCATCTCCGGCGTGCGGAGTTTCCTGAACCGGCTGTGGCTGGGTGTGATCGATGCGAAGGACGCGGGCTCGCCTGACGCGGACGTGCTGCGCAAGCTGCACCAGACGATTCAGAAGGTTGGACACGACACCGCGCGGCTTTCGTACAACACCGCCATCGCCGCGATGATGGAGTACATGAACACGCTGCGCAAAAGCGATCGCACACCGCACGTCGATGAGGTGCGGCCCCTGGTGCAGTTGGTCGCGCCGTACGCCCCGCACGTGGCCGAGGAGTTGTGGGAGAAGCTGGGCAACACAACCTCGGTCATGGACAGCTCGTGGCCCGCGTTCGATCCTGCGCTCGCCCGCGCGGAGTCCATCCAGCTCGCCGTGCAGGTGAACGGCAAGCTGCGCGGTACGATCAATGTGCCGCCCGACATCACGCAGGACGCCGCGGTTGCCGCTGCGATGGCCGAACCGCAGGTGTCGAAGTTTGTCGTATCGTCTCCGCGGAAGGTTGTTTTCGTTCCCGGCCGTCTGTTGAATTTGGTGGTGTGAGGCCGTCGGTCTCATTCGGAGAGTCGCGACCCGCTTGCCCGTTTGCCCGCCTGCCCGAAAATGAGAACTCTGCTCGTCTCGCATCGCGAGGTCGCAGCACTCCTGCCGATGCGCGAATGCATCGATACGATGGCCGATGCGTTCTGCGCGCTCGCAATCGGTGAGGCGCGGCTTCCGCTCAGGCAGGTGATTCCACTGCCGGGCTCGCGGAACCTGCTGGCGTTGATGCCCGGCCAGCTCGGCGTCAACTCGCCCGAGCGCACCCGTTCCGCGATCGGCGCCAAGGTGATCACCGTATTTCCAGGCAATGACGCCACGCCGTTCGACTCCCACCTCGGAGTCGTGCTCCTGTTCGAGGCCGATATGGGGAGGCTGGTGGCGATCATCGATGCGAGTTCGGTGACCGCAATCCGCACGGCCGCCGTTTCAGGCGTTGCCACCAAACTGTTATCCAATCCGGACGCGGGTGACCTCGCCATCCTTGGCGCGGGCGTGCAGGCGATGACACACCTGGAGGCGATGCGCGCGGTGCGCACTCTGCGTCGCGTTCGTATCTGGAGTCGCACGCCGGAACGAAGAGTGCAGTTTGCGGAAAGAGCCCATAAACGGTTCGGAGTGGACGTCGAAGTCACGGATTCAGCCGAAGCCTGCGTACGGGGCGCGGACCTCATTTGCACGGTCACGGCATCGCGTGAACCCGTCTTGAGTGGGCGGTGGATTTCCGAAGGTGCACACATCAATGCCGTGGGTGCCGCGCTGCCCACGGCGCGTGAACTCGATTCGGCCGCGGTCGCTCGCAGTCTGCTGTATGTGGATCGTCGAGAGTCAGCGCTCGCCGAGGCGGGCGACATCCTCATCCCGGTGTCCGAAGGTGCATTCACCGCCGACCATATCCGCGGCGAACTGGGGCAGGTGTTGATGGGGGCGGTTCCCGGACGCGATTCGCCCAGCGAGGTCACGCTGTTCAAGTCGTTAGGCCTGGCCGTCGAAGATCTCGCAGCTGCGCGCCACATCTACGAGAAGGCCATCGCACTCGGCACCGGCGTCTGGATGTCGCTGGGCGGCCTCCGGGAAACGTGAGCGGCCGGGCGCCGCTCCACCTGCCAACCCTCGCTGACATCGAGGCGGCGAGGTCGCGGCTCACCGGCCTCGCCATCCGCACGCCGCTCATTCGGCTCGCGATGCCCAGGCCCCAGGCCCCAGTCCCCACGCCCGAGGTTTTCCTCAAGCTCGAGAACCTCCAGCCGATCGGGTCGTTCAAGTTGCGCGGGGCGGGGAACGCCATGCGCCGTCTGGACGCGACGCAGCTTCGTGACGGCGTGTGTACGGCGAGCGCCGGTAACATGGCGCAGGGCGTGGCCTGGTGCGCCCGCGAGAGCGGCGTTCCCTGTCGCGTCATCGTGCCCGATCGGGCGCCGGCCGCCAAGGTCGATGCGGTCAAGGCGTTAGGCGCTGACGTCATTCGGGTGCCCTTCGCCGATTGGTGGCGGGTGATGGAGACGCACGACACGCAGGGTGTCCCCGGCGCGTTCATCCATCCCGTGGAGAACAACGACGTCATGGCCGGGAACGGGACGATCGCCCTGGAGATCGTCGAGGACCTGCCGGACGTTGACACGGTGGTGGTGCCGTTTGGCGGTGGTGGGCTGATCAGCGGGATCGGTGCCGGAATCCAGGCGCTACGCCCATCCTGCGCCGTTCTCGCCGCCGAGGTCGAGACCGCGGCGCCGCTGCGCGCGTCGCTCGATGCCGGCGAAGCACGCGCCATCGAACGAATCCCGACCTGGGTGGACGGAATAGGCGGCGCGAGCGTCCTCCCGGCGATGTGGCCGCTCGTCAGGCAGGTCGTTCAGGATTCAATCGTCGTCACGCTTGCGGATATCGCTGAAGCCGTTCGCCTGCTCGTCAGGCACGCGCGCATTGTGCCCGAAGGCGCTGGTGCCGCGGCCCTGGCGGCGTCGCGTCGCGATCCAGTCCAGGGTCGCCGCGTAGTCTGCGTCGTGTCGGGCGGTAACCTCGAACCCGCCGTGCTGGCGACCATCCTCAGCGGCTCGCTCCCGTAGTCACCGAGAACCGTTATTGCTCCCGGGCTATCGGCCGGCGAGCCAGCCGGCGACCCAGTCGCCAGCGAAGTAGCCAACAACGGCGACGCCGAGTCCAACGACGAACATGTCGATACCGGAGCGCACGAGGCCGCGCCCTGTGAACACCGATCGGGCCGCGCCCACCATGAAGTGTGCTGCCATCGCGACAGCAAACGCGGTGATGATCGCCGGCGTCCCACGCCAGAAGAAAAACGGGAAGACCGGGAGGAGAGCACCAACTGCCGTTGCCGTGCCCGTGATCCATCCTTCGCGCAGGGGCGAGGCACCCGCGGCGCCGATGCCGAGTTCCGACTGCACTTTTTCCTGCAGCATTCGCTCCGGATCCTTCAACGCCTCATCCGCCAGCGCGCGGGCGGAGGAGGGATCCATGCCTTTCGCCTCATAGATCAGCGCCAGCTCATCCCGCTCGAGTTCAGGCATGTACGTAATTTCATCCCGCTCCATCGCGATCTCGTGCGCGTGCACTTCCTCTTCGCTTTTCGCCGCGAGGAATCCGCTGGATCCCATGGACAGCGCGTCGGCGATCACGCCGGCCACGCCGGCGACGACCACCGCCGCGTGCTGTTGCGTGGCCGTCGCGCCTAACACGCCGGCAACCAGGCCGAAGTTCGCGGTCAGTCCGTCGTTGAATCCGTATACGACGTTCCGAAGGAATCCTCCGGACTCGACGCGGTGCCACGGTTCTCCGTCGGTGGGAGACCGGCCAGCCAGGTGCGCTAACTCCGTGGCGTGTTCGGCGCTTTCCCGCGCGAGTTGCAATGCCTCGGCGCGCCCCGCGGTCTGTGGTGCCGTTTCGCGGTGCATCGTGAGGTACTCGCGGACCTCACGTCCCTCTTCACGAAGGAGCAGCGACACGAGCGACCCCGGTCCGAATCGCCGGCCGAGCAGCGCGAGGATTCGCGCTCGGGTGGACGGCCTGAATGCGCCCGGCGGCCGGCCGTTCGCATCCAGTAACCGCGCCCAGATGGCGGCGTGCTCAGTTTCGATGTCTCGCAGCCTTCCAAACACTGAGGCCCGCTTCGGATCGGACTCGAGCTGGGCCAGGATGTCGTAGAGGTACGACGCGTCGCTCTCGTCCTGCCAATGCTCATGAAACGTGCGAAGGTCAGGCTTGGGCGCGATTTCCACTGCTGTAGTCATGGACGAAATATGGTCAGTTCGCGGTCGATCTCGATGAGCGAATCCCGAAAAAGGAAACCGTTGGCGAGCTCCCCGGTGACCTACAGACGAAACGCATGAATCGAGGAGCTATATGAAGAGCTTGATAGTCATCGCCGCGCTGGCGGCGCTGGGGACGGACGCTGCAGCACAGGTTCGCATCCAGACTGCCCCTGGCTACGCGTACGTTATTGGTGATTCCGATCGCCCGATGATCGGCATCTCCACACGCAATTCGGGCAAGCGTGACACGCTTGGCCTCCTGGTCGAGTCAGTCACCCGCGGCGGGCCGGCGGAGAAAGCAGGCATCGAAGAAGGCGATCGACTGGTCTCCGTGAACACGGTGAACCTGCGGCTCTCAGCCGCCGACGCCGGCGAATCCGACATGGATGGTGTCGCCAATCGGCGCCTCATCCGGGAGCTCGAGAAGCAGAAAGCGGGTGATGAAGTCGAGCTTCGTGTCTATCGCGACGGCAACACACGCACGGTGAAGGTGAAGACGGTGACGGCCGACGAACTCAACTCCGAAACCTTCACGTCGACGGGCGCCAACTTCCGCCGGGCCTCCCGCGACCGCGCGGTGCTCGGCATCTCGCTCGGCGGCAATGGCAGCCGACGCGATACGTTAGGCATCCTGGTGGTCGGCGTGGCCAACGAGGGGCCGGCGGCGAAAGCGGGCCTCGACGAGGGCGACCGCGTCGCGGCGATCAACGGCGTCGACCTCCGAGTCGCCGGCGAAGACGCCGGTGACGGGCAGGCGAGCAACGCCCGTATCAATCGCCTCAACCGGGAAATGGAAAAGGTGAAGGCCGGCGATGCGGTTGAACTCCGCGTCTATAGCGCCGGGCAGGTAAAAACGGTGCGTGTGGAAGCGGCGAAAGCGTCGGACGTCGAAGGAGAAGGATTCTTCTTCCAGGGGATGCAGGGCGGTCGCGCCATGGCGTTCCCTCGCCCGACCGTTCGCGTACGGCCACCCAACTTCGAATTCGATGACATGGGCGCGAAAGTCGAAATGGAGCGCGCCGTTAAATCACTCAAGGATGCCGTAAAGCGGAGCGCCGATTTGAAGCTCCAGCTGAAGGAGCCGCTGGTCGATTTCAAGGGATTCGCGAAAATGCGAAAGCTGAGTATCGCGTAGTACCTTCCCCCACGGCCGGCGGTCGGGCAGCAAGCCCGGCCGCCGGTCTTGTCTTTTCCGGTCAGCTGGAATAAGTTAGGCGTACCTAAATCAGTATATCGGTATGCCTAATACTTCCGGGACTCCTTCCGGGCGCACTCGAACGTCGATCGCAGGGAGCCTTTGCGCCGTACTGGCCGCAACGGCGCTCGCGCTGGCCGCGTGCAGCGACCTCCTGACTGTCGCCCCGGATGCAGGAGACATTCTTGATAGTCCCATCGACGGCCTTTCGCCCACCGAACTGGCCGCCTTTTTCCGCGGCGATGAGGAGTTCGGACGGCGGTTTGCGCCGTCGATGGGCCTTGGCCCGATCTTCAACGACGTCTCCTGCGCGGCCTGCCACAGCGGCGACGGTCGCGGCCGACCCGGCAACGCGCTGTCCCGCATCGGGTCTCCCGGCGACGACATGTATCGGTCGTTAGGCGGTCCACAGATCCAGGACCGGGCGATCCCCGGCGCCCTCGCTGAGACGGTGCCCCCTGGTGTCGCGGTCTCGTTGCGGCTTCCCCCTCCCGTCTTTGGCGCCGGCCTCATTGAGGCCATTCCCGAAGCGGAGATCCTGTCTCGCGCCGATCCGAATGACGGCAACGGCGACGGCATTTCCGGGCGGCCGAACTGGGTGACTCCGCCGTCCTGGGTGCCATACACCGAACCAGGATCGGGCGCAGCGAATCGGATCGGACGATTTGGACGGAAGGCCCAGACCTCGTCGATTTTGCAACAGACGGTGGAGGCGTACCTGCAGGACATGGGGATCACCACCGACTTTCTGCCTGTCGAGAATCGCAATCCCATGGCCGGAAACCCACACGACGCCGCGGATGCCGTGCCGGAACCCGAGGCGCTTTCGGGCACCGTATTCGCCGTGGTCAACTACCTGCGTCTACTCGCGCCGCCAGCGCCGGGAGCAGCCAACGCGACGCGGGACCGCGGGTCGATGCTGTTCACTGACATGGGCTGCGCGTCGTGCCACGTGCCAGTGCTCTACACGGGCAGCGCCATCGTTTCGGCGCTCGCCAACAAACCCGTCTCGCTGTACTCCGACCTCCTGCTTCACGACATGGGCGATGCGCTTGCCGATCACCGCCCCGACGGCGAGGCAAACGGTCGCGAGTGGCGCACCACGCCGCTCTGGGGCCTCCGCCTGCTCCGACAGTTCCTCAACGGCGACGCGTTCCTGCTCCACGATGGCCGAGCGCGCACGATCGAGGAAGCGATCCTGCTGCACGGCGGCGAGGCACAACGTTCACGCGACCTGTTCAACGCACTGACCGCCGCCGACCGCGCCGCATTGCTCGAGTTCGTGGGGTCGCGTTGATGCCCTGCGATCGTCGCGAGTTTGTTCTCTCCGGCACCGCGGCGCTTGCGATCGTCCTTCTGCCGGCGTGCGCGAGCCTTGTCACGCGACGCGTCCCGCTCGAAAACGGGCGCATTCGTCTTTCGCTTCGGCAATACCCAGAACTGGGTGAGCCACGTGGATCGTTGCGCCTCATTCCTGAAGGGTGGGAAGATCCGGTCTACCTGCTGGCCCTCGATGGCGGCGGATTTGCCGCGCTCTCGTCGATCTGCACTCACCGCGGTTGCACAGTCGATATCGCCGGTCCAGGGCTGAAGTGCCCCTGTCACGGGTCACAATACGACCGCGAAGGTCAGGTGACGCACGGGCCAGCCAACCGCGCATTAACCCGATATCCCGTTCGCACGTCGGGCGACGAACTCGTCATCGAAGTCGGAGCCGGTCAATGAGCGCCAGGTGCCTAGGGACGCTCCTGGCCCTTGCGTGCCTGACGAGTGCCGCCAGCGCGCAAGTGCGCGACACGGTTCGGGCCGATACAACCCGCCCGTTTGTGCGAGGTGGCGTCTACGACAAGCCGTACCAGACCCGCCTCCTCGGTCGCACCGCCCTCGGTGGTTACGCCGAAGCACACGCACGCTACGAGCGCGTCGACGGCATCACCGAGGACGTGGGGTTCGAGGCGAAGCGATTCAACATCTTCACGTCGACGCGCGTGAGCGACTTCGTGCGAATGGCGGCTGAGCTGGAGTTCGAGGAAGGGGGCGAGGAGGTGAAGCTCGAATACGCGGCGATCGACATTCGCATCCATCCCGCGTTCACGCTGCGCGGAGGCATGCTGCTCTCTCCACTCGGCCGGTTCAACCTCTCGCACGACAGTCCGCTGAACGAGTTTACCGATCGGCCGCTCGTCTCCACGGAGATACTGGGCGTCGCGCTCTCCGAGCCGGGCTTCGGTGTGCTGGGGCAAATGTCGGCTGGCCGCAGCGGGCGCGTGACATGGGAAGCGTATCTCACGAACGGGTTTCACGACGGGCTGGTCACGGCGTCTCCCGACGGAACCCGGATTCCACTCGGCCGTGGCAACACGGAGGACCAGAACTCGTCCCCGGCGTTCGTGGGCCGGTTGGCTTGGAGTCCGGCGATCGGGATGGAGCTTGGTGTTTCCGGGCATCATGGTGCCTGGAACGTGTTCACCGTTGATGGCGCCAAAGTCGACGAGCGGCGGGATCTCACGTTAGGCGTGCTGGACGGCGAGCTGACCGTCGCCGGCGTCAGGGTCAGCGGCGAAGCAGCGCTGGCTCGTGCCGAGATGCCGCCCAGTCTTCGTGGCATCTATGCGTCCCGGCAGGCCGGCTGGTTTATCGACCTGTCGCGTGATTTCGGAGCGGGATGGATTCGGACCGCGCCGGGCAGCACGTTCACGGTGAAGGCGCGCGCCGACGCGATCGATCTCGACACCGACGCGGTTGGGCATCATGTCCGCCAGATGGGGGCGGGCATCAACTTCCGTCCGACCAGTGAGTCGGTGATCAAGACGGAACTGGTGCGCGGATGGAGCTACGACCCGTTCAACAATCGCAGCGACTTCGTCAGGCTTCTCGCGTCATTCGCCACGTACTTCTGAGCCCGAATCGATCTGTCTGGGACACTGACGCCGGCGCGACGTATCCGGCACTGACGGGAGAAGTGCAGGCCGAGGCCTGCGTCGTTGGCCTTGGGGGCAGCGGACTCGCTTCGGTCGATGAGTTTCAGCGCGCAGGCATATCGGTGGTTGGCGTAGACGCCGGACGGGTAGGCGGCGCAGCCGCCGGGCGCAACGGTGGGCTGCTGCGCGCGGGCACGTCGCTCTTCTACCACGAAGCAGCGTCGCGATACGGGATCGATCGAGCGGCCAGGATGTATTCGGCGACCGTCGTGGAGCGGGAAAGAATCCTCTTTCGATTTCCTTCAGCGGCGCGACGCTGCGGTTATGTCCGGCTGGCCAGTGACGCGGATGAGGAGCGCGATTGTCGCGCGCAGCGTGCCGCGATGCGCGAAGCCGGATTCCCGGCGTCCTGGTACGAGGGTCCACTGGGAACCGGTGTGTTCGTGGCTGACGATGCGGCGATCGATCCACTCCAGCGCTGTCGACTCGAGGCGGCAGCGGTGTCGGCTGCCGGCGCCCGCATTTTCGAAAACTCGCCGGTGCTTCGCCTGACAAGAGGCCTGGTTGAAACCGCTGAAGGCACAGTGCGCTGTCGCGTTGTTGTGGTGGCGATGGATGGCGCGCTCGCGAGTGTCCTGCCCGAGCTCGAGGAGCGGGTCTGGCCAACGCGACTGCAGATGCTGGCCTCCGGACCACATTCGGCGGCCGTCCTGCCTCACGCGATCGGGACGCGGTGGGGCTGGGACTATGCGCAGCAATTGTCCGATGGCGTGATCGCCTTCGGCGGATGCCGTGACGTGGGAGGCGATGCCGAGCGAACGATGGACGCGACGCCGACTGAAGCAGTTCAGAACGCTCTCAGCCGGCGTTTCAAGGACGTCACCGGTGAGACGCCGCTCGTGACACACCGCTGGGCCGCCACAGCGGGGTACACTGCCAGCGGACTCCCGGTGCTGGAGCAGGTTCGGCCCGGGATATGGGCGACGGGTGGGTATTCCGGGACGGGCAACCTGTTCGGCGCCGCCTGTGGTCGGGCCGCGACGAGGCTCGCGTTAGGCACCCGAAGCGATTCGTTGCTCGATTAATCTGGGCGACTGGTCGTTGCCTTCCGCCGCCGCGCCGAGCTCAGAATTCGATCTGGGCCCCGAGTTCGACGACCCGGTTGGGCGGAATGCCGAAATACTGGGTGGCCGACCGGGCGTTACGTGACATCACCGAGAAGAGGCGCTTCCGCCAACCGGCCATACCGCTGCTGCCCACGGGTATGAGCTGCTCGCGCCCGAGGTAATACGTCGTTTCCATCCGTCGCGTCTTGACACCGGCCTCCGCGCACCGGGCGCGAATCTCTTCGACGTTAGGCGTCTGCATGAACCCGTAATACGCCCTCACCCGATAGATCCCCTGGCTCTTGTCCTCGATCACGACGCGTTCCGCTGCCGGGACTTCCGGCTCCGCCCGCACGATGATGGAGAGAAGGATCACCTGGTGGTGCAGGACCTTGTTGTGCTTGAGGTGATGGAGGAGAACGACCGGTGTTCCTTCGGACTCCGAAGTCATGAACACGGCCGTGCCGGGGACGCGGACGACCTTCGAGCGCTCGAGACTCTCTATGAACTCCTTCACCGGCAAGGAACGTTCGGTGAGGATGGAGCGCAGGTGCGCCCGGCCGCGCTTCCACGTTGTCATCAGCGTGAACACGGCCACCGCGATGGCCAGAGGTACCCAGCCACCAGTGCGGAACTTCACGATGTTTGCCGTGAAGAGCGCCAGGTCGATGGCAAGGAAAAACGCCACGAAGGTGCCGATCTGGAGCGGCGTCCACGAGAAGCGCTCCCGCGCGATAGCTGCGAACAGGATCGTGGTGATGGCCATCGTTCCCGTGACGGCCACCCCGTAAGCGCCGCCGAGGTTCGTGGAAGATCCGAATCCGAATACGAGCAGCAGGGTTCCAACCGCGAGTGCCTTGTTCACTTCCGGGATGTAGATCTGTCCGGCTTCTTCCTTGGACGTGTGCACGATCGTGACGCGCGGGCAGTAGCCGA
>Ga0070698_100004422_pt1 | contig 15442 bp, 16 predicted proteins | sample KBSK1502metaG_FD_65477 | JGI IMG/M metagenome (GOLD analysis project Ga0070698, IMG submission 65477) | Corn, switchgrass and miscanthus rhizosphere microbial communities from Kellogg Biological Station, Michigan, USA - KBS K1-50-2 metaG | ecosystem: Host-associated > Plants > Roots >...
GGCATGGAACTGGTCACCTCGCCGGGCGCGGCCCGCGACCAGATGGACCTGGCCGGCGACCTGGAAACCCGGCTGCCCCGCACCCGGGCCGCGCTGGCCGCCGGGCTGATCGACGCGGACCGGGCCCGGCTGATCTGGCGGCCCACCCGCTGCCTGTCCGGCGCCGATGCGGCCCGCGCCGATGAGATCCTCGCCGCCCTGGCGCCCGGGCTGCGGTATGACCAGCTGGCCCGCAAGGCCGCCGCGGTGGCGATGAAGCTCGACCCGGACGGATTCAGGCGCGGCAAAGACAAGGCCCGCGCCGACCGGCAGCGGGTCCAGGCGGGGCGGGAGGAGTCCGGCAACGCGTTCCTGGCCGGCCGGGAGCTGGCGATCGAGGACGCGCTGGCGTCGAAGGCGCACATCGACGCGCTGGCGGCTGCGCTGCGCCGCGGCGGGCTGCCCGGCCCCCTGCAGCGGCTGCGGGTGCTGGCGTTCAACGACCTGACCCAGGGCCGCGACCCACTCGACCGCCTTACCAGCCGGGCCACTGACGAGGCCGGGCAGGATGCCCGCCCAGGCAGCACAGCAGCCGGCGGCGAACCCGGCGATGACGACGACGCCAGCTGGGACGGCTGCCCCGACATGCCCGAATGGCAGCACGAGCGGCGCGGCACCACCGAAGACGATGACCATCAAGACGGCGCAGGTGTCCCGGCCGGGCCGCCAGCCCCGTTCCCGGCGCTGATCAACCTCACCGTCCCGGCCGGCACCGCCTTCGGCTGGTCGTCCGCCCCCGGCGAGGCCGGCGGCTGGGGCCTGGCCGACGCCGACGACACCCGCCGCCTGCTGCAGGCCGCCTCCGCCCATCCCCGCACCCGCTGGTGCGCCACCCTCCTCGGAGCCGACGGCACCGCCATCGCGCACGGCTGCGCCCGTGGACAGCACCCCTGGACACCCGGACCAGACATTGGCGGCGGCCGCAACGGACCCGGCGTTCCCTGCAACACAGGCCCGCCCGGGACCACCGGTATCCGCGATGGCTCCGGCACGCCGGACAGCACCGCAGGCAACGGGCCGGACGCGCGGCAGGCCGCCGCGCTCGCGGCACTACTACGCGACCTCAACGTCAGCTTCACGCCGATCGCCAAAGGCAGCTGCGATCACGCCAACGCCGAAGACCGCTACGTCCCCAGCCGCAAGCTCGGGCACCTCGTGCGCGCCCGGACCGCGACCTGCCCCGCCCCCGGCTGCGGCGCGCAGGCGTATCACTGCGACCTCGACCACACCCTCGCCTACCCCGCCGGGCCCACCGACGAGTGCAACCTGGGACCGCCCTGCCGACGCCACCACCGGGTCAAGCAGGCCCCCGGCTGGACACTCACCCAGCCCGAGCCCGGCGTCATGCGCTGGACCACGCCCGCCGGACGCAGCTACACCACCCGGCCCACCGTCTACGAGCAGTGACGATTCCGCGCGGGCTTGCTTGCTAGCGGGAGCGCTTGCGGTGTCGGGCTAGGGTCCTGACCGCGAGCCACGCGGCTGCCGCCGCGATCAGTGAGAGCAGTGAGAGCAGTGCGACGAGCGCCGGGTGTTCCGACACGAGCGCGAGGACCGGACCGAGCGGGCGGCGGCGGGTTGCGCCGGGGCGTGCCGCGTGCCCGTCGGGCGGCGTGTGCCGCTCGGTCGCGCGGCGGTCCGCTTCGGCCTGGGTGAGCAGGCCCACATGGACCCGGGCGCGGTCTTCCGCGTCCGCGGCGAGAACGGTCGCCTTCTGGAGCACGTCCAGCATCCGCTGCGCCTCTGCCAGGGTCTCGCCGTCCCCGACGTCCACGCACTCCAGCAACCTGGCCCGGGCGACTTCAGCGATCTTCCAGGCCTGCTGGACCTCCGGATCATGCCGGACGGCCTCTTCCTCCTCGCCCATCAGTACGTCCTCGGCTAGCTACGAATGCGGTGACCCTGTCAGGCTTCCAGTCTTATTAAGAGAGAAACCTTCGCAATCATAAAGAACTCATAAGGTCGGGTGGGTCGTGATGAGCCATCGCCATAGAACAGGAAACGCTCGTGTCACATCCCCCTCTGGAAGGGGGTGCTGCGGAACGTGGTGGCCACGGCGGCCGTGATGAAGCCGACACAGAAGTCAGAGGGAACCCTGAGCAGTGCGCATCACCCGGAAGTTCGCGCACTACTAGCCTGACCGCATGCTCACCAGGGTCATATCGCTCGTCCACCTCGACTTCGCGCCAACCACCAGCAGCCGCAGGCGGGACGGGTTGCGCTGGCGACCGTCGTGTCGCTCGTCGGCTCGCTGCTGGCCGACGCCGGCGTCGTCGTCATCGCGCAGGCCCTGATCCCCAGCACCAAGGGGTACGCGCACTTCCAGTTCGGCGACTACGCCAAGCTGACCGTGATCGGCGTGCTCATCGCGTGCGCTGCGTGGCCGGTCACGACCAGGATCACGGCACAGCCGCGGTGGATGTTCTTCCGGATGGCGGTCCTGGTCACGGTTGTTCTGTGGCTGCCGGACGTCTACATCCTCATGAAGGGACAGCCCGGGAAGGCGGTCGCCGTCTTGTTTGTTATGCACGTGGCGATCGCGCTCGTTACCTACAACGCGCTCGTGCGCCTGGCGCCGGTCCGCGCGCGGCGGTACCAGCCCCAGCACGCGCAGCCGGTCACCCGGTGACGGTAGACTTACGCAACAGTAGGTCGCTCGGTGAGCGAATCGGTTTCCACGGACGTGGCGCCACAGTCAACGTGACCGGATCGACGGTCAACGTGACCACCTGAGTCAATGCGACCACCCCGAGTCCTGGAGACGATCTTTTTTGACTGCCATGCCAGCAGAGAACTCTGCCGTGCGCCAACCGACCTTCGCGTCCCTCGGGGTACCAGCCTCGCTGGTTGCCGTGCTCGACGACGACGGCATCACCACGCCGTTCCCGATCCAGGAGGCGACGCTCCCCGACGCGCTCGCCGGACGCGACATCCTGGGGCGAGCGCAGACGGGCTCGGGCAAGACGCTGGGCTTCGCGCTCCCGATGGTCGCGCGGCTCGCCGGCGGCCGGACCCTCGCCGGCCGGCCGCGCGGGCTCGTGCTCGTGCCGACGCGTGAGCTCGCGACCCAGGTACACGGGGTGCTCAAGCCACTGGCCAGGGCAATGCGCCTGTGGGTGACGACCATCTACGGCGGGGTCTCGCAGGGCCCGCAGGTCAACGCCCTGCAGCGGCGGACGGACATCGTCGTCGCCACCCCGGGCCGCCTCGCCGACCTGATCGGGCAGGGTCACTGCGACCTGTCGGATGTCGAAATCACCGTCATCGACGAGGCGGACCAGATGGCCGACCTGGGGTTCCTCCCCGTTGTCCGACGGCTGCTCGAGGCCACACCGTCCGACGGGCAGCGGCTGCTGTTTTCCGCGACGCTCGACAGCGCCGTCGACGTGCTCGCCCGCCGGTTCCTTACCAACCCGGCGCAGCACTCGGTCGACGAGAACTCCTCCCCGGCCGAGATCGAGCACCACGTGATCACCGTCGCCCCCGCGAAAAGGGTCGAGGTCATCGCGGCGCTGACCGGCGGTGACAAGCGATCGCTGGTCTTCACTCGCACGAAGCACGGCGCGGAGCGGCTCGCCCGGCAGCTCACCGCCGCCGGGATCCCCGCGGCCGAACTGCACGGAAACCTGAGGCAGGGCGCCAGGTCGCGGAACCTCGCCGCGTTCGGATCCGGCGCGGTCAGGGTCATGGTCGCCACCGACATCGCCGCCCGCGGCATCCACGTCGACGGGATCGACCTGGTCATCCACGCCGATCCGCCCGCCGAGCACAAGGCCTACGCGCACCGCTCTGGCCGCACCGCGCGGGCCGGCGCCGACGGCGTGGTGGTAACCATGCAGACAGCGGCACAGGCCCACGAAGTGCGCGCCCTGATGCGGAAGGCAGGCGTGACCCCGCAGGTTGCCGAGGCCGACCCGGATTCCGCGGTGGTGCGCGAGATCGCCGGCCCGCCCGCCCCGCGGGTGACGCTGCTCCACAAGGCAGCCGACCTGGTGCAGGCAGAGGACCGGCTGTCCGAGCGGCCCGCCGCGCGGCAGCCCGGCACCGGCCGGCCCGGCAGGGGCAAGCCACGGCAGCGCCCCACGGGGCGGGTCGATGACCGTGGTCAGCGCGGGCAGCGGGGCGGTCGCGGGCGTGATTGGGCGCCTGCGGGGGCTTCGTCTCGCGGGGCCGACGGACGGTCGTGGGGCGGCAGCGGAGCGGGCGCGGAGCCGGGGTCGCAGCGAGGCGGAGCAGGGGTTCGTTCCGGGTATCAGGGGCGGCGGAGCGCGGGCGGCAACCGGCGGAACTCGGGGCAGGGACGGCATTCCTGACCAGCCGTTAGGCAGCCGCGACACCTTTCCGGTGCGAGGACGCCGTTCTTCGCCGCAGGATAGGGTAGATTAGCGTTGGCTGTTGGCGGACTTAGTGATCGCAAATACAACTGCCGTTTAGCAGCGGGTATACCGCGCTGATCCGCGCGAAGTGCACGGATCTAGGCTCATCTCGAAGGACACGTAGCAAAAATGGCTCAGGGGACCGTAAAGTGGTTCAACGCGGACAAGGGCTATGGTTTCATCGCCCCCGATGACGGTAGCGCGGACGTCTTCGTCCACTTCTCCGCAATCGAGGCGAATGGATACCGCAGCCTCGAAGAAAACCAGAAGGTCGAGTACAGCGTGACCCAGGGCCCCAAGGGTCCGCAGGCCGCGCAGGTCCGCGCCGTCTGACGGGCGCTCGTCCGGTCGCCTAGGCGACCACTTCATCTCACTTGACAGGTGGCGGGTTAGCGCCAGACGCGAAGCCCGCCACCTGCATTTTTCGGTCGCGCCTCGTTGGCGATATACCCGAAATGACACGTACGATATCATGTTCGCATGACCGTCGTTACCGTGCAGGAATCACTGCTCGACCTCGCAGACGACCCGGCACCGGGTCCGCTGCGACCGGGGCGTGTGCCGCTCGCGCACGGTGCCTGGGTGGACGTGCAGCGAGGGTGGCTGGCCGGATCCGGCGCGCTGTTCGCGCGGCTCGCGGAGCGGGTGCCGTGGCGGGCCGAGCGGCGCCGGATGTACGACCGCACGGTGGACGTGCCCCGGCTGCTGTGCTTCTACGGGGAGGACGCGGACCTGCCCGATCCTGTCCTCGTCGCGTGCCGCGACCGGCTCAGCGAGCACTACCGTGCCGAACTCGGCGAACCGTTCCGCACGGCAGGGTTGTGCCTGTACCGGGACGGGCGGGACAGCGTCGCGTGGCACGGGGACACCATCGGGCGCGGCAGCACCGAGGACACCATGGTCGCGATCGTGTCGCTGGGCACCGCGCGCCCGCTGCTGCTCCGGCCGCGGGCCGGCGTCGGTACCGGCACCAGCGGCACCGGCGGCAATGACGGCACGCTGCGGTACAGCCTCGGGCACGGCGACCTGATCGTCATGGGCGGCAGCTGCCAGCGCACCTGGGAGCACGCCGTGCCCAAGTCCACGCGGACGACGGGACCACGTATCAGCGTCCAGTTCCGCCCGCGCGGCGTCCGCTGACCTACCCCGGTACCCGCCACCGACTGGACCAGGCGGGGCGGACCGCCCCCTCAGGGCGCCTGCCGGTCCGCCTTGGGCTTGGCGGGATCGCCTGAAGAGGCCGGATCGTCCGCGGGGGCCGGGCGGGCCGGGGGAACGGCGCCGGAGTCCAGGTCGCTGAAGGTGACGTGCACCTGCTGTTCCGCGCGCTGCTGGCTCTCCAGCGCGCGCAGCTCCAGGCTTTCCCTGTCGGCCTCGGTGAGCGGCGGCTGGAGGATGGAGCGTGGCCACAGCCGGCGGGTGAGGACGACGTTGATCTCGGCGCAGTACACCACAATCCGGGCCGAGAGGTACAGCCACGCGACCAGCCCGAGCACGGTCGCGAACTCCCCGTACACCGAGTCGCTGTGCAGGAAGTGGTGCACCAGGTACGTGCCGAGCACCTGGAGCACCGTCCACACGATCCCGGCTATCACCGCCCCGCGCACCAGGTCCAGCGTCTCCACCGCCTTCGGGGTGAGGACCCGGAAGCCGCCGACGAACATTCCCGCGTTCACCGTCGCCGCGCCCGCCTCGGCGAACGCGAGCAGCGACAGCGGCCGGTTCCCCCCGTACGTGGACAGGCTGGCCAGCGCCGTCGTGGCGATCACGCCGCCCGCGAGCAGCGCGAGAAACAGCATCGAGCGCCCGAGCCGCGGCAGGAACCCGGGGCGTTCCGGGCCCGGCAGGTTCCACACGTGCCCCATCGTGAACAGCCCCGCCTGTGCCAGCCCCATCGAGCCCCAGATCGTGACGACCAGGCCGACGATCAGCCCGATCAGGCTGGATCTCTTGAGCGTGCCCACCTGGCTGGTCAGCGTCTGCCCGAGGACCGGCACCTGGCTGGCCACCGCGTCCTCCGCGGCCGACTTGAACCCGGGGTCGAAGGAGGCCACCAGGCCGAGGATCGTGGTGAACACGAGCAGGAGCGGGAACAGCGTGACGAACGCGGTGTAGGTCAGGTTGGCGACCAGCACCCCGCCGTTGTCATCGCCGAACTTCTTGACGACACCGACGACGAACCCGGCCGGCGAGAACCGCCGCTGCCAGCCGTCCACCGCCGCGATGACTCGCTCGACCGGATTCATGATCAGCCTCCCGGCAGGCTCGCCCCGGCCGCCCGGCCGCGACCCAGGATGCGCAGGTCATCAGCTCGACGGTCACATAGTCCCTGCTACCCTGCCACGCGGCAGAGCATGCGGTCCGCGCCATTAGGCTCTAGGCATTGTGAACGCGTTCCCGTTGCTGGTGGCTAGCGACCTGGACGGGACCATTGTCCGCAGCGACGGGACGATCTCGGCGCGCACCGTGGCGGCGTTCGCGCGGGTGGAGGCGGCGGGGGCACGGTTCGCGCTGGTCACCGGCCGGCCGCCGCGGGTGATGCGGGAAATCGCGGCGACGTTCGGGCAGCGGGGGACGGCGATCTGCTCGAACGGCGCGCTCGAGTACGACATGCGGACCGGCACCGTCACCGCGCGGCACCTGATCCAGCCGGAGCAGCTCGCGACGGCGGCGCGGGCGCTGCGCGCCGCGATCCCCGGCATCGGGATCGCGGTCGAGCGCCCGGACGGGCGGGCCGCCGACGACGCGTACGAGGCGGTCAGCTGGGACGCCAACGCGACCATCCCGCGTCCCGGTGACCGCGCGCTGTTCGGTGAGCCGGCCGCCAAGCTGCTCGCCAGGCACCTCGGGTACAGCCCTGACGAGCTACTCTCGCTGGCCGTGCCGGTGCTCGACGGCCTGGTCAGCGTCACGCACTCCAACGGCAAGGGGCTCATCGAGGCCGCCGCGACCGGGGTGAGCAAGGCCAGCGCGATCGCCGAGCTCGCGGCCGCCCGCGGCATCAGCGCCGCGGAGGTCATCGCGTTCGGCGACATGCCGAACGACCTGCCGCTGCTCACCTGGGCGGGTATCTCCTGCGCGGTCGCCAACGCGCACCCGGCCGTGCTCGCCGCCGCGACCCGCGTCATCGGCGGCCATGACGACGACGGGGTGGCCGAGCACCTGGAGGGGCTGTACCCGTAACGGGCTCATCAGCTCCCCTGGCGGGCGGCGCGGGGTGCTCGCCGTGGTGACCGCGCGGCCGAACTGCAGCAGCATCTGCGGGTCGCCTGGCAGTCTCAGCTGGTCGCGGATCAGCTCGCGGGTGAGCGGGTTCTCCAGCGGCTGGGTGTACAGGCTTGCGAACACCCACGCGCTCGCGGCGTGCAGCAGCAGGCGCTGCAGCGCCTGCCCGGCACGCAGCCAGTCGGCGCGGCGGTCGCCGGCCGTCAGCAGGACCGCAGTCGCCGCCGGGGGCGCTCCGCCGCCCGGCAGCAGGCCCAGGTCCCTGCCGAGGTCGAAATCACGCTGCGGCAGCCGCCCGGGCTCTGCCTGTGACGGCCCTTCGACCAGGGCGGCCGCGGGAACACCGTCCGCCGCCGGGTGCCGCGGGCTTCTCGTCCACCGCTGTATCTCGGCACGCTCGCCGCGGTCCTGGCCGGCCTGGCGGGCGGCCGCGGCGGCGAGCTTGGCCAGCCGGCTGGCGGGCAGGCCGTCGCCGACGAACACCAGCGTCGCCCCTTCGGTCAGCGCGTCGTTCTGCAGCCCGGCAAGCAGCCCGGGCGGCAGCGGCTCCGCCAGGAAGGGGCCGCGATGGGTGTGCCGGTGCGGCACGGCGGCGAGCATCCGCCGTTCCAGCTCGTTAAGCCCGATGACCCGAGCGTCCGTGGCGACCCGCACCCGGGCCAGCAGCCGCAGCTGCGCCGGATCCGGCAGCAGGTCCACCACGGGCAGGCGCCCGAGGGACCGGACGGCCAGCCGCAGCCCGAAAAGCGCCGCGCCGCAGCTGATCAGCATCTCCCTGCCGATCGCATCGTCGCGCGTCTTGCGCGCGGGATCGGCCCACAGCTCGACCGCCTCCGCGTCGACCCGGAACCGCCACGGCTGGCTGTTATGGATCGACGGCGCCCTGGCGGCCGTGGCGATCAGGTAGCGGGCGTTGCTGGCGAGGAGCCGCGCTTGTTCCGCCGCGGCCGCCGGGGCCAGGCTAGGTTGCCGGTAGCTCATCTCCTGACGATCACGCGGCTCGCGGGACGTGCCCAGGGTCGTTGGCCGCGCGGCGAGGGGACGAAGGTCCCTCGCGGCTAGCTGGTGGGACCGAAGCGCTCGGTCTTGACCGCCGCGGGGTCGTGGCCTGCGGCCACCAGCAGGTTGGCGGCGGCCTCCACGAAGCCGGTCGGGCCGCAGACGAAGACGGCCGGCTTGCTGTCCGGCGGCCAGCCCGCCGCGGCGAGGGTGTCCGCGTTGATGCGGCCGACGGGCATGCCCGCGGGCGCGGCACGGGTGTACAGGTAGGTGAGGGTGAGGGGTGAAACACGGGCCCGTTCGGACAACTCGGGACCGTACAGGATGTCGGCGGGAGAGCGGACCGAATAGATCAGCCGGACGGGAACCTTGTCCGTGTTCGCGCGGATCATGGCCATCAGCGGGACCACGCCGCTGCCGCCGGCCACAAGCAGCACCGGCGCCGGCGAGGACGGGTCCCAGACGAACCAGCCGCCGATCGGGCCGCGCAGCTCCAGCTTGTCGCCGGGCTGGAGATCCTCGGTCAGGTACGGGGAGACCTCGCCGTCGGCGATGCGCTGCACCGTGAGCTCGACGCGGGTCCCGTCAGCCGCGGAGGCGATCGAGTACGAGCGCTCCACGGAGTAGCCGTCCTCGGCGGTCAGCTTCACGTCCACGTGCTGGCCGGCCAGGTGACCGGGCCAGCCGGGCACGTCGAGGACGAGGGTGCGCGCGGTCGCGCTCTCGTCTTTGGTCGCGTCGACGGTGGCGACGCGCCAGATCAGTCGCCCTGGTACCGCTGTTCGCGCCACGGATCGCCGTAGTCGTGGTAGCCGAGGTCCTCCCAGAAGCCGTGCTTGTCGTGGAGCATCAAGGTCAGGCCGCTGACCCACTTCGCGGACTTCCAGAAATACAGGTGCGGCACCAGCATGCGGATCGGCCCGCCGTGCTCGGGATGCAGCGGCTCGCCCTCGTACTCGTAGACCACCCACGCCTTGCCGTCGCGGATGTCCGGCAGCGGCAGGTTCGTGGTGTAGCCGCCGTAGGAGTGGGCCATCACGTAGCCGGCGTTCGTCTGGACGCCCTCGAGCAGGGTGTCGAGCGAGACGCCGCGCCAGTGCGTATCCAGCTTCGACCACTTGGTCACGCAGTGGATGTCCGTCGCGACGTCCACCTGCGGCAGGGCCATGAGCTGCTGCCAGTTCCAGCGGCCGGCCGTATCACCGGTCTCCGTGGTGATCGTGAACTGCCAGGTGTCGGTGCTGATCCGGGGCGTCGGGCCTGCCGACAGCACCGGGAAGCCGCGCTCCAGGTACTGGCCAGGGGGCAGCCGCTCGTCGCCGCGCCTGCGGCCGTGGAAGCCGCGAGAGATAACGCTCACGGGTTGAGCTTAGCTCGCCAGTCCCGCGGCACTCGGCCGGCCGGGCCGGGAACGGGCTGGTCCATCGGGTGGTGCTGGGGCGGGGCGAGTTCCGGGCCGGACTCGTAGAAGTCCTCCTCCGGGTAGGACCAGAACCAGACCTCGCCAGGCTCGAAGCTGCGGATCACCGGGTGACCGGTCTCCTTCGCGTGCTTGGTCGCGTGCTGGGACGGCGAGTTGTCGCAGCAGCCGATGTGGCCGCACTGCGCGCACCGGCGCAGGTGCAGCCACCAGCCTTGAACCGCTTCGCACTCGACGCAGCCGGTGCCGCTCGGCGGCACGGACGGGTCGACGCCCTGCATCTCGGTCATCGGTTACGCCTCCTGCGGTTGCTGTTACGGCTGTTGCGGCTATTCCGGCTGTTCCGGCTGTTCTTGCTGGACGGGGAGCCGGACCTGGAAGCGGGTGTCGCCTGGTCGCGACTCGACCCGCAGGTCGCCGTGGTGCTTCTTCACCACGATCCGCCAGGCGATGTCCAGGCCGAGCCCGGTGCCCTCGCCGACCGGCTTGGTGGTGAAGAACGGCTCGAAGATCCGATCCTTGATGTCGTCAGGGATGCCGGGGCCGTTGTCGCCCACCTCGACGAGCACGTTGCCCTCGTCCCGCGCCGTGCGGATCGTCAGCGTGCCCGCCCCGCCCATCGCCTGCACCGCGTTGTCGATCAGGTTCGTCCACACCTGGTTGAGCTCTGCGGCGTAGGCCGGGATCGGCGGCAGCGAGCGGTCGTAGTCCTTGACGATGTGCACGCCCGTGCCGATCTTCGCGCCCATCATCAGCAGCGTGCTGTCCAGCAGGTCGTGCACGTCGATGACCTGGAACGGCGCCCGGTCCAGCTGCGAGTACTGCTTGGCGGCGCCGACCAGGGTGGAGACCCGGGTCGTCGCGTCCTCGATCTCGTTCATCAGCAGTTCGGTCTCGATGGTGTAGTTCAGCCAGCGCAGCGCCGGTTCGAGCATGCCGTCGCCGACCGTGTCCCGCACCTCGTCCAGCCACTGGGCGTCCAGGCCCGCCTGGACGAACGTGGGGGCGATCTGCCAGCCGTCGTGGCAGCCGTGGTCCTCCAGCCAGTCGCTGAGCTCGTCTTCCGCGTCGGACGTCTCGAGCGGGCTCAGCTTCGGCGCCTTGGAGACCTTCTCCACCGCCCGCGTCTGCAGGTCGATGATGGATTCCAGGCTGGCGCGCTCGAACTTGCCCGCCGCCATCATCCGCAGCTTGCCGCGCATCCCCGAGACCCGCTCCCGCAGGCTGGCGGTCGCCCGCACCGCCGCGGCGGCGGGGTTGTTGAGCTCGTGGGTCAGGCCAGCGGTCAGCGAGCCGAGCGCGAGCAGCCGCTCCCGCTGGCCGACCGCCTCGCGGGTCCGCTGGCCGCCGAAGAACAGCCCCTCGAGCAGGTGCACCGCCATCGGGAACCACTCGTTCATGATCTGCGCGAAGCATGCCGCGCCGAGGACGTAGAACGTGGACGGCTCGGTGACCCGCAGCGAGTTGGGGTAGACCTGCGGCACCCGGTCGCCGAGGTAGGCCTGGAACGAGCCGGCGTAGACGCCGCGCTGGCTGGTCCTGCTGATCTCGACGTCGTCCTCGCCGACCTTTCGCGACAGCACCACGGTGCCCTCGATGAGCACGTACAGGCACTCGGCGGGGTCGCCCTCGCGGAACACCTGGCCGGGCTCGATGATCTCGACGTGGCCCTCGGCGCAGAGCCGTTGCAGCTGCTCGTCGGTGAGCTTCTCGAACAGGAACAGCGTGCGCAGTTCCGCCGGATTGCACTGGGTGATGGTGACGCGGGGGGCGTCGGGGACGTCGGTGGCGTCGGTGGCGGTCATTTTGGCTCCAGGTACCTGTGCACGAACATCACTGCCATGGCTCCCTCTCCCACGGCGGACGCGACCCGCTTGGCGGACTCGGCCCGCACGTCACCCACGGCGAAGACCCCGGGGACGTTTGTCTCCAGGTGGAACGGCTGCCGGTCCAGCGGCCATTCGGCGAGGTGATCCTCGGTCAGGTCGAGCCCGGCAAGGACGAACCCGCGCTCGTCGCGGGCCACCACGCCGTCGAGCCAGCCGGTTCTCGGCGCCGCTCCGATGAATATGAACAGCTGACCGGCGTCTACTGTTTCCAGGCTCCCGGTATTCAGGTCACGCAGCTCGAGCCGCTCCAGGTGGCCGTCGCCCTGCACCTCGGCTACCTCGGTGCAGGTGCGAACGGTGATCTGGTCGATGTCCGCGATCTGCTGGATCAGGTAGTACGACATCGACTGCTCGAGCGAGCCCGCGCGCACCAGCATCGTTACCGACCTCGCGTACCTGGCCAGGTAGACGGCGGCCTGCCCGGCCGAGTTCGCGCCGCCGACCACGTACACGTCCTGGTCCTTGCAGCCCTCGGCCTCGGTGAGCGCCGCACCGTAGAAGACGCCGGCGTTCTGCATCTGGTCGCAGCCCGGCGCGTTCAGCTGCCGGTAGGAGACGCCGGTGGCCAGGATGATCGCCTTCGCGTCGACCGCGGACCCGTCGTTGAGCCGTATGGTCCTGGCCGGGCCGTTGATCTCCAGCCCTGTCGCCTCGCGGGTGGTCAGCAGCTCGGCGCCGAACTTGACGGCCTGCCGCCGTGCCCGGTCGGTGAGCTGGCCGCCGGACACCCCTTCAGGGAAGCCGAGGTAGTTCTCGATCCGCGAGCTCTGTCCCGCCTGCCCGCCGGTCGCGAACTTCTCGACGAGCAGCGTGCGCAGCCCCTCGGAGGCGCCGTAGACGGCGGCGCCGAGGCCGGCGGGCCCGCCGCCGACCACGACCAGGTCGTAGAAGTCGCGCTCCGGGGTGGTCGCCAGCCCCACCTTCGCCGCGACCTCGGCGCTGCTCGGCATGATGAGGGCCTCGCCGTCGACCGTGATCAGCACCGGCAGGTGGTGGCCGTCCGTGCCGGCCGCCTCGAGGAGCCGCTGTCCTTCCGGTTCGTCGCTCGAGTACCAGTGGTACGGCACCTGGTTGCGGGCCAGGAAGTCGCGCAGCTGCGACGAGGGCGCCGACCAGCGGTGCCCGACCAGCTTGGCCTCCCTGACCGGCTTCCTGTCCTCCCGGCGCCAGGCGCCGAGCAGTTCGTCCACCGGCGGGTACAGCTTCTCCTCCGGCGGATCCCAGGGCTTGAGCAGGTAGTAGTCAAGGTCGACGATGTTGATCGCGTCGATCGCCGCGTTGGTGTCCGCGTACGCGGTCAGCAGCACCCGCTTGGCGAACGGGTAGATGTCCATCGCCCGTTCGAGAAACTCGAGGCCGTTCATGCCGGGCATCCGATAGTCCGCCAGGATGACCGCGACCTGGTCGCCGCGCAGCTTCATCTGCCGCAGCGCGTCGAGGGCGTCCTGGCCCGACTCGGCGCGCACGATCCTGTTGTTCTCCCCGTACCGCCTGCGCAGGTCGCGCGCGACCGCGCGGGACACCTGCGGATCGTCGTCCACGGTCACGATGACCGGACGTGTCTCCTGGCTTGGCTGGCTGGGGGCCTGGGCGTCCGCGGCCGCGGCCGTCGTCGGTTCCGTCACCATGCCCCCCATCGTAAGCCGGGGTATGTCTAATATCCCCGGGGGCCGATGACGTTCCGCAGCGGTTCGCCAGCGGCGTAGCGGGCCAGCTGATCCCTGACGACCGCGTAGGCGCGGTCGCGCGCCCCGGTGATGGCGCCGCCGACGTGCGGGGTGAGCAGCAGGCCAGGCGCCTGCCACAGCGGGTGGCCTGGCGGCAGCGGCTCGGGGTCCGTGACGTCGAGCGCGGCCGTGATGCGCTGGGCGGTGAGCTCCTTCAGCAGCGCGTCGGTGTCCACGATCGGGCCGCGGGCCGCGTTCACCAGCAGCGCGCCGTCCTTCATGCTGCGCAGGAACTTCGCGTCGACCAGATGCCTGGTCTCGTCGGTGACCGGGACGAGGATGACGACGACGTCGGCCTGCTCGAGCGCCTCGTGCAGCTCCGTGAGGGGCCGCACGCCTTCCCTGGGGTGCCGCGCGATCCGCTCGATCGTCACCTCCCAGCCGGCCAGCCGCCGCTCCACCGCGGCGCCGATCGAGCCGTAGCCGACGATCAGCACGCGCTTGCCCGCCACGGATTCGCTGACCGCGAAATCCCACTCCCCGGCTTCCTGGGCCCTGACGAAACGGGGGAAGTTCCGCGTGCTGGCCACGATGGCGCCCACCGTCCACTCCGCGGTCGCCGCGTCGTGCGCTCCGCGGGCGTTGCAGAGGGTGATGCCCGCGGGGATGTGGCCGACGACCTGCTCGGCGCCGGCGGTCATGAGCTGGATGACCTTCAGCTTGGGCAGCGGGGTGATCGCCGCGAGCATGGCCGGCTTCGAGCCCAAGGGCAGGACGATGAACTCGACCTCGTCCTTGCTGGCTGGCAGCGGCTCACCACCGGTCCACACGTCGGCTTCGATGCCGTCAGGCAGGGGTTGCAGGGTTGCCACGGTCTCCGGTGGGTCGGGCAGCCATACCCGCGTCACGTCGCCTCCGCCTGCTAGCTCACTGGGCCCGTTGTTGCCGGCTGCCAGTCTAGAGGCCGAACTCGGCGCGCCTGCCGTCCGGTACCAGGTCCGCGTAGTCGAGGTGCTTGCGGATCCAGGAGCGGATGTACGGGCAGGAGGGCAGCACGGCCAGGTTCCGCTTCCTGGCGTCGTCGAGGCTGTACCTGGCCAGGTGCGTGGCCAGCCCGGCGCCCTGGAACCGGGGATCGACCTCCGTGTGGATCAGGGTGATCTGCTGGCCGCGCAGGTGGTACCTGACGGAACCCGCGAGTTCGCCGCCGAGGTGCAGCTCGTACCTGGACTCCGCGGGGTTGTCGGTGACAACCGGGACGGCGGCCGCCGCGTCCCCGGCAGCGTCAGCTACCGCCACGCGCCCGCGGGAACGGGCGCTCCGGCGCCGACCGGGGGCGCCTCCTGCACGGCGCTGATCACGACCACCGGGCAGGGCGCGCGGCGCAAGCACGCGCGGATCACCGGGCCCGGCGACCATCCCGCGCCCGGCATGTCACCAGCGGTCCCGAGGACCAGCATGTCCGCCCCCGCGCAGCTCTCGAGCAGCACGCGCGCGGCGAGCCCGTCGGCTACCTCGGTACGGACCAGCACGCCCGGCGCGAGTTCGGGGAGGACCGACTTCCACATGATGTCCGCGTCCACGTCGCCCGGGTACCCCTGGCCGGGCACCGCGTAGCTGGCCATGCTGTGGTACGGCGCCTCCCGGACATAGATCGCGTGCACTTCCGCGCGGCGCAGCGCTGCCTCACGGCAAGCCCAGCGGAGTGCCGCGGCGGATTCAGCAGAGCCGTCAACTCCGGCAACTATGCGCCGCACCGCAGAAACCGACATGCCGGAACCCCTCCTGCCGATAGCCGCCTGACGCTGCCTGTCCGCCGTCCCCCTA
>Ga0070698_100004423_pt1 | contig 15441 bp, 16 predicted proteins | sample KBSK1502metaG_FD_65477 | JGI IMG/M metagenome (GOLD analysis project Ga0070698, IMG submission 65477) | Corn, switchgrass and miscanthus rhizosphere microbial communities from Kellogg Biological Station, Michigan, USA - KBS K1-50-2 metaG | ecosystem: Host-associated > Plants > Roots >...
GAGCTGGACCTGCGCCGGTTCAAGGGCGTCACGCCGGTCGAGACCATGGGCGGCGTGACGTTCCCGCGGATCGGCGAGCTCAACTACCTGCTCACCCTCCCCGGGCACGGCTTCTACTGGTTCACCCTCCCGCCGCCCAGGGAAGACTAGGACGTGTCTCGTGGATCTTGGTGGATGCGGGCGGCGATCCAGGCGGCGTCCGGCAAGGCGGAGGAGGAGTCAATAGTGGAGCTATTGGCGACGACCACCCCGGGGTCCCCGGCGAAAACGCGCCAGCGTTTTCGCTGGGGTGGGGCAACGCGGCCGGTCGTCGTCTGGGCGCCGATCCGCGCCGCCGAAGATCTGCGAGACACGCCCGAGGAGCGCTGACATGGCGACCACCGGCAGCACCCAGATCACGGCCCTGGAGCTCGCGCTGGAGCAGGCGCTGACGGAGTGGCTGCCCGGGCAGCGCTGGTTCGCCGGCAAGGGCCGCCCGATCACCGGGCTGGAGATCACCGCCGACACCGAGCTGGCGGCGGGCGGCGCCCCAGCGCGAGCGCCAGGCGGCCGAGCGCGAGCGCCAGGCGAACCCGCGCTGCGGCACCTGATCATCGCCGTCAGCCAGGACGGGCCGGTCCCCGGCCCCGGCCACCCGCCGCTGCCCGGCGGCACCGACTCCTACCAGGTGCTGATCGGCCTGCGCGAGGACCTGCCCGGCTGGCTGGAGCACGTCCGGATCGGCGTGATCCCGGACGGCCGCGTCGCCTACGACGCGCTGTACGACCACGAGCTGGCCGGCCTGCTGCTGCGCGCCATCGCGACCCAGCAGGTCATCGGGCCGGTGCGGTTCGCCCGGGTGCCCGGCATCCCGTTCGGCGCCGACGCGCTGGACCGCCCGGCGCGAGCGACAGGCCAAGCGCGAGCGCCAGGCCTGGCGAGAGCCTCCGGCGGGGACCTGGACCTGGACAGCCTGGTGCTCACCGGCGAGCAGAGCAACACCAGCCTGGTCTACGGCGAGGAGGCCATACTCAAGGTGTTCCGCCGGGTCGCCCCCGGCCCCAACCCCGATCTCGAGGTGTCCGCGGCGCTCGGCCGGCTGGGCAGCGAGCACATTGCGGAGCCGTTCGGCTGGATCGAGACCTGCCACGGCGGCGAGGTCACGATCCTCGCGATCCTGTCCCGGTACCTGCGGGCGGCCAGCGACGGCTGGTCGCTGGCCGCGACCAGCGTGCGCGACCTATACGCGCTGACGGGCACCAGCGCGGCCGAGGCCGGCGGCGACTTCGCGCCGGAGGCGCGCCGGCTCGGTGCCGCGACCGCCGAGCTGCACCAGGATCTGGTGCGCGCGTTTGGCGGCGGGGAGCTGCCGGGCGGCGCGGCCAGCCTGGCCGGGCCGATGCGGCACCGGCTCGAGATCGCGGTGGCCACCGTGCCGGCGCTGCGCGAGTACGAGGCCCTGCTGACCGCGGCCTACGCCGAGCTGGCCGGGCTGGACCGGCCGGTTCCCGTGCAGCGGATCCACGGCGACTACCACCTCGGCCAAGTGATGCGCACCCAGACCGGCTGGGTGGTGCTCGACTTCGAGGGCGAGCCCGCGGTCCCGCTGGCCACCCGGCGCGCCCTGTCCTCGCCGCTGCGCGACGTGGCGGGCATGCTCCGCTCGTTCGACTACGCGGCCCGGCACCAGCTGCTCGGGCACCCGGACCGGGCGGCGCTCGAGCTGCTCGCGCGGGACTGGGTGCGGCGCAGCCGGGAGGCCTTCTGCGCCGGCTACGCCGAGGCCGGCGGCGCCGACCCACGCGAGTCCGGTGTGCTGCTGCGCACGTTCGAGCTGGACAAGGCCGTGTACGAGGTCGTGTACGAGGCGCGCAACCGGCCGTCCTGGCTGCCGATCCCGCTCGACTCGCTAGCCGCGCTGCTGGACACCCGATGACCGGCCGGGTGAACTCCGCGCCCCAGGTCGGCGACGGCGAGCTGGCCCGGCTGCTGGCCGGCACGCACCACGACCCGCACGCGGTGCTCGGCGCGCACCCGGGGCCCGACGGGATCACCGTGCGCGCGCTGCAGCCGCTGGCCAACGCGGTCAGCGTGGTGCTGCCGGACGGCCGGCGGTTCGCCATGGAGCACATCGAGGGCGGGCTGTTCGGGGTCGTGCTGCCCGCCACGGTGCTGCCCGCCACGGCGCGGCCCGACGGCGGGGCGGACGGGCCCGGCGAGGTGCCCGACTACCGGCTGGCCATCAGCTACAGTCCGTCCGGCCCGGAAATGATCACCGACGACCCGTACCGCCATCGGCCCACGCTGGGCGAGATGGACCTGCACCTGATCGGCGAAGGCAGGCACGAGGAGCTGTGGCGGGTGCTGGGCGCCCACCCGCGACGGCTGGGCGGGGCCGCCGAGTCTGGGGCGGAGCCGTTCGGGAGAAATTTCGAGGCTACGGCGGGCACCGCTTTCGCGGTGTGGGCGCCGAACGCTCGCGGCGTGCGCGTCATCGGCGACTTCAACCACTGGGACGGGCGCGGCCACCCGATGCGCTCGCTCGGCGGCGCGGGGGTCTGGGAGCTGTTCGTGCCCGGCGTCGGCGAGGGCACCCGGTACAAGTACGAGATCTGCGGGCCGGACGGCGCCTGGCGGGCCAAGGCCGACCCGATGGCGCAGCTGGCCGAGCAGCCGCCGGCCACGGCGTCGGTGGTCACGCGGTCGCAGTACGAGTGGGACGACGGCGCGTGGATGGCCGCGCGGCGCTCGCGCGACCCGCTGACCACGCCGATGAGCGCGTACGAGGTGCACATCGGGTCGTGGCGGCCCGGGCTGTCCTACCGCGAGCTCGCGGACCAGCTCACCGACTACGTCACCGACCTGGGGTTCAGCCACGTGGAGTTCCTGCCGGTGGCCGAGCACCCGTTCGGCGGCTCGTGGGGCTACCAGGTGACCTCGTACTACGCGCCGTCGTCGCGGTTCGGCTCGCCGGACGACTTCCGGTACCTGGTGGACCGTCTGCACCAGGCCGGGATCGGCGTGATCGTGGACTGGGTGCCCGCGCACTTCCCGCGCGACGACTGGGCGCTGGCCAGGTTCGACGGCACGCCGCTGTACGAGCACCCGGACCCGCGGCGGGGAGCGCACCCGGACTGGGGCACGCTGATCTTCAACTACGGCCGCAACGAGGTGCGCAACTTCCTGGTCGCGAACGCCGTGTACTGGCTGGAGGAGTTCCACGTCGACGGGCTGCGGGTGGACGCGGTCGCGTCGATGCTGTACCTGGACTACTCGCGCCAGCCGGGCGAGTGGGCGCCGAACGTGCGCGGCGGCAACGAGAACCTCGAGGCGGTCGCGTTCCTGCAGGAGGCCAACTCGGTGTGTTACCGGCGGGCGCCCGGCATCACGATGATCGCCGAGGAATCCACCGCGTGGCCGGGGGTGACCCGGCCGGTGCACCTGGGCGGGCTCGGCTTCGGGATGAAGTGGAACATGGGCTGGATGCACGACACGCTGTCGTATCTGGCCCGGGACCCGGTGTTCCGGCACTATCACCACAACGAGCTGACGTTCTCGCTGGTGTACGCGTTCAGCGAGAACTTCGTGCTGCCGCTGTCGCACGACGAGGTGGTGCACGGCAAGGGGTCGCTGCTGGGCAAGATGCCCGGCGACGACTGGCGCCGGTTCGCGCAGCTGCGGGCGCTGCTGGCCTATATGTGGGCGCATCCGGGCAAGCAGCTTCTGTTCATGGGGGGCGAGTTCGGGCAGCGCGGTGAGTGGTCGGCCGAGCGCGGCCTCGACTGGTGGGTGCTCGAGTACGCGGTACACGCCGGGGTGCAGCGGCTCGTGCGGGACATCAACACGGTGTACGGCGGCACCCCGGCGCTGTGGGAGCTGGACAACTCGCCAGACGGATTCAGCTGGATCGACGCCAACGACGCGGCCGGCAACACGCTGTCCTTCCTGCGGATGTCGGCCGGCGGGGACTTGCTCGCATGCGTGGCGAACTTCTCCGGCGCGCCGCACCGCGAGTACCGGCTCGGCCTGCCGTCGGCCGGGCGGTGGCGCGAGGTGATCAACACCGACGCGCGCGTCTACGGCGGCAGCGGGGTCGGCAACCTCGGCGCGGTCGAGGCGGCTGAAGAGCCCTGGCACGGCCGGCCCGCCTCGGCGACGATCACCGTGCCGCCGCTGGGCGTGCTGTGGCTCGCCCCCGAGGCTGGACCGGCGGAGCGGGGCGAGGCCGAGGGGGCGGGCGAGGCCGAGGGGGCGGGCGAGGCCGAGGGGGCGGGCGAGGCCGAGGGGGCGGGCGAGGCCGAGGGGGCGGGCGAGGCGGCCGGGTCAGCGGAGGTAGGAGGCGCCGTTGAGGTCGAGGACGGCGCCGCTGGCCCACTCGGCCTCGGGTGAGGCCAGGTACAGCACGGCGGCGGCGACCTCCTCGGGCCTGGCCACCCGGCCGAACGGGCTCTGCGCCCTGATCACCTCGCCGCGCGGCGAGGCCAGCTCCTCGGTGGTCATGTCCGTCGCCACGTACCCGGGGGCAACCGAGGCGACCGCGATGCCGTGCGGCGCGAGATACCGCGCCATCGACTGGCCGAACGCGTTCAGCGCGGCCTTGCCCGCCCCGTACGCCGGGTGCCGGGGCTCGCCGCGGAAGGCGCCCCTGGAGGTCACGTTCACGATCCGGCCGCCGCCCCCGGCGATCATGTGCCGGACCGCGCACCACGTGGCGTTCACCGCCCCGATCAGGTTGATTTCGAGGGTGCGCTGCCAGGCCGCCTGCCACTGCTCGTAGGAGACCTCGGTGATCAGGTGCTGCTCGTAGACGCCGGCGTTGTTCACCAGCACGTCGAGGCCGCCGAGCCGTTCAGCCGCGTCGTCGACCATGCGGCGGACCGCCGCGGCGTCGGTCAGGTCGGCCTGGACGACCGCGTGCCCGTCGCCCGGGAGCGCGGCGCGGACGGCTTCGGCGGCCGCCGGCGCGCTGTTGTAGTGGATGGCCACCCGGTCGCCGCGGGCGGCGAACGCCTCGGCGATGGCCCGCCCGATGCCCCGGGAGGCACCGGTCACCAAGATCGCTCGTCCGGTCACCGAGCCAACTCTAACGCGCGGCGGGTTCGGGTGCCGGGCCTGGCGTGCGGCGCGCTGGGTGCTCAGGTGACCTCGACGATCCTCGCCCGCAGCAGCCGGCCGGCCTCGATCTGCAGCACGCCGAGCGTGCCGTGCGGCTGCCGCCTGCGGTCGGTCGGCGACCCGGGGTTGAACACCCGCAGGCCTTCGCCCGACAGGTCGAGCGGGATGTGCGAGTGCCCGAACACCACCAGATCGGCGCCGAGGAACCTGCGCCGCATCCGGTGCAGCCGGCCGGCCGCCTGGCCGCTGTCGTGCAGCATCGCCACCGCCACGCCGTCCAGGTCGAGCTCCGCGGTCTCGGCCGCTCCCCACGCCGCCACGTCCGGGCCGTCGTTGTTGCCGCGGACCGCGTGCACCGGCGCGTATTGCGCTAGCTCGTCGAGCACCGCCGCGGTGCACACGTCACCCGCGTGCAGGATCACGTCCGCCCGGCGCAGCTGCGCGGCGACTCGCGGCGGGCACGACCGCCACCTGCGCGGCGCGTGCGTGTCGGCCAGCGCCACCACCCTCACCCGGGAAGACTACGATCTCGCCATGCCCGCGCACGCCGAGCCCGGTCCGGCGGCTGGCCCCGCGCCGGATTGAGGGCATTTTCCCGAACGGTGTCCCCCCGGGCTCCCGCGCAGAGTGCACCCGGCGCGGGCCGGGGGCGGGGGCTGCCGGTGCTGGTAGCGTCGCGGGTCGTGCGGCGGGTCTCGGTGGTCGGCAATTCCGGCTCCGGCAAGTCCCGGCTCGGGCGCGAGCTGGCCACGGTGCTGGGCGTGCCGTTCGTCGAGCTCGACGCGATCTTCCACCAGCCGGGCTGGGTCCCGCTGCCGGACGCCGAGTTCACCGCGCGGGTCGAGGCCGCCGCGGCGGCCGACGGCTGGGTGATCGACGGCAACTACTCGACCGTCCGCCCGGTGGTGTGGCGCCGCGCTGACACCGTGATCTGGTTCGACCTGCCGCGGCGCACGGTGATGCGGCAGGTCGTGCTGCGCACGATCCGGCGCGCCGTCACCAGGGCCGAGCTGTGGAACGGCAACCGCGAGCCCTGGCGCAACTTCTTCAGCCGCGACCCCGAAAAGTCGATCATCGCCTGGGCGTGGGTCAGCTACGTCAAGAACCGGGACCGCTGGCGCGCCGCCGCGGCCGACCCCGCGTACGCACACCTCACGTTCATCCGCGTGGCCTCCCGCGCCGACGCCCGCCGCGTGGTCGCCAGCGGGCGCCAACCGTCACTACGATGATGGGAAACCGCAGCCGGGCTAGAGCAGGCCGAGCAGCCAGCCGGGGCCGGTCACGACGGCCCCGGCGGCCTCGCAGCGGCAGCGCAGCTCGCGGTCGGCGGTGACGACCAGCCGACGGCCCGGGAGCGCCCTCGCCTGCGCGACGATCGCGTCGTCGCCGGAGCCGGGGGCGGCCACGAGCCGCACGCGATCGTCGCGGCCGAAGCTAGCGCCCCGCGCCGCTCCTTCGACGACCAGCGCGAAATCGGGAAACCACAGATCCAGCGGCGGCAGGCCCAGCGTGCCGGGCAGCGCGGTGATCCCGCGGCCGGCCAACGACACCAGCTGGGCGTGCAGCCGCAGCGCCGCGCCGGCGCGGTCCCGCCACCAGCCGTCGGGCCGCGCGCCCATCACGTTGGCCGCGTCCACGATGATCGTCACCGGGACGAGCGCGCGGGACAGCGCCGGCCAGTGCCGGGCGAAGCCCGGGTGCAGCGGCAGCGACGCCACCTCGGCGGCGCTCACCCAGCGGGCATCGGAGATCTCGGGGCTGGCGGCGCGCACGGGAAACAGCGCCGCGGCCGCGGCGACGTAGGTCCGGTACGACCAGCCGCCGTGATCGTCGAGCAGCATGGCCTCGATCCTGACCCCGCCGGGCGGCAGGTCGCACTCCTCCGCGGCCTCCCGCAGCGCGGCGTCGACGGGATCCTCGTCGCTGTCCCTGGCGCCGCCGGGCGGGCCCCAGCTGCCGCCGTGCTGGCTCCACCGGCTGCGCCGGGCGAGCAGGACCGCCACGTCGTCCCGGTCGCTGGCGTAGCCGAGCAGTCCGACCGCGCCGAACCGGCCCCAGTGCAGATGGCCCTGGTCGCAGCGGGCCCAGCCATCTCCGTCCCGCTCGGCCACACGGGCGACGATAGCGGACGCGCCGGCCGAAACGGGCCGGCGACCGGCCCCCGTAAGCTGTGGGGGTGCCCGACACCTCACTACCCGACATCCCCGGCCTGGCCGGCCTCACCGGCCGGGTCGGCACGCTGTCCAAGCGCTGGACCGCACCGCTGATCCTGGAGCTGGACCTCACCGACGGGCTGCTCGACGAGCCGCCCGCCGACCCGCTGTCCGCGCTGGCGGCGATGCGCCGGCCGCGGCTGGGTGAGGTGCGCGACGGGCTGCGCCGGGCGCGCACCGACGGCCGGGTGCGCGCGCTCGTTGCCAAGGTCGGCGGGCGCCGGATCGGGCTCGCCGCGCTGCAGGAGCTGCGCGACTCGGTCATCGAGTTCGGCCGGGCCGGCAAGCCGACGGTGGCCTGGGCGGAGTCGTTCGGCGACTTCTCGGCGGGCAACATGTCCTACTACCTCGCCACCGCCTTCGACCGGATCTACCTGCAGCCCTCCGGCGACCTCGGCCTGACCGGCGTCGCGGTGCAGCAGGTGTTCCTCGGCACCGCCATGGACAAGCTCGGCGTGCACTACGAGGTCGGCAAGCGGCGCGAGTACAAGTCCGCGGCGGACGTGCTGACCGAGCGCGGCTTCACCGGCCCGGCCAGGGAGGCGACCGAGCGGCTGACCGCCTCGATCACCAGCCAGCTGACCGCCGCGATCGCCGAGCGGCGGGGCATGCCCGAGGACGAGGTGCGCGCGCTGATCGACCGCGGCCCGTTCCTCTCCGACGAGGCCCGCGAGCTGCGGCTGGTGGACGAGCTCGGCTACCGGGACGAGGTGTACGCGGCGGTCCGCCGGAAGGCCGACAAGGACGCGGTGCTGCAGTACGTCGGCCGGTACCGGCGCTCGCACGCGCTCGCCGAGCGGGTCCGCACGCTGCCCAGCCCGAAGGAGCAGTTCGTCGCCCTCATCCACGCGTCGGGGCCGATCCGGCGCGGGCGCAGCGGCCGCGGCCCGGGATCTGCGGCGATGGGCTCCGACACGGTGGCCGCCGCGCTGCGGGCGGCGGCCAGGGACCCGCGGGCCCGGGCGATCCTGCTGCGGGTGAACAGCCCGGGCGGCTCCGCGGTGGCCTCGGACACGATCTGGCGCGAGGTCGCCCGGGCCCGCGCCGGCGGCACCCCCGTGGTCGTCTCGATGGGCGACGTGGCCGCGTCCGGCGGTTACTACATCGCGGCCGCGGCCGACGTCATCGTCGCCGAGCCGGGCACGATCACCGGCTCGATCGGCGTGATCATGGCCAAGCCGGTGCTGCGCGAGCTGATGGAGCGGGCCGGGGTCAGCACCGACTCGGTGGCCGAGGGGACGCACGCGACGATGTTCGCGCCCACCCGGCCGTTCACCGCGGAGGAGTGGGACCGGATCAACCTCTGGCTGGACCGGAGCTACGCCGACTTCACCGCCAAGGTGGCCGACGGGCGCAGGCTGTCGGCCGCTCGGGTGGAAGAGGTGGCCCGGGGCCGGGTCTGGACCGGGGCGGACGCCCTCGAGCAGGGCCTCGTCGACGAGCTCGGCGGGATGGACGCCGCGGCGGCGCACGCCCGCAGCCGGGCCGGCCTGCCCGCCCGCGCGCCGCTGCGGCTGTACCCGCGGCCCAGCCCGCTCGAGCGCGTGCGGGGCGCGGCGTCGAGCGAGGCCGCGGCCGCCTCGCCGGCCCGGCTCTGGGAGGGATGGGGCCCGCTGGCCGCGCTCGCAGCCCAGGCCGGCCTCCCCCCCTACGGACCGCTGTTCCTGCCGGGAAACTGGACGTTCGATTGACCGAGCAGGTGGCCGGGCGCGAGCGGCCGGGCGCTGGTCCGGCTCAGCTGCGTGAGGCGCTCGCCTCATTCGCCTCGGGCGTCACACTGGTCACGATCGCCGACGGGCGCGACGACATCGGGACCACGGTCAGCGCCTTCTGCCCGCTGTCGGCGGAGCCGCCGCTGGTGCTGGTCGCGCTGCTGGCGGAGTCCTACCCGGCGGAGGTGCTGGGCCGCCCCGACGGCCCGGCCGGGTTCGCCGTCACGCTGCTGGCCGCGCGCCAGCGGGTGCTGGCGGGCCGGTTCGCCGCGGCCGGGCGGCCCGGGGCGCGGCTGCTGCTCGACGACGTGCCGCGCACGCGCGGCAGCCACTCCGGCGCGCTGATCCCGTCCGGCGGCCTGGCCGCCCTGGACTGCCAGAGCGCGGGCCAGATCCCGGCGGGAGACCACGTCATGGTGATCGGCCGCGTTTTGGACGTCCCCTATGTGGCGGATGCGCCAGACCCGCTCATCAGATTCCGCGGCCAGTACCCTTCGCTGAGCCACTGACCAGCCGATACCCGGTTCGTTGCGGCGGAGCGGACGAGATTGCGGCACTCGTTCGGATGAGGCGCTGTTTGCCGCGCCGCGTTCGGCTAGTCTCGTATGGGATTGCAGGTGCACGCTTGGTTACTCGTTGCGTTGGGTCCGTCACTCGTCGCGTGCGAGACAATGACCTGAAACAGCCGACGGAGGGCATGAATGACGGAGGCGGAAGCACCCCCCGGCGTGGACACCACCAGGCCGAGTTCGGCGCGGCTGTACGACTACTACCTCGGCGGAACCACCAACTACGAGGTGGACCGGGCAGCCGGTGACCGGCTGCGCGAGGCGCTGCCCGACCTTTACGACTGCGCGTGGGCCAACCGCGGGTTCCACCAGCGCTCGGCGCGCTGGATGGCCAGCGAGCACGGCATCGGGCAGTTCATCGACCTCGGGTCCGGGCTGCCGACGCAGGGCAACACGCACGAGGCCGTGCGGCAGGCGAGGCCGGACGCGCGGGTGGTGTACGTGGACAACGACCCGATGGTCGGCGCGATGTCCGCCGAGCTGCTCGACGACGACGCGCGCACCAGGCTGATCGTCACCGACATGCGCGATCCCGGCGAGGTGCTGGACCACCCGGATCTGCGGGCGCTGATCGACTTCACCGAGCCGGTCGGGCTGCTGATGACCGCGGTGCTGAACTTCGTGGCCGACGGGTCCGACCCGTGGGGGCTGGTGAAGCGGTACACCGGCGTGCTCGCGCCGGGCAGCTACCTGGCTTTGTCGCACGCGACAGCCGACAAGCTGCCCCCTGTGTCGGTACAGGCGATGTATGACACCTACCGGAGCTCCACGACCGAGATCCACTTGCGGACCAGGCGGGAAGTAGAGCGGTTCTTCGAGGGACTCGAGCTCGTCCCGCCCTACCTGGGCGCCGAGCCGTCCGTCACGTATGTGGGACTGTGGGGCGCCGAGGACCCCCAGGCGGCGGACACCGAGGGCTCCCGCGTGCTCTACTGCGGCGTCGCCCGGCGTCCCTAGGCGAAGGCGCCGGGGACCGTGACGGCCAAGCCCACCGTGGAAGAGCTCGGGATCGACGTCGGCGCGCAGGCGTGGCAGCGTTCGGGCGGCGGGGAGGGCGCCATCGAGATCGCCTTCGCGGCCGGCCAGAACGGGCCGGGTGAGTGGGTGCTCATGCGGGTGGCAGGCGACCGGGCCGGGCGGGTACTCGTCTATGACAGGAACGAGTGGGACTGCTTCGTGGACGGGGTCAAGAACGGCGAGTTCGACGCCGTGGCAGAACAATAGCTGGACAATTGTTCTATTTACCTCGTTAGCCGACCAAAGCCGCATATCGTGCATGGCTCGATAACCATGCCATATACGAGTCCGTGATTCCCTTACGCCGATCCGGCAACACGCCTACCTGCAGGAACGTCGAAAATCTCCCTACAGGTTACCGCTGGGCGAACAACAGCAAACTTTGTGATTCACAACTTAGGTACCGCTATACTCAAAGACAGATGTTGTCAAGGGAGGAGCTCGATGAGCGACGACGACTACGGCGCCACGGTCGCCAAGCGCCGTCTGTCGCGTCGGCTTGCCGAGCTGCGCAGGCGGAGCGGGTACACCGCCAACCACGTCTGCGACATTCTTGACTGGGGCCGGGGCAAGGTCGGGCGGTTCGAGGCGAACCAGTGGAAGCGCCCGGAGATGAGCGACATCCGCGACCTGCTGCGGATATACGGGGCGGATGAGCGTGAGCAGGCAACGATCCTGGACCTCGCCGTCCGGGCCCGCGCCCGGCCGTGGTGGCGCGAGTTCGGGGACGTCTTCGAGAACGAGTTCCCCGGGTTCGAGAACGACGCCACCCGGATTCGCGTGTTCATGCCGCTCGTCATCCCTGGCCTGCTGCAGACGAAGGACTACACCGAGGCCTTCCTGCGATCCGGCCCCAGGTCGCCGGCCTGGCGGCGGAAGGCGCTCGAGACCAGGCTGCGCCGTCAGGAGATCATCGACCGGACCAACGGAACGGCGCCGCGGCTGATCGCCGTCATCACGGAGGCGTCCCTGCTCTACGAGTGGGGGGCCAGGTACGAGCGCCGGCAGCAAATCGAGCACCTCGCGGAACTGAACAATCGCCCCAATGTTGAGCTGCGGATCCAGCGATTCGCCGACGGGCCGCCGGCCGGCCTGCTCTCCTCCGTGAACATTTTTGACTTTCCCGACGACGAGCCGGGAATTGTCTACGCCGAGACCGAGTACAGCCTCGAGGAGGTGAGCGGCACGCAGCAGGTGAACAACTACATAGAGGGCTTCATCCGCGCCGCTGACACGGCGCTGGAGCCAGCAGATACCGTAACCTACCTCGGCCAGCTGGCCGAGCGACTGGAGTGAGCAATGATCGACCTGTCTCAAGCAATCTGGCGCAAGGCAACCAAGAGCCTCAACAACGGCGGCTGCGTCGAGGTGGCCGCCAACATCCCGGACGTGATCGCCGTCCGCGACAGCAAGCACCCCGAGGGGGGAGCCCACGTCGTCGAGCGCGCGGCATTCGCCGAGTTCATCGACGACGTCAAGGCTGGTCGATACGACCTCTGAAGGCGCTTAGTAGGAGAACCCCCCGGACTGCTCTCCGGGGGGTTCTCCTATGTCGCTGCGCCTGTCTCAAGGCTCGCCGGTTTCCGCATATGTCACTTTACGCACCGAAACTTCCGCCGACCATGAGCGCCACTGGCAACCTCTTGGCTACATGCATGTCACCTGCGGGTGGTCCCGCCGACGCGCAAAAGCTCGTGGGATTTCAGCGGATGCCATTGCGCGGAAGGGTCATGACTCATAATCTGTGTTTCACAGATCAATGACTCGTGAAGGCTGAGCACCATGCTAGCGTTGCCCGTCGTCCGGCTGGCACCGAACTGATGGCAGCGATCCTCGCGAGGGCGTCAGGTATGAACAGCCCTGCATACGCGAAGGCCGGCGGGTGTCAGGCCCGGCCGCTTCCCCTGGATGGCACGTGCGCGGGCGTGGCCCGCCGGCTGTTCCGGGAAGCCGTCGCGGACATGGGTCTGTCCGCGGACGTGGTCCACGACGGCGTCACGATGGTCAGCGAACTGGCCGCCAACACCCTGCACGCGCAGGGCAACGTGGAGTTCGACGGCAGCAGGCAGCGGCCCGTCACCGGATCCCCCGAGATGTGGTCATACGTCCGCGGCTGTGCCACCGGGTACGAGATCGTCTGCAAGATATTCGACTCGCAGCGCGGGTGGAAGTCCGGCACCCCGCCGGATCCTTCGAGGGTGTCGCTGGAATCGATCAACGGCCGCGGCTTGCGGGTCGTGTCCGAGCTCTCCGACGGCCGATGGGGCCATCACCCGACCCGCGCCCGCCTCGGCCGGTGGAAGGTCCAGGGCAAGGCCGTCTGGTTCGCGATCCCGGTGCCGTCGGCCAAGGGCGCCGCCCGGCTCGCCGATCGCCCGGTCACCTGCTGCGAGGCCGCCAAGGAACTCGAGGCGATGATCGTCGATCGCGGGATCGGCCGGCGGCTGGTGCGCACCGACGAGTCCGTCTGCGACATCGCGGTGCTGTCGGTCTGCCGGGATCTGACGGTGTGGTGCCGCAACGGGGCCATCGCGTGGACGTCCGGCGAGGGGTACGTGTGGCGGGGGTTTGCCGACCTGGTCGAAGTGGCGGAGCAGATCGTGCGGGCGCATGAGGAACTGGAGTTCCCCGTCGCGTCTTCGGAGGATCCCTCCGAAGGTTCATAGCGTCCGGAGGCGGCCGGGCAGTACGCCGGCTGTCGGCATTTGCCGAACGCCGGCTCCCTGACCGGCCGCCTTCGGACTGACGTCGGGGGCTGGACGGGCGACGACCGGGCCTAGCTCGCGGTCATGGTGACGGCACACGGTCAGGCTGGTGAACCGGCTACCAAGTGTCCCGCTTTCCAGACGGCGGCGGTGAGGGGGACGCCGGGGCGGTAGGCGAGGTAGGCGTGGGACGGGGCGTCGAGCATGAGGACGTCGGCGCGGGCGCCCGGGCTGAGGTGGCCGACGTCGGTGCGCTGGAGGGCGCGGGCGCCGCCGGCGGTGGCGGACCAGACGGCTTCCTGGGTGGTCATGCGCATCTCGCGGACGGCGAGGGCGACGCAGAAGGCCATGCTCGAGGTGAAGCAGGAGCCGGGGTTGCAGTCGGTGGCCAGGGCGACAGTGACGCCGGCGCTGAGCAGGCGGCGCGCGTCCGGGTAGGGCTGGCGGGTGGAGAACTCGACGCCGGGCAGGAGGGTGGCGACGGTGGCGGAGCTGGCCAGGGCGGCCACGTCAGGGTCGGTGAGGTGGGTGCAGTGGTCCGCGGACGCGGCGCCCGCCGCCACGGCGACCCGGACGCCGGGGCCGGGGCCGAGCTGGTTGGCGTGTACTCGCGGGATGAGGCCGGCGGCGCGGCCCGCGACGAGGACCGCCGTCGCCTCATCCGCGCCGAACGCCCCCCGCTCGCAGAACACGTCCACCCAGCGGGCGTGCGGCGCGCATGCCCCGAGCATCGGGCCGCAGACCAGATCGACGTAGCCGGCCACATCGCCGTCGAACTCGGGCGGGACGATGTGCGCGCCCAGGTAGGTGACCTCAGGGGTGACCTCGGCCGCGAGCCGGACGCTGCGCGCCTCGTCGGGCACGGTCAGGCCGTACCCGGACTTGCACTCGAACGTCGTGGTGCCCTGCCGGGTCATCTCGCCGACGAGGCGGTGCAGGCCCGCGCTCAGCTCCGGGTCCGTCGCGCGCCTGGTCGCGGCCACGGTCGAGGCGATGCCGCCCGCGCGGTAGGGCTCGCCGGCCATCCGCGCGGCGAACTCGGCGCCGCGCTCGCCGGCGAACACCAGGTGCGCGTGGGAGTCCACGAAGCCGGGCAGCACGGCCCGGCCGCGCGCGTCCACGATCTCGTCGGCGGCGGGCGGGCGCGACGCCGGGCCGGTCCAGGCGACCAGGCCCGCGTCCATGACCAGCGCCGCGTTCGCGGCCGCCGCGAACGGGCCGGGCCCGCCGCCAGGCTGCCGCGGCGCGTTGGTGACGAGCTCCCCGATGTTCGTGATCAGCGTGCTCATGACGGCGCCGGTCGTTGGGTGTGCACGGTCAGATCATTCCGGCCCTCGTGCCGGTCGCGCCACCCGGCCCGCGTGCCGGTCGCGCCACCCAGCCCGCGATGCGGAGGTACGCGCAGCTTCTTGAGGGGGACACTTGCGAGTAAGCCGGTGAGAGGGGGTCGTGGCCATGGATCAGAAGAGCCTCGTCCGTGCGGTGGCGGAGCGGAGCAGGCTGTCACGGGAGGAATCGGCTGACGTCACCCGGGCGGTGCTGGAGGGGCTCGCGGGGCAGCTGAGCGAAGGCGAGGCCCGGCGGCTCGCGCTGGACCTGCCCGAACCGCTGGCCGGGCGCGCACAGGCGCCGCGGCGGCGCAGGAAGGGGGCGCACCCGGTCGCGGTCGGCGACTTCGTCCGGCGGGTGAGCGAGCGCACTGGGCTGACCGAGGACGAGGCCCGCGCCGGGACAGGGGCGGTGCTGGCGGCTCTGCGCGACGCGCTCAGCGACGAGGACTACGGCCACCTCGTCGGGCAGCTACCCGACGAGTACGCCGGCCTGGTGCAGGCGCCCGGCTGAAGGCGCCCGGCTGAAGGCGCCCGGCTGAAGGCGCCGGGCTGAGGGCGCCCGGCTGAGGGCGCCCGCCGATCAGTGTGAACCCTGGGTGTCGCTATCGCGCCACCAGCGCTTCGCGTCCGCAGGGCTTGCGAGCGTTCATCCGTCTATGTGAAGGCTCAGGCGCGCTATAGAGGCTGTCGCACGGCTGCTCTCTGGCAAGATCGCGATTCCACTCCGCGCCCCGGATGGACCTGAAATCGGCTCCCGCGCTCCACTTGAGTAGCCAGTCCGTATGAAACTTGGGTCTTGA
>Ga0070698_100004424_pt1 | contig 15440 bp, 19 predicted proteins | sample KBSK1502metaG_FD_65477 | JGI IMG/M metagenome (GOLD analysis project Ga0070698, IMG submission 65477) | Corn, switchgrass and miscanthus rhizosphere microbial communities from Kellogg Biological Station, Michigan, USA - KBS K1-50-2 metaG | ecosystem: Host-associated > Plants > Roots >...
CTGGGCGACGTCGGCCAGCGCCGAGAACGACGGTTTGTAGATCGAGTGATCCAGACCGGGGCCGCCGTGAAGGAGGACGAGCGTCGGTTTTTCGCGCATCGTCGCCCCTTCGGGCACGAGGCTGGCTCCCTCGACGTCAAAGAAGAGCCGGACGCCATTGACCAGCACGCGCATAGGCGGTCCTCATGGTCTTGTTGCTGCGGCGTCGGCCGTCCTCACCCCAGCTCGGCCAGGATCTCCTTGCGGTGCTGGTCGAGCGAGGGCGCGGTCGCGCGCAGCGTCCCGCTGGTGAGCGGGGGCAGGCCCGGCACCTGGGGCACCGGCACGCGGCCAAGCCCCGGCTGCTCGATCCAGGTCACCGCGCCGATCGCCTTCACGTGCGGATCGTCGAGGAACTCCAGATAGCTGTTCACCCTCTGGTGCATGAGGCGCGCGGTCCGCAGCCGGCGCGAGAGGTCGGCGGCGGTGCGCGAGGCGAACGCGGGCTCGAGCAGCGCGTTGAGAGCGGCCACGTGGGCGAAGCGCGAGTCGTTGGTGGCGAAGCGCGGGTCGCCCTTGGCCGCCGGGATCTCGAGCGCGTCGCAGAGCACCGGGAAGTCGACGTCACGCAGGATGGTGAGGTTGATCCAGCCGTCGCTCGCCTTGAAGGTGCCCGACGGGGTGAGGCCCGGCTGGGGCTTGCCGCCCTCCAGGTGGTGCTGGATCATCGACACCGCCTGGATCGTCGCGCCCCCGCGCAGCAGGCTCGACTCGATGTAGCGGCCGCGCGGCTCGTCGCGGCGAGCGTAGAGCGCCACCGCCATCGCCTGGAAGTTGCTGAGCGCGGTGGCCATGTCCATCACGATCACCGGCACCCGGTGGGGGATGCCGTCGAGCCCGCGATTCACCGACATGAGGCCGGTGAACGCCTGGAACACGGTGTCCACCGCGGGCCGCTCCGCGTCCGGGCCGGTCTGGCCGAAGCCCGAGACCGAGAGATAGATGACGCGCGGGTTGATCGCCTCGACGTCCGGATAGCCGAAGCCGAGGCGGGCCGCGACCCCGGGCCGGAAGGACTCCATGAACACGTCGGCGGTGGCGACGAGCCGGCGGAGGATCTGCCGGTCCTCCGCGGTCTTGAGATCGAGCACGATCGAGCGCTTGCCGAGGTTGGCCGCGATCGCGAAGGCGGTCAGGTCGCCGTAGCGCTTGCCGAGCCCGCGCGCCCAATCGCCCTCCGGCGGCTCCACCTTCATCACGTCGGCGCCGTACTGCGCGAGCAGCATGGCCGCGTAGGGCCCGGCGATGCCCTGGCTCAGATCCACCACCTTGAGGCCGGCGAAGGGCGCGTCGTAGCTCATCGCGTGCTTTCCTCCAAGACTGCGACTGGGCGATAATGACGCCCGCAGATCATACCCGAGGGAGGAACGCTATGCTCAAGGTCGAGAAGCCCCAGGATCTGCTCCAGCACGTGGGCGAGGAGCTCGGTCCGTCGGAGTGGCTCACCGTGACCCAGGAGATGATCGACAAGTTCGCCGAGGCCACCGGCGATCACCAGTGGATCCACGTCGACGTGGAGCGGGCCAAGAAGGAGATGCCGGGCGGCAAGACCATCGCCCACGGCTACCTGACCCTGTCGCTGCTGCCGCAGCTGGCCCCGACCCTGATGAGGGTCGAGAAGCGGCGCCGCGGGCTCAACTACGGCTCCAACCGCGTGCGCTTCACCGCGCCGGTGCCCGCGGGGGCGCGGGTGCGGCTGCGTCAGAAGCTGGTGAAGGTGGAGCCGGTCGAGGACAACGGCTTCCGAGTGACCAGCGAGATGACCATGGAGGTGGAGGGCAACCCGCGTCCCGCCATGGTGGCCGAGACCCTCGGGATCATCTACGGCTGACGCCGGCTAGCGACTCCCCGCGATCTTGGCGTGCACGTTGGCCACCTGCTGGTGGAACGGCGTGCCGGGCGGCGAGTTCATCGGCGTGCTCCCCGCGAGCCCGGTGATGAGCTGCGCCATGATCGGACCCTCCTCGGAGAGGAGACCGGGTAGGCGCTTCTTGAGCTCGTCCAGGCTCGTGATCGTGCAGGTGCTGCGGTAGCCCGCCGCCTTCGCCATCGCCGCGAAGTCCACCCCATGCCCGCCCGGCGTCTCCTGCGAGCCGGAGGTGTGGTAGACGCCGTTCTTGAACAGCAGGTGCGTGAAGTTCCGCGGGGCCACGCCCGCGATGGTGGCGAGCGAGCCGAGCTGCATGAGGAGCGAGCCGTCGCCGTCGAAGACGATCACCCGGCGATCGGGCGCGCCCAGAGCGAGGCCGAGCCCCAGCGCGGAGGCGCCGCCCATGAAGCCGACGCAGCCCACCGAGAGGTCGTCGGGAGCGATCGTGCGCCACGCGGGGGAGGTGGTCATGGTGGGCACGCAGATCGCGGTCCCGCGCGCGGCCGCGACGAGGGCCAGGATCTCCTCCGGCTTCATCATCACGCGGTCTCCAGGCCGACGAGCACCGCGGCGGGGCCCTTCCGCTCGCGGCTCTTCCGGTAGTACTCCGGGATCAGCTTCACGTCGTCCGGACCCTCCATGCGGGCGTGCGGGATGCTGAACACGTCGAGCAGCGGCTCGGCGAAGCGCACCATCGAGTGCCGCGAGTCCTTCGGATCCTTGTCCTTCTCACGGCTCAGCAGCCCGATCATGTAGAAGATCGGCACCTTGCCGTCCATCGAGATGCCGCGGATCGTGTTCACGCTCGCGTAGAGGCCGGCGTGCTGGATCATCACGATCACCGGCTCGCCGGTCATGTAGAGCCCGGCGGCCACCGCGTTGGCGTCGTCCTCGGTGGAGCAGGTCAGCACCCGCAGGCTCCGCTCCTTGTCGAGCGCGGCCAGCACGGTCTTCTGGTGCGTGTCCGGCACGCTGATGATCCAGCCGAGCGGTTCCTGCCGCTTGCCACCGCGGCGCTCCGCCTGGAAAATCTCCTTGAATGCGTCGATGATGAGGGAGGACGGAACGGACTCGGGCATTGGCACCTCCTGGGCGGGGCATATGCTACACCAGATCGGGCGGGGGATGACACCCCCACTCCCGGATCTCCTGCGCGAGCACGAGGGGCATCGCCCGCTGTGGCGGCGGGCCCTCTACGTGCTGGGCGCTCTGGTCTGCATCGCCCTCGGCATCGCGGGCTGGCTCATCCCGGTGATGACCGGCCTGCCGTTCTACGCCGCCGCGGTGGTGCTGCTCGGGCTGGCCAGCGATCGGGTCCGCCGCTGGATCAATGGCGTGGAGCGCCGCCTGGCCGAGAGGAACCGGCAGCGGATCCGCCGCTTGCTCGCCAAGCTGCCGGGCGCCTGGGTGCGCCGCCTGATCCATATTCCGGACGAAGTCGCCTAAGATAGGTCCATGCTCGCTCGACTCGGCCGGGCGGCCGCCCTCGCGGGGCTGCTCGTCCTGCCGGCCTCCGCCTGGGCGGCCGACACACAGGCATCGGAGGAGGGCCAGGCGCTCGACGTCCGGCGCCTCGCCCCGGAGCAGCGCCGCCGTCTCCTCGCCGGCGACACCATCGCCTACCAGGTGATCGAGACGAGCGAGACCGAGCTGGGCGCGGGCGTGGCGATGTACCTGCCGGTCCCGCTCGCGCGCGCGGCCGAGGTGCTCACGAGCCCCGACGTCGTCCTCAAGGATCCGAGCATCACCGCGGCCGGGCTCGTGCCCGTCGGCGCGACGGTGACGTCCATGCTGGGGTTCAAGCTCGCCGCCAGCGAGGCCGGGGACGCGCAGGACGCGCTCGACGCGGCCGTCGGCTCGCGCTTCAACCTCGCGCCGCCCGAGATCGACGCCTTCCACGCGGCCCGGAGCGCGGTGCGCGGGGGCGATCGCGCGGCCATGCTGGAGGCGGCGGCCGCCCAGTGGCGTGCGCTCTTGCTCCAGCGCACGCTCGCCTTCCAGGCTCACGGCCTCGACGGCATCGCGCCCTACGCACGGCGCGGCGGCCCGAGCGATCCGGCCGCGCTGCTCCGGGTGGCCGCGGGCGACGCGCGGATCGTCGCGACGCTGGCCCCGCGTCTCGGCGAGGCCCTGCTGCGCTACCCGGCCGAGCAGAGCCCCAGCTCGGCGAGCCAGGTCTACTGGGTCAAGCGCCAGGTCCAGGGCCGGCCAACGCCGCTCCTGCTCCATCACCTGGTGGACGTGACCCAGGCGCTCGCCCTCTACGTGGAGCGGCAGTTCTACGTCAGCAGCTCCTACAACGCGAGCCAGATCCTCTGCGCCGCGATCCCCTACGAGGACGGAGTCCTGATCGTGTCGAGCAACCGCGTCTCCACCGACCAGGTGGCGGGCCTCGGGGGCGAGCTGAAGCGCACGATCGGGCGTCGGCAGCTGCGCGCCGAGATCGTCAAGCGCTTCGACCGCATCCGCGCCGCCCTGGTTCCCCCGGTCCGGCCGCCCGAGCGGGTGGAGAGCCCGTAGCCTAGTCGCCCAGCACGCGCCGGCGCAGCAGGCGCAGGTCGAGCGGCACCAGGATCGCGAGCAGCAGCGCCGACAGCCCCACCACGCCGGCGAGGTGGCCGGCCACCGGCCCCCCGATCAGCACGCCGCGGAAGGCCTGCGCCAGGTGATAGAGCGGGTTGATCAGGTTCAGGGCCACCAGCACCGGGTGCTCGAGCGGGAAGTAGGTCGACGAGAGCAGCCCCATCGGCAGCACGATCAGGAACACCGGTAGGTTCATGTGGTCGATGGTCGGCACGATGGCGGTGAAGAAGAGGCCGAGCGCGCCGAAGCCGCAGGCAGCCACGAAGGAGGCGGGCCAGAGGGCGGGCAGCCAGCGCAGGTCGAGGGCGATCAGGCCCGCGGCCTGCAGCGCCACCAACACCAGCGAGATGATCGCCACGTACATCGTGGAGAGCACCGCGGCCCACAGCACCTCGCCCCACACCACGTGGCTGAGCTCGACCTGGGTGGTGAGCTGGCCCTCCCAAGTGCGCTGGTAGCGCATGCGGATGAAGGCGCCGAAGAGCGACTGGAAGATCGCGGTCATGAAGGTGGCGTAGGCGAGCAGGCCCGGGGCCACGTAGGTCATGTACTCGACGGGCCGGCCCTGCCAGGTGAGGCTCATCACGTAGCCGCCGAGCCCCGCCCCGAACGCCAGCAGCATGGTGAGCGGCTCCAGCGCGGGGGGCAGGAACGCGGTGTACCAGTTGCGCAGGTAGACGCGAAGATGCCGGCCCACCACCGCGCGGCTCTGCCACTCGAGCGCCGCGGCGAGCCAGCTCATGGGGCGAGCGACAGCTTGAGGAAGAGATCGTCGAGGGTGGGCCCGCGCACCTCGTAGCGCAGCGTGGGGAACGCGCGGGCGAACTCGGCCAGCTCCTCGCCCGACACCGGCACGTGCCAGGCGCCCAGCACGCTCGCCGGCTCGCCGCGTCCGCGCGCGGTGAGCCACGCGGCCACCCCGGCACCGGGCCCCGCGTCCACCACGATCACGTGCTCGCCCACCAGGTCGCCCAGCACCGTCTTGGCGGTACCGCGCGCCACCACGCGCCCGCGGGCCAGCACGGTGAGCGCGTCGCTCAGCCGCTCCGCCTCGTCCATGTAGTGGGTGGTCAGGATGATGCCGAGGCCCTCCGCACGCAGGCCGTCGACGAGGTCCCACACCCCCATGCGCGCCTGCGGGTCGAGCCCGGTGGTGGGCTCGTCGAGGAAGAGCAGCCGCGGCCGGTGCACGAGCGCGCGCGCGATCATGAGCCGGCGCCGGTAGCCGCCGGAGAGTGTCTCCGGCTTCTCGCGGGCGTAGCCCTCCAGGTCGAAGCGCTCGAGCAGCTCCGCCACCCGCCGGCCCAGATTGGTCGGGCGCGGCCGGAAGTAGCGCGCCGCGATGGAGAGGTTCTGCTCCACCGTGAAGTCGCCGTCGAAGGTATCGTCCTGCGTGCACACTCCGATCGCGCGCTTGGCCCGCACCAGGTCGCGGCCTAGCTCCACCCCGTTGACGTGGATCGAGCCCGCGTCGGGGCGCAGGAAGCCATAGAGCATGCGCAGCGTCGTGGTCTTGCCCGCGCCGTTCGGCCCGAGCAGGCCCACCACCTGCGCCGACTCGCAGGCGAGGTCCACCCCGTCCACCACGCGGCGGCCACCGAGGTGCTTCACCAGACTGCGTGCGTCGAGGAGCGCGGGCATAGACGCCACAGTGTACCGGGCTTGACAAGCCTCGTCACCGGCGTCAGTGTCTCGAAGTCCCACGTCGCACCCAGGAGGCAATCCGGATGGCGAGCAAGCGCCCGCGAAAGGTCGTTCGCTCCAAGCGCACCGCGTCGAAGCACCGTCCCGCGCCCGCCCGGGCCGCGCGCGATCCGCTCCTCGCGCCGATCAAGGGCGCGGTTCACCGCGAGATCGGCGGGGTCACCATCGACATCGCGGAGGCGGCCAACGGCCGCGTCAAGCGCGTGTGCTATCCACCCGGCTTCCGCTGGTCGACCCACATGAAGCCGATCGTGAAGACCGAGCTGTGCATGCACGCCCACGTGGGCTTCCTCGCCCGCGGCCGGGTGCGCGGCACCTACGCCGACGGCTGCGTCTTCGACGTGGCCGCCCCGCGCGCCATCGTGCTCGACCCCGGCCACGACGCGTGGGTCGTCGGCCGCGACGCCGCGGTGCTCATCGAGTTCGATGCGCTCGCCCGCACCGCCGAGCGCTTCGGCCTACCTCCCACCCATCAGCACGCCTGAGAGGACCATGGCTTCCGAGCTCGAAGACAAGTTCCAGACGCTGCACGAGATCGTCCGCGCCGCCCGGATGAACCTGGCTCCCGGCCCGTGGGACTACCTGGTGGGCGGCACCGAGACCGAGACCACGCTCCGGCGCAACCGCCTCGGCATCGACAGCCTGGCCTTCCGCCCCCGCGTGCTCCGCGACGTCTCGCGCATCGACACCGGCACCACCTTCTTCGGGCGGCGGCTGCGCATCCCGGTGATGATGGCGCCGATCGGCTCCATCGAGACGTTCACCCCGGGCGGCGGCGCCACCGCGGCCAAGGCCTCGGCCGCCTTCGGGGTGCCCCAGATGCTGAGCTCGGCGTGCAACCCCGGCCTCGAGGCCACCGCGGCCGCCGCCGACAACTTCCGCATCTTCCAACTCTACGTGCGTGGCGACGACGCGTTCGTGGACGACCACGTGAAGCGCGCCAAGGACAACGGCTACCCGGTCTTCTGCATGACGGTGGACACCGCGATGTACAGCCGGCGCGAGCGCGATCTGGCCCGCCGCTTCGTGAAGCCGTGGCGCCTGCGCGCCACCGGGCAGGAGTTCCAGGCCGCGCTCTCCTGGGACAACGTGAAGCGGTTCAAGGACCGACACGACATCCCGCTCATCCTGAAGGGCATCGCCACCGGCGAGGACGCGGCGATGGCGTGCGACCTGGGCGTCGACGGCGTCTACGTGTCGAACCACGGCGGACGCCAGCTCGATCACGGGCGCGGCTCCATCGAGGTGCTCCCGGAGGTGGTGAAGGCGGTCGCCGGCCGCTCCACCGTGATCGTCGACGGCGCCTTCATGCGTGGCACCGACGTGATCAAGGCCATCGCGCTCGGCGCGCAGGTGGTGGGCCTGGGCCGCCTCACCTGCCTCGGCCTCGCCGCCGCCGGCGAGGCGGGGCTGGTCCGCGCCCTCGAGCTGCTCGAGGACGAGATCCGCATCGCGATGGGCCTGCTCGGCGTGCACAGCCTCGGCATGCTCGACCCGTCGTACCTGCATCCGGCCACCCCGGTCACCGTCCCGCACGTGACCAGCGCGTTCCCGCTGCTGGATCTCGACGACCGGCGCTACTAGGCCCGCTCCCGTGCTCGACTTCAAGATCACGGGCGGGCAGCTCATCGACGGCACCGGGGCGCCCGCGCGCCGCGGCGACGTCGGCGTCACCGGCGACGCCATCACCGCGGTCGGCGATCTCTCCCGCGAGCCCGCCGGGCGCACCATCGACGCGAGCGGCCGCACCGTCACCCCCGGCTTCATCGACATGCACTCGCACTCGGACTGGCGCCTCTGGGACAACCGGCGCGCCGAGTCGAAGATCCGGCAGGGCGTGACCACCGAGGTGGTGGGCAACTGCGGCTTCTCCCCCGCCCCGGTCTCGGATCAGTTCCGCGCCGAGATGAAGGGCTTCGCGCTCTACCTGCCCGCGGGGATGGATTTCGCGTGGCGCAGGGTGCGCGACTACCTCGCGCGCTACGAGGACGGCGGCGTCGCCCTCAACGTGGCGCAGCTGATCGGTCACGGCACCCTGCGCCTGGCCGCCATGGGCTTCGCGCGCCGGCCGCCCACCGCGGGCGAGCAGGCGCACATGGAGCGCATGATGGACGAGGCGATGGCCGACGGCGCCTACGGGCTCGCCACCGGCCTCATCTACGCGCCCGGCTCCTACGCGGCCACCGAGGAGATCATCGGGATCGCGCGCCGCGCGGCGCGCGGGCGCGGCTTCTACGCGAGCCACATCCGCGGCGAGGGCGCGACGCTGCTCGACGCGGTGGCCGAGGCCATCCGGGTCGGCCGCGAGGGCGGGCTGCCCGCCCAGGTGAGCCACGTGAAGGCGGCGGGCCGCCCGAACTGGGGCAAGGTCGCCGACGCGCTCGCCCTCATCGACGCCGCGCGCGCCCAGGGCCAGGACGTGATGGGCGACGTCTATCCCTACACCGCCTCCAGCACCACGCTGCGCACGCTGCTCCCCGACTGGGTGCTGGAGGGCGGCATCGACGCGATGCTGAAGCGCCTCGCCGATCCGGGCACGCGCGAGCGCATTCGCCGGGAGCTGACCGGCGGCGGCGAGACGCTCCTGCGCGGCCTCGACTGGTCGGACATCATGGTCGCCTACTCGCCCTCACGCCCGGACGCGCAGGGCCGCCGCATCGCCGAGATCGCGGCCGCGCGCGGGGAGGACCCGCTCGACGCGGCCATCGAGCTCATCGTGGCCGAGCAGGGCAAGGGCTACATGATCCTCTTCCAGCTCGACGAGGCCGACCTGCGCCGCGCGCTCGGGCACCCACACGTCATGGTGGGCTCCGACGGCTCTTCCCTCGCCGCCGAGGGGCCGCTTGCCGTGGGCAAGCCACACCCGCGCAGCTACGGCACCTTCCCACGCGTGCTCGGTCGCTACGCGCGCGATGAGCGCGTGCTCTCGCTCGAGACCGCGATCTGGAAGATGACGGGCCTCCCGGCCAGGCGGCTCGGAGTGAGCGATCGCGGCACGCTGGCAGTCGGAGCCAAGGCCGACCTCGTGGTCTTCGACCCCGCGACGGTGGCCGACCGCGCCACCTACGAGGATCCGCACCAGTACGCAGCCGGCATCGGCGACGTGGTGGTGAACGGCCGTGTGGTCATCGCGGGCGGCCAGCACACCGGCGCTCTCCCCGGGCGCGTCCTCCGCCCCTAGGCCTCACGCTGGCCGGGATATCTGCGGCCCCAGTAGGAGTCCGGCGCCCAGTAGCTACGTGCCTTCAGGATGCTTTCGGCGGTTCGCAACGCGCGGGCAGAACGCCAGTCACGATTCTGGGCCGTTTGCTCCCGAATGCGAAGCAAGCTCTCCCGCACGCCCGACACTCCGAGCCAGACTCGGCTGGCCTGCTCCTCCGGGAGCCAGTCGACCAACCCACGCAGCTCCGCAAATACCTCCTCCGTCTCCCGCCGCATCGTCTCCCTGTCGCTCATCGGTCCCTCCCCCGACCCGTGTCCATCCCCTTCAGGAGGTTGTACGGATCGCCGCGGGGAGACGGGTGGACGGAGAGCGGCGCCCGGCCCACACTTCACGCGGTCCTTCAGTTCCGGTTATATGTGTATCGTGTACACCTTGCTGGGAGCCGACCGGCGGCCCTACAAGAGCTCCGCGCGCGGCGCGCTCGGAGGGCACCTGCGCTCCCGCCTGTATGGCCGGCTCGATTGCCCGGCGGCGCTACGGGCCATCGCGCGTGGCGGCTACGTCGAGCACCGGGTGTTCTTTGCCGACGAGAAGACCACGGTCTCCGCCGGCTTTCGACCCTGCGCGGTCTGTCTTCCGGAGCGCTACGCGCGATGGAAGGCGGCGAGAGGGCGGCGCGCTATGGACAAACGACAGCGGCTACTGAAACGACTTGATGCCGCTTGGCACGCGTTCAAGGACTCCTACGTGGGGCTAGCCGATTCGGCCATGCTCGCGCCCGGCGTTACCGGGGCTTGGTCGGTGAGAGACATCATCGCTCACGTGACTACCTGGGAAGAGGAGGCGTTGAAGCATCTGCCCCTCGTGCTCATGGGCAAGCGGCCCCCACGGTATTCGGTGACGTACGGGGGCATCGACGCCTTCAACGCCAAGACGACCGAGCAGAAGAAGAATCTATCGCTGGCCGAGGTGCTCCGGCAACAGGAGCACGTTCACCGCCGGCTCATCGAGCTCGTCGAAGCCGTTCCCGAGGATCAGCTCGGCGGTGAGACCCGTTTCCGTCATCGCCTCCGCCTCGATACGTACGGGCACTATCCAGGGCACGCCGAGGCGATCAAGACGTGGCGGGAGGGTTCTACTTCGCGAGCCACGCGTTCCAGAAGTAGAGGAACGGCCCGGGCTTGAACGCGCGCAGCTCCTTCCGCATCGCCTGCAGCGTGTAGTAGTCGCCGAACTTGATGCGCCCCACGTCCTCGTAGAAGATCGCCTGCACCCGCTCGATCAGGGCGCGCCGCTTCTTCGGATCGGTCTCGCGCGTCATCTCGGCCAGGAGCCGGTCCTTCTCCTCCTGGCACCACCATCCGGGCCAGTTGCACTGCAGCGACGAGGCCAGCGCCGGATCCGGGCTCAGGGTGAAGCCGGTGGAGAAGACGTCGAACAGCTCCGGCTTGTTGCGGCGCTGCACGAGGGTGGCCCAGTCCACCACCTGCAGGTCCACGACGAAGCCCACCTCCTCCATCTGCTGCTTGGCCACCACCGCGGTGTTGTACATCCACTCGTACTCCTTGGTGGTGATCCAGCGCACCGGCTGCCCCGAGTAGCCGGCCTCCTTCAGGAGGGCGCGCGCGCGATCCTTGTTCTTCAGGTTGTAGCCGGTGACCCCCACGGTGGAGTAGAACGCGGCCTGCTCCGGATAGAAGAGCGGGCCGGAGATGCGGTAGAACTCCTTGTTCCCGATCCCGGCCGCCATGATCGGCTCCATGTCCAGCACCGCCTGGAGCGCCTGGCGGACCTTCTTGTTGGCCATCACGCCCTGCTTGTGGTTGGGCACCGCGGTGATCCAGCCGTAGGGCTTCACCGGCGCCGCCCCGATGTCGCCGCGGCTCTTGATCCCGTCGTACTTGTCCTGGTTGATGCTGTTGGCGAAGTGGTACTCGCCGGTCTCCACCCCCGCCAGACGCACCGCCACGTCGGGCACCGGGATGAAGAGGATCTCGTCGAAGTAGGCGGTGCGCCGGCCGCCGTAGCCGTTGGGCGCCTCGCTCCGGGCCGCGTACTCCTTGAAGCGCGCCACCTTGATGTGGCGATCCGGCCGGTGCTCGACGAACCGGTACGGCCCGGTGCCGATGAATTCCTTGATCTGCCCGTCGCCCGCGGCCGCGATCACCTCCTTGGGGTGGATCGCGGCGCCGTTGTTCGGGCTGGCCAGCCCGTAGAGCAGCGAGCCCGACGGCTCCTTCAAGTGGATCACCACCGTGTACGGGTCCTTGGCCTCGACCGCCTCCACCGCCCGCCACACCGCCTTGCCGGTGGTGGCCACCTTGCCCCAGCGATTGAGCGACGCCACCACGTCGGCGGAGGTCATCTCCTTGCCGTTGTGGAAGCGGACGCCCTGGCGCAGCGCGATGGTGTAGCGCCGGGCGTCGGGGGTCATCGTGTACGACTCGGCCAGCATCGGGATCGGGGCGTAGCTCGCGTCGTAGGTGAAGAGCCCCTCGTAGATGTGGAAGGTGATCTCCTGGGTGATGACCGCGGTGGTCCAGTGCAGGTCGAGCGTCGGCGGCTCCCCGATCATCGCGGCCTTGAGGACGCCGCCCGCCCGCGGCGCGTCCTGGGCGCGCGCGGGGGCGACGAGGAGCAGCGCGGAGAGCAGGACCAGGGCCCACGTGACGAGCGCGCGTCGAGTGATCATGGCCGGAACTATCGCCGAACTTGCGCGGGCGGTCAAACTCGGCGCCGGGTTACACTGACCGCCTATCGCCCGGAGGGCCGGCCAAGCGCCGAAGGGGGAGGAGGAGCGACCATGAGCCAGATCACCAACCCGACCGCCAGCGACGCCGACCGCGTGCGCGGCCGCGCCGTCGTGATGCAGCCGGAGGACGGCCCCTCGTACTGGCAGCCCGGCCCGGCCAACGGCCACGCCGACCCGAAGCTCTACCCGGCGCGCACCGGTTTCGCCGGCCACGCCATGGGTTTCCAGACCATCGCGCCGGGCAGCCGGGTGCGCGAGCACTCGCACGGCGACCAGGTGGAGCTGCAGATCTGCTTCCGCGGCCGCGGGCGCGCGGTGGTCGACGGCGTCAGCCACCCCCTCGTCCCCGGCACCTCCTGCTTCCTCGGCTACGACGTCAAGCACGAGCTGATCAACGAGAGCCCCGACGAGGACCTGGTGATGCTCTGGGTAATCACCCCACCCGGCCTCGAGGATTTCTTCCAGGCGATCGGCCGCCCGCGGCAGCCGGGCGCGCCCGCCCCCGCGCCGTTCGAGCGGCCGACCGACGTGATCGCGATCGAGCGGCGCATGGGCATGAACGACACGAAGTAGCCGGCCCCGTCCATGCCGCACGTCTCGATCGGCGACGCCGACATCTACTACGAGGAACGGGGCCGGGGCCCGGCCCTCATGCTCGTGCCCGGCCTGGGCGGCCAGGGCGCGTTCTGGGGTCCGCAGATGCGCGACTTCGCGCGAGACTTCCGGGTGATCGTCCACGACCACCGGGGCGCGGGCCGCAGCACCCACTCGCGAATCCGCTACTCGGTGGACCAGATGGCCGCCGACACCGTCGCGCTGATGGACCGGCTGGGCATCGAGCGCGCCCACTACGTCGGCCACTCCACCGGCGGCGCCATGGGTCAGACCATCGCGCAGGACCATCCGGACCGGCTGCAGAGCCTGGTGCTGAGCGCCACCTGGCCCGGGCCCGACGCCTACTTCCGCCGCTGCTTCGAGACCCGCAAGGAACTCCTGCTCCATCGCGGCTTCGAGAGCTACTGGCGCGCCTCGGTGGTCATGCTGCGCCCGCCGCGCTGGGTGAGCGAGCACGACGCCGCGCTCGTCGAGGAGATGGAGCGTCTCTCCGCCGCCCCGCCGCCCGCCGAGGTGCTGGCCAGCCGCATCGACGCGATCGTGGCCTTCGATCGCCGCGCCCGCCTGGGCGAGATCCGCTGCCCCACCCTGGTGGTGGTGGCGGCCGACGACGCGCTCACGCCGTTGTTTTACTCCGAGGAGCTGGCCGCGCGCATTCCGGACGCCAAGCTGGTGGTGCTGCCCACCGGCGGCCACTTCGTGCCGAGCCTGCTGCCCGCGGAGTACAACCGGGCGGTGGGCGATTTTCTCCGCTCCCACCGCGCGGCGTAGGCATGGCCTTCCTCCGCTGGCTGCGGGGGCGCGGCCCCCGGGTGCCGGCCGACACCCTCGGCCTCCTCGATCTCTCCGGTGGGACCGTGGCCGCGCTCATGGCCGCCGATCGCACCGCGCTCGCGCCGCTCTTCCGTCGGGTCAGCGAGAGCAACGACGCCCCGCCCCGCAGCACGCTCCTGCTGGTGTACTGCACGATCGCGGCCGACGGGGCGATCCTCAACTCGCGGCGCGGTCTGCGGGAGATCATCCGGGACGCGGGCGCGCCGGTGGTGATCGTGGCCACCCCCAACCCGGGCCGGAGCTACACCGTCGCGGCGAACCGCAACAAGCAGGTCGCGCGCGCCAACCTGGTCATGACCCTCGACCGGAACGGGGAGGCCTTCACCCGCTTCTTCCATCGCCTCGTCGGCGACATGAAGCAGGGCACGTCGATGCCGCGTGCCTGGGTGAAGCTCGCCCCCCAGGTCCCGCAGGGCACGCACCCCGATTGTCCGGAGGCGATCTTCGCGTGTGAGCTCGGCCAGCTCGCCTTCTCCTGACCGCATGACCGCGACCGCGCTCTGGCGCCGGCTCGACGCCCCCGGCCACGACGCCTGTCGCCTCGACCCGCACGACGCCGGCTGGTCGCTCGACGGCGCGGCGGTCTTCCGCCACGAGGGCGGGCCCGCGCGCCTCGCCTATCACCTCGCGTGCGACCGCGCGTGGCGCACGCAGTGGGGACGGGTGCGGGGCTGGATCGGGCCGCGCGCGGTGGACTGGCACGTGGTGCGTGGCGCCGACGGCACGTGGACGCTCGACGACGCGCTCGTGCCGGGGCTCGAGTCGTACGTCGATCTCGATCTCGGCTTCACGCCGGCCACCAACCTGAGCCAGCTCCGCCGCATCGCCCTCGCGGAAGGGGAGGCCGCCGACGTGCCGGTGGCCTGGCTCGACGTCGCGACCGGCTCGCTCGTGACGCTCCCGCAGCGCTACGAGCGGCGCACGGCGTCGACCTACTGGTACGAGGCCCCGAGCGTGGGCTACGCGGACCTGCTCGAGGTCGCCCCGTCCGGCTTCGTCCGTCGCTACCCGGGGCTGTGGGAAGCGGAGGGCTGACCGTATACTGGCCCCCATGCGCGATCACGTCGGGCTCACATCGCTCTTCGTCGTGACGCTCGTGGCCCTCGTCGCGGCCGGACCCTCCCGCGCCGCCGCCCAGGAGGCGCCCCCGAACGGCAGCATCCCCGCGGCGACCCAGGCCGCGCTGCGCTGGCTCGCCATCATGGACGGCGGACAGCCAGGCCAGGGCTGGGACGCGGCGGCGCCGCCGCTGCAGCAGGCCCTCACCAAGGAGGCGTGGACCCACGCGGTCAGGGAGGCGCGCGGGCCGCTCGAGCCCTTCGGGCCGCGCGTCTTGCTGTCGGCGCAGTACGCGGCCACGCTGCCGAACGCGGCGCCGGGCCCTTACGTGGTGCTGCAGTACCGCACCAAGGTCTCGCAGGACCGTGAGGTGGTCGAGACGGTGGTGCCGATGCTCCAGCCGGACGGCTCCTGGCGCGTCTCCGGCTACTACGTCCGGATGAGCAACTGAGGCGGTCGATGCGCCGCCCGCACGCGTCCCTGCTCGCCCTGCTCGTCTCGCTTGCCGCCGCCGCGCCCGCGGGCGCCCAGGTGCCGCCCTCGGCGGAGGAGCGTGCGCGGTACACCGGGCTCCTGGCCGCCGCCGATCGCGGGGACACCGCCCTGATCCGGTCGCTGACCGCGGGCGGCGTGAAGCCGGACGGCCAGGACGCGCACGGCCGCACCCCGCTGCACGTCGCGACCTACCAGGGACACCACGAGGCGATGCGCGCGCTCGTGGCCGCGGGCGCCGATCCCAACGCGCTCGATCGCGACCGCTACGACATCGTCACGATCGCGGCGGTGGCGGGCGACGTGCCCACCCTCGCGACCGCGCTGGC
>Ga0070698_100004425_pt1 | contig 15440 bp, 13 predicted proteins | sample KBSK1502metaG_FD_65477 | JGI IMG/M metagenome (GOLD analysis project Ga0070698, IMG submission 65477) | Corn, switchgrass and miscanthus rhizosphere microbial communities from Kellogg Biological Station, Michigan, USA - KBS K1-50-2 metaG | ecosystem: Host-associated > Plants > Roots >...
CTCGAACAGGCCGAGCGCCTCGCCATCACCGACGCGCTGACCGGCCTCTACAACGCGCGCTACTTCAATGGCCGACTCCAGGAGGAGATCACCCGCGCGAAACGCTATGCGCACACCGTGGCGCTCGTGATGGTCGACAGCGATGCCCTGAAGCGCGTGAACGACCAGCTCGGGCACGCGGCCGGCAATCAGCTTCTGGTCGATCTGTCGCGCACCATCCGCGACCACGTCCGCACCAGTGACCTCGTCGCCCGCTTCGGCGGTGACGAGTTCGTGATCCTTCAGCCGGAGACCGACCTCGAGGCCGCCCTGGCCATCGCCGAGCGGATCCGCATCGCCGCTCACGCTGCGGCGGACGCCGCGGGCGGCGAGCGCAGCGTCTCCGCCGGAGTTGCGATGTATCCGAAGGCCGCGTCGACCGCCGACGACCTCTTCAAGGCCGCCGATGAAGCGCTCTATCGCGCGAAGCGCTCGGGCAAGAACAAGGTGGAGGCCGCCTAGCCCAAGCCAGGCCACGGCCTGACCTCGTACCGTACGCGCGATGCAGCAGGTGACGGTCGACGAGGTCCGCGATCGCCTCCGGGACGCGCTCGGTCGCAACGAAGCCGCCGCGGTCTCGCGCCTCGCGGCGCAGCTGCCCACGGGGGAGATCGAGCGCCTGCTCCCGGACCTCGACCCGCGCCAGCTCGGGGTGCTCTTCCACGTCATGGGCGACGAGTGGCTCGCCGGGATCGTCTCGGAGCTCGATCCCACCATCGCCGCGCGGCTCCTCATGCGCATGACCGACGTCCAGGCCGCCGATGTCCTCGAGGAGATGCCTCCCGACGAGGCGGCCGACGTGATGGGAGAGCTGAGCGAGCCCGACCGCGAGGACGTGCTCCAAGAGATGGAGCACGAGGAGGCCGCGGACATCCGCGAGCTGCTCGAATACCCGCCGGAGACGGCCGGCGGCCGCATGACCACCGAGCTCACCGCCCTCCGCGAGGGCATGAGCGTGGACGAAGCGCTCCAGTTCCTCCGCAAGGCCGGCGAGGCCCCGAACGCGGTCTATTACATCTACGTCGTCGATGACGCGGGCCGGCTCGCCGGGGTCACGACGCTCCGCGACCTCGTCCTCTCGCCCGGCAGCCGTCGCGTCGCGGAGATCACGAGGCGTGACGTCACCTCGATCGAGGCGACGAGCGACCAGGAGGCGGCCGCGCGATCCCTGCGCGAGAGCGGGTTCCTCGCCCTTCCGGTCCTGGATGCGGACCGGCGTCTCGTCGGTGTCATCACCGCCGATGACGTCGCCGAGGTCATCGAGGAAGAGGCGAGCGAGGACATCGAGCGACTCGGTGGTTCGCAGCCCCTCGAAGAGCCCTACCTGACGGCGAGCCTCTTCCACCTGTTCCGCAAGCGGATCCTCTGGCTCCTCGCGCTGTTCGCCGCGGAGGCCTACACCGGCAACGTCCTGCGGTTCTTCGAGAACGAGCTGGCCGAGGTCGTCGCGCTGTCCTTCTTCATCCCGCTCCTGATCGGCACCGGTGGGAACACGGGCACCCAGGTGGTCACGACGCTCGTGCGTGCCCTCGCCGTCGGCGAGGTCGGGCTGCGCGACATCTTCCGGGTGTTCACGCGCGAGCTCGGCGTCGGAGTGATGCTCGCCGCGACGATGGGGGTCGCCGCCTACATCCGCGCGCAGATCCTCGGCGTCGGACCCGGGATCGGGGAGGTCGTCGCGCTCACGGCGTTCTGCATCGTCGTGTGGTCTGCGCTCGTGGCGTCGATACTGCCCCTCGTCCTCCACCGGCTGCATCTCGACCCCGCGGTAGTGTCGGGACCGCTGATCGCCACGCTGGTCGACGGCACCGGCCTCGTCATCTACTTCACGATCGCGAAGTTCGTCCTGGGGCTCTAGCCGGCCGGGGCGCCGCGCGCGACCTGTACCATTCATGTGTGCGCGCGCTCGGCGCGCGTCCATCCTCAGGAGGCATACGTGGTAGCGACACCCCAGGAGACCCTTCGCGTGCGTTCGCTCGCGGATCAGGCCATCGCCGCCGCCCTCGATTCGGACTGGCAGCGGGCCGCGGACCTGAACAAGCAGATCCTCGACGCGTCACCCGACGACGTCGAAGGGCGCAACCGGTACGGTCGCGCGCTGCTCGAGCTGGGCAGGCTCGAGGAGGCGCGCGCGGCCTACCAGGAGACGCTCAAGGCCTATCCGCACGACCCCATCGGGCTGCGTCAGGTCGCGCGCATCTCGGCCCTCATCGAGGACAAGCACAAGCCGGACATGACGCGCTCCAAGACGCAGACCCGGCTCTTCATCGAGGACCTCGGGAAGACGGGGATCCTGCGGCTCGTGAACCCGGCCCCGATGAACGTGCTCGCGCGGTACTCGCCAGGCACCGAGGCCTCCCTGCGGGAGCAGGAGGGACTCCTCGCCGTCCATGCCCGCGACGGCGCGCTGCTCGGCTTCCTCGAGCCGAAGGTCGGGCGCCGGCTGCTCGAGCTCATCCAGGCCGGCAACGAGTACGTCCTAGCGCTCATCACGAACGACCAGACGAACCCCCGCGTGGCCATCCGCGAAGTGGTCCAGAGCCCCGAGAACGCCCACCGCATCTCGTTCCCCGGGCATCACCGGCCTGTCGAAACGAAGGAGCGGGCGTACATCAAGGGCACCTTCTTCCGTTACGGAGAGGAAGAGCTCGAAGAGGAAGAGGAAGAGACCGCTGAGGAAGAGGTCACGCCTGATGCCGCCGTCGCCGAGGGGGACGAGATCCTCGAGGAGCGTCTGCCCGTCGACGCCGACGCGGACGATGAGGAGGACGACGAGGACGAGTAAAGGCCCGCGCTTCGTCGCGGGCCTCCTGGCTCTCCTTCTCCTCGCGTCTGCCTGCTCGACCCCCGCGCGACCGAGCACACCATCCGACGCGGACGGCGCGCAGGACCTCGCGCGCGACGCGGGCGAGATCCTCCTCCAGCTCTCCGCCTACGACTACGGCCTGGCCGGGACGCTGTCGGGCCAGCGGACGTACGCCGTCGATCCGGTCCGCTACGCCGCGGTCGCGCGCGCGACGGCCGCGCGCATCCAGCGCTTCAGCGGGAACGCGCTCACGGCGACGCTCGAAGCGTCGGGCCCGGTCAAGGAGCGCGTCGTCACCCTCGCCGATGGCCTCATCGACCTGTCGCGTAGCGCGAACGCCTACGCCGACGGCGGCGACCTCGCCCAGCTCGCCAGCGTGACCGGCGCCGTCGCCCGCTCGTGGGACGACCTGCGCGCGCTCACGCAGTCCATCCGCCAAAAGGACGAGGACCTGGCGCGCACGATCTCGCGCGGGACGTCCTTCGTGGTGAACGCGAAGCAGCAGCACGTGTGGGCGATCACCGTCGGTCCGTTCGCCTCGTCGGCCGAGGCCGACGCCGCGGCGAAGCGGATCGGACTGGTGGAACAGGTCGCGCGCGCGGCACCGTTCGTGGTGCGCGTTGGGACGTTCCCGGACAAGAAGGCGTCCGACGCGGCGAACGCGCAGCTCGCCGCGAAGGGCTTCACGGGCCTCGTCGTCGAGGAGGACCGCTTCACGTTCTCCCGCAGCGGGCCGCTCCCCGACGTCGAGCTCTGGCGCGAGCCCGAGCGCGTCTTCGACACGTGGGGCGCGGCCCGGCGGGTCGCGGTCGCGCCGAATGCGGCGTTCGTCGCGACCGGCTCCGACGACGGGACCGTCGCCGTCTTCACCGGCGAGGGCGTGCTGCGGTCCCTGCCGCGCTTCAACGCCGGGGTCGCGTACCTCGCCTTCAGCGAGGACGCCCGCTGGCTGTTCGGCGGCGGCCAGACGCTCGCGAGCTTCATCCTGCCGCAGGGGACGCCGATCGGGGCGCAGTCCCGGCTGCCGAGCCCGGCCCAGCAGGTCCTCTACGTGCCGAAGGCGTATTACTTCGCCGCCGTCGCGAAGGGCGCGACCGGCGAGGCGTCGGGCGGTCCCGGGCTCGTCGCCGGGCGCGCGCCCGACGGCGCTCCGCTCACGTCCTTCCCGATCACCATCCCATCGACCGGCGGGGCGCTCGCCACGACGCGCGCCGGAGAGCTGTACATCGCGACGAACTCCGGGAAGGGCGACACCGACGTCGAGGTCCTCGACCTCACCCGCGACCGGACCATGCGCGGCGTGCTGCGCGTTCCCGGGCAGTACCGCGCTCTCGCGATCGACCCGGGCGGCGTCCTCGGCGCGGTCATGACCGACAAGGGCGTGTACCGCTTCGGGCCGCACGACACGGACCCCGCGAAGACCCTCGTGCGCATCGCCGATCCGGTCATGGATCTCGCCTTCGGCCTCGACGGAACGCTCTACCTGCTCACGAAGACGAAGCTGGCGGCGCACGATCTGCGCGGCGAGCTCTTGTGGTCGGCGTCGCTCATCGACGGGCGCCGCCTGATCATCGCGAAGCGCCCCGTCGTGCTCGACGCCGCCGACCGCCTCCTCGCGTTCAGTGGGAAGGGCGTGATGGAGGAGCTCGGCGTGAGCGGCAGCGTCCAGGACGTCGCGGCGTCGCCGGACGGCCAGCGGGTCGCCGTCCTGAGCGACGGCAAGCGCGCTCTCCTTTTCAAGTTCCCGTAGCAGCGGACAGCCGTAGGCTCCGCGCGTGACGTTCTCGATCTGCGCCTACGACCCGGAGACCGGCGAGCTCGGCATCGCCGTCCAGTCGAAGTTCCTCGCGGTCGGCGCCGTCGTGCCGTTCGCGCGCGCCGGCGCGGGCGCGATCGCCACGCAGTCGTGGGCGAACACGAGCTATGGGCCTCGCGGCCTCGATCTCCTTGCATTCGGCGCCGCGCCGGATGAGGTCGTGCGGCGGCTGATCGCCGATGACGCCGACCGCGAGAAGCGGCAGTTCGGGATCGTCGACGCGCAGGGCCGCGTCGCGACCTACACGGGCAAGGAGTGCTTCGAGTGGGCCGGCGGCGTGACGGGCCGCAGCTACTGCGCCCAGGGGAACATCCTCGCGGGCGCCGCGGTCGTCGAAGGCTTGGCGCGCGGGTACGAGAGCGCGAGCGGCACGCTCGCCGATCGTCTCGTGGCCGCTCTGCACGAGGGGCAGCGCGGCGGCGGTGATCGACGCGGGATGCAATCCGCGGCGCTGGTGGTCGTGAAGGAGAAGGGCGGCTACGGCGGGTTCAACGACCGGTATATCGACGTGCGCACGGACGACCACGAGCGGCCGATCGAGGAGCTTGAGCGGCTTCTCGGCCTCTACAAGCTGTACTTCAAGATCGGCCCGGCGCGGCGGATCGCGATCGACGATGCGCTCCGCGCGGAGCTCGGCGCGATCCTCGCGCGCTCCGGCCACTCGGACCTGCGCGCTCTCTTCGGGGTCGAGAACCTCGAAGAGCGCTGGATCGACACTCCCGAGATCGACGAAGCCGCCCTCCGCCACCTCCGCGCGCGGTATCCGTGACCGGGGTCCGCGTCCGCTTGGTCGGCTCGGGCGACTCATTCGGGACCGGCGGGCGGGCGCAGGCGTGCATCCTGGTCGAACACGACGGCTACCGGGCGCTCCTCGACTGCGGCGCGACGAGCCTGCTCGCCATGAAGCGTCAGGGGATCGACCCGGGCTCGATCGACGCGGTGGTCGTCACGCACTACCACGGCGACCACGCCGGCGGCCTGCCGTACCTGATCCTCGACGGACAGTTCGCAAAGCGCGATCGTCCCCTGGCGATCGTCGGGCCGCTGCATGTCCGTGACCACGTGCGGACCTTGTTCGAAGGCGCGCTCCCCGGCTCGTTCGAGACGCGGCAGCGGTTCGACGTGACCTATCTCGATCTCGGCGATCGGACGCGCGTCGGCGAGCTCGACATCGAAGCCTTCACCGTTGCGCACCTACCACAGACCGAGCCGCGCGGGCTGCGGGTGCACGTCGGCAGCCGCGTCATCGGCTACACCGGCGACACGGCTTGGTGCGACGCGCTGCCGCGCCTCGCGTCCGGCGCCGACATCTTCATCGCCGAGGCGTACTCCTTTGAGAAGCGCATCCCGTTACATCTCTCGCATGCGGATCTAGTCGCACATCGCGACGAACTGAGGGCCAAGCGGATCGTTCTGACACACGCGGGAGTGGAGACGCTCGCGAGGCGTGCCGACCTCGCGTGGCCGCTCGCGGACGACGGCATGGAGATCGAGATCTAGTCGCGCAACAACTCGTACGAGTTGCGCGTCTACAAGTCAGATGCGAACGCGCACATGGTCACGGATAGTCGCGGTCATCTTCGACCGCGTGCCTCGTGACGCATTCACTCGCTTCGGTGTCACCGCCCTGCTGACGCTGAATGCGTGCGTCGGCGAGGTCCCGCCCACGCCCTCACCTCGGCCGACCATCACCGTGAGCACGCCGGCGCCGCAACCCGCGTCGCCAAGTGTCGTGACTCCCGCATCGCAGCCGACGCCTGCTCCCGTGGCCCCGGTCACTCCGGCTCCTCCAGCGGGCTCGACCGCTCCGTCGGCGCTGGCGCTTGTGCCGAGCGCAGGTCGGATCGCACTGATACCACCCGAGGGTCGCCTCTGGCTGTATGACGGCACCAAGGGGATCGAGGGTCTCGACGGCTACGGTGGAAAGCCGTCGACAGACGGACATGCTTTCGCGTTCTGGACTCCGGGGCTGGTCAAGTCGCCGCGCTTCATCGACCTACACGACAGCAGCATTCGGATCATCACGCCCGTGCCGCTGGACCGGCCCTACAGCATTTCGTCCGACGGTCAGCGCGCCGCGTATGTCGACGGCGGCACGCTCTACGTCAAAGATCCGGAACGCGGCCTACGCGTGGCCTTCCCGGACTATGTGTTCAGCGGCGTCGGATCATGGTCGCCTTCCGGTCGGCGCCTCGTGGTGACCGGACCTACGTTGGCGCAGCAGATCCGCCCGCCGTATTTCGCACGCAGCGACTACGTGCCGTGCGATCTGTGGGTCGTCGACTTCGACGCGAAGACGCTCCGGCAGGTGTTCGTCCATCCGAGCATGGTCGTGCGCTACGACACAGAACACCTGGGCTGTGCCGGCGTGGCGCCCGGCGCGTGGTCGCCGGACGAGCGCTATCTCACCGTGTTCCTCTCGGTGATCCTCTCCGCTGGGCTAAGCGGGGAGCCCAAGCCGCTCGCTGTTGTCGATCTCGCGAGCGGCGTCGCCACGCCTCTCGGCACGACCGTCGAGGCGGCGGGATGGCAGGGATGGCGCGCGCCGCACACGCTTGCCTACGTCACGGGTGCCGGTCGGAGCGGATGGGAACAGCGGATCCTGCGCTCCTGGTCTCCGGAAGATGGACGGCGAGACCTGACAGGTCCCGCCGAGGCTGTGATCGATCCGGTCTGGGATCCGAGCGGCAGAGCCATCTATTTCGTGAGCGCGCCGGCTGATGCGTGGGATGCGGAGTCATATTTCACGGGGAAGGGGATCGGATCCCGCCACATCGTCCGGCTCGAGCTCGCGACCGGGAAGCGGGAGCAGATCGCGAACACGCCGGGCTTCATCGAGGAAGGACTGCGTGTATCCGCGGATGGCGCGGACCTGCTGATCGCTCGTCGGCGGATCGACACGACGGGCATCGAGCTGTGGCTCTGGCCGGCGGCCGGCGGCACGGGCGTGCCGGTCCTCAGGATCCCGCTCGGCCGGTACGACACCGACGGCCTTGGGCGGAGATACGGCTATGACGTCGCGTATTGGTACCTCATCACGCGCGGGAGCTACGCGCTCTTCGACTCGATCGCCTGGAGCCGGTGATGGTCACGCGGTCGTTACTTAGACGATCCTTGGGAACTCGCGCGGGCGCAGGGTTGTAGTGATCGACGTGACCCGTTTCCAGCATCTCGCCCCCGAGGAGATCGCCGGCGCGCTCCTGCTGGTCATCGCGATCCTGGTCGGCGTCATGGTCCCCGGACCGATCTCTCAGCTGTTCGAGTCGCCGTATTCGACGCCCGCGCCGGGCGGCGGACCCGCGCGGCAGCTCGTCGGGCCGACCGCGTCGCCCGCGTCCGCGGTGCCCGCCGATCGCGTCATCGGCGCCGGCCTGCCCACTCTCGGCCGACCCCAGAGGTAGTAACGGCGGACCGCCCTCGCTAGCCTGTGCGGTGAATGACCGAGCGGGTGCGTTGGTTCACCCCGATCGACGTGGTCCCGCTCCCGCGACCCCTCTGCCGCTTCGGTAACGCGTTCCCGCGCTGGCTGGCGGAGACGTACACCTCGGCATACACGTCGCGGCGCGCGGTGGTCCTCGATCCGCTCGCGCACCCGTGGTCCGCCGCGGACGCGGCCGAGCGCTGCGACCGCCGCGGGATAGCGCGCTCGCCGCAGCCCCTTGGCGCGTGGGCGCGCGAGGCCGTGCGCCGTGCGCCGTCCGCCGACGCCATCCTCGCCGCGCTGACGATGGTGGGTGAGAGCGCGCTCGCGAGCGTCCCGCACAACGTGGCCATGCGCGAGCTCTATTCGTCCAAGTGCGCGACGTGCCGCGGGCCGGTCGTCGTCGAGGCCTACCTCTGGGAGCGCGACGCGCCCGTGCCCACGAAGAAGGCCTTCCGCTGCGGGATCTGCGCGCGCGAGGGCCGTTCGCTCCTCATCGAGCCCGTGGGCCATGAGGACGAGGAGCGCACCGCGCGTCTCGAGGAGCGCGGCCTCGCCTTCTGGCAGATGGTCGAGCGCTTCGGCGACGCGGAGCTCGGTGAGAGCGTCGCCACGCTGTACACGCCGCGCAATCTGGCCGCGCTCATGGCGACAGTGCGCGCCGTCGAGACCGCGCTCCACGGGAGCGACGCCCTCGACGTCATGCGCCTCTGCCTCCTCGAGGTGATCGTCGCGGGCAGCCGGCTCAACGGCGTCGCCGGCCAGGGTGCGCCGCTGCGCATCGAGAAGGGTCGGGCGCGGCGCGGACACGCGTCGCAGTTCCGCGAGGCGAACGTGTGGCTCGAGTACGAGCGCACCGTACGCGAGCTCGCGTCGTGGCTCGCGTCCCATCCGACCGTCCCCATCGTCAAAGCGCCGTTCGTCGACCTCGATCCCGGCGGCGCGGATCTCGTGCTCGCGCAGGCCGCCGGGGAGGATCAGCTCGGCGGGTGGGCACACGTAGCGGCGGTGCTGCTCAACGTCGCGAGCAGCCGTTCGCCCGACACGCTCGACGGCAAGGTCAGCGCGCGCGAGCGCATGCTGCGCACCACGCGGCAGGCCCTGCTCGAGGCGCATCGCGGATCCCGCGACGGGGCCATCGCGGTGGTGTACGTGCCGCAGGCGGACATCGGCGCGATGGCCGCGGTCGCGCTCGCCGCGACCGGTGCCGGCTGGCGCCTCCGGTCCGTCCTGTACCAGCCCGACGCGCTGGGCGGATCCGCCGGGTCCGCCGCGATCCTCGAGATGGACCGGCACGCGGCGCTCCTCGGCGAGCACGCCCCCGTCAGTGGCCCCGAGGTCGAGGCGACGATCCGCACGGCGGTCCGCGACGCCATCCTCGCCCGCGGGGCGAGCGTGGACGGCGAGCGCGCCGCCGCCGCCGCGCTCGAGGCCCTCGCTGCGAAAGGCGCGCTCGCTTCACTCGCGCTGACGCGCTCGGCGGGCGTGTCGGAGCTCGAGGTCTTCATCGACCACTTCCGCTCCGCCCTCGCCGACGGGCGCCGCGACGGCATCCAGAAGGTCGGCGAGGAGAAGCACATCTACGACCTTGCGACCGCCACCGACCGTGCGCCGCTCGACGACCGCGTGGAATGGTCGGTGTGGGGGCTGCTCGCCGCGGCGCGCGATGTCGAGACCGTCAATGTCCTGCGGCGCACGTACGCGCTGTTCCGCGGGCCCGAGACGCCCGACCGCGAGATGGTCGAGCGCGCGCTCGCCTCTTACGGGATGCAGGGCGAGGACGGGCGCTGGCGCCTGCGCGCCGAGGACGGCCTCATCCAGCGCAATGCCGAGCAGGCGCTGCTCGTCGCACTCCTCGTCGAGGCAGGGCACCGGCTCGGCTTCAAGGTGCACGTCGGGCGCGAGGTCGACCGCCGGCCGCTGCCCGAGGCGTTCGCTGGACGCGGCGAGGTCGTCGGCGATCTCATGACCGCCGAGGAGCGCGACGCCGTTCTCACGCGTCACGCGCGGGGATCTGCGGAGGCGCTCCAGTTCGTGGACGTCGTCTGGTACGACCGCGCGCGGATGGTGTTCCTCTGGCACGTCGACCGCACCGCGCGGCTCCAGCGCCCGGTGATCGAGATCGGCGAGGCCATCGCGGACGACGAGCGCGTGTTCCGGTTCCTCGCCGTGCCCGAGGAGCGCAAGGCGCTGGTGGTCACGAAGCTGACACGGTCGCCGGCCCTGGCGGACGTCATGCGCCGGCGCGGATGGCGCTTCGTCAAGTGGGGACCGCTACGCGCTTTCGCCGCCGACCCCTCGCTCGGCCTGGGCGATCTAGAGCCTGTTCTCGGCCTGGAACCGGCGGTGGAACGATCTGCCCACCAGCTATCGTTCAAGTGGTAGAAGGTATGCATCTGCCGCCCGATCGGCGGCATGGAATAAGGAGCACAGCAGTACATGGGTAAGCCGGTCCCGATCTCAGACGCCACGTTCGAGCAGGAGGTCCTCAAGGCCGACAAGCCCGTGCTGGTCGACTTCTGGGCAACATGGTGCGGCCCCTGCCGCATGATCGCGCCCGTTCTCGAGGAGATCGCCGCGGACAAGAGCGAGTCGCTCAAGATCGCGAAGCTCGACGTCGACGCCAACCCCGTCTCCGCGGGTCGCTTCGGCGTGCGCGCTATCCCGACGATGATCGTCTTCAAGGACGGCAAGGAAGCGCAGCGCCTCGTCGGCTACATGCCGAAGGAGCGTCTCCTCCAGCAGCTCGCGCAGTACTTCAAGGCGGCGTAGCCGCTAGGGCACATTGCCCTGCCGCGCGATGATCTCGGCCGCCTTTGCGCGCGCCAGATCGATCGGCACGGCGTCCGTCGCCGGCGGGATCCGCAGCGAGTCGAACTCGCTCCAGCTCCAGATGACGTGGAACGGAGCGGGTCGGGCGCTGCCGGACTGTGGCTCGGAGCTGCCTCCGGACACGAGGCCGATGACACGACCACGCGGATCGAACAGCGGCCCTCCGCTGTCCCCCGGCGCACCCGGAGCGTCGGCGCGTAGCTGCTGGACCGGGACCGTCCGCGGTGCTAGCAGCCGCCCACCGCTGACGCGCCAGTATCCGTAGCCGGCCGCGTGACCGATCTTCAGCACGGTGTCCCCCTGGCGCGCGTCGGCGCTGCTGCCGAACTCGACCATCGGCGCGTCCGCGAGATCGACCTTGATGACCGCGACGTCCGGGTCACCGCTCTCGACGAAGCCGACCGTACGACCGCCGATCGTCCGGCCGTCGTAGAGCATCACCGTCACGCGCGGCATGTCGCGCGCGACGTGCGCGTTGGTCATGACATAGCCGTCACCTGTCATGAAGAACCCGGCGGCACGTCCACCGGAGCTCCCGACGGGCGGCGAGATCAGCACGACGCTCGCCAGCAGCCGCCGCGCAGCGGCCTCCGCGTCGGTCGCTCCCGGTGGCGGTGACGCGGACCGCGAGACCGCGACGCTGCTCGTGAAGAGGTCGACGATCTCGGACCGCATCGGCCCTAGGACGTCGCGGTCGAAGGTGAACGTGACGATCCCCTGGCTCGCGTTCACGTACACGAGCTCGAGGCCATTTCGCTGCGCCACCCGTGCGGCCCCTTCGCGGATGAGATCGACGTCGACGACGACCCCCGCGGGGATCGCGACGGCGAACGGCGCACTCGTCGGCCGGGCGGTCGGCGTGGGCGGCGGGGAGGGCGACGCAAGCGTCAGGGTCGCGGTCGGCGTCGGTGAGGGCTCCGGGGCAGGCGCCGTTGCCGGCGTGCACGCAGCCATCGCGAGCACCAGCAGCAACGAACGGGCGCGGCTCCTGATCGAGGTCACTGACGCAAGAGACTACGGAGCGCGTCCACGGCGCGGACGCGACGCGGGCATGGATCGTGCGGCGGCTGACCGCGTGGCCACCCATGCGCTGATCGCCGACTTCCGTCAGCGCGACGCCGTTCCGCGCGCCCTCCGGCAGCTGGATCAAGCGGGGATCGCGCCGGAGAGCGTGAGCATCGTGCTCGGCGACCCGGAGTTGGCGCGCGAGCTCGGCGGTCGCTCCTACGTCAAGATCGGCGTCCTCGGAGGCGCGCTTCTTGGGGTGGTGTTCACGATCGCCGTGACGGTCATGGGCGGGAGCGTGATGACGGTCAGCCCGGGATACCTGATCGGCGCGGCCGGTGTGATCGGAGGGCTCGGCTTCATCGGCCTTGTGGTCGGGCGATCGCTCGTGACGCGCTCACCGGACGCTGCTCTGTTCGCGCGGGAGGTCGAGCGCGGCGACGCGCTCATCTCCGTGACCTGTGAGAGCGACGCGTGCGACCGCGCCCGCGCGGCTCTGCTCGCGGCGGGCGCGGCCGACATTCACGAGGAGGCGTCCGCCGGTCCGACCTAAGCGACGGGCGGCTCAGCGCGCGCGATCGAGCGCCTTGAGCGACCTCGTGAGGGCCGCCGCCTGACCGAGCAGGTCTGTCGTCCCCTTCGGCCGGCCGCGGCGCACAGCGTCGGCACCGCGAATGAGCGGGTGCCACTTGCGGTCGAGATGCGCGAGCCCCCACCGCACCCCGTCCGTCTTCGACGTCGGCTTGCCCGTCTCGATCGCGCTCATCGACCGGAGGGCTCCGAGGATCTCCTCGGCCGCGGCGGCCTCCGTCCGCAGTGACGCACGCTCGTGCAGCATCGCGCGCGCGGCTGCGCGCACCTGATCCGGCTTCACCGGTGGGAGGACCCTCTTCGCCGGAGGACCGACGACGGCGATCCCATCCTCGCGGATGTTGGCGACGTTGTCGGCCGAGAGCATGAACTCGGGGCGGGCGCGCAGCCGTCCCCGTCTGAAGAAGTGGACCGGCCGCCGTGTCCCGGTCGGCACGAGCCACGGCGCCGGCACGTAGTCGCCTTCGAGCCGCGCCGCGTCCCGACGCGCGCGGACGAGCTGGTCATGCATGCGTCGAAGCGCGGCGACGCGTGAGGCGGTGAGGGGACGTCGGATGAGCACGAGCACGTCGTAGTCGCTCGTGGCGTCGATGAAGTCGTCCATCACGAAAGATCCACCGAGATAGACGCCGACCAGGTCGCGACCGAGAACGTCGCGGAGGCGCCGGCCGAGCTCGGAGACGACCAGCGGCACGGTCCGGCGTCGTGGCATGAGGGGACATTCTCCGAAAGATCGGCTAGGACCCGCGGCTATCCTGTCGCCGCGCGGGCGCGGAGCGCGCCACGCGGGGAGGCAAGGGGATGAAGCGCTTCGTCGCGCTCGGTCTCGTCGTGATCTTCAGCGCCGCGGCGTGCGCGGGTAGCACCGCGCCGGCGGCATCGGCGCCTGCGGCGGCATCGGCAGCGCCGAAGAAGGCGACCGTCCTGCGGCTGCCCGAGGCCGCGAAGATCGTGAACACCATGGATCCGGGAGTGAGCTCCGGCGGCGCGGGCCTCGAGCAGATCCAGAACATGTTCGAGGGCCTCGTCTACGTCGACCAGGTCACGGGCGAGATCAAGCCCGGCCAGGCGGAGAAGTGGACGATCTCGCCGGACGGCCTCACGTACACGTTCAACCTGCGATCGGGCCTCAAGTGGTCCGATGGTCAGCCACTCACGGCAAAGGACTTCGAGTACGCGTGGAAGCGCGCGACCGATCCAACCACGAAGTCGCGCTACGCCCAGGCGCTGTGGCCGGTGAAGGGCGGGGAAGCGTTCGGCACCGGGAAGGGCACCGCCGACGGGATGCAGTCGAAGGCGACCGACGAGCGCACCTTCGTCGTGACCCTCGAGCGTTCGACGCCCTTCTTCATGCACCTCGTCGCGACCTGGACGGCTTACCCGATCCGCCGCGACACCATCGAGAAGAATGGCGACAAGTGGACCCTGACGAAGGACACGTACATCTCGAACGGGCACTACCGGCTCGTGGAGTGGAAGCCCGAGCAGAGCATGACCGTGGAGAAGAACCCGAACTACTGGGGAGCCAACGACGGCCCCGACACGGTCGTCTGGACGCTCTACGACGACGTCGCGACGAAGTCCGTGCAGGCCTACGAGGCCGGGGAGCTCGATCGGGCCGTCCTCGTCGGCTCGGACGTCGCGCGCGCCAAGGCCGACGCCACGCTCAGCAAGGAGATCAAGAAGTTCGAGCGGCAGGGCTCGCAGTGGATCATCCTCGACACGACCAACGCTCCTCTCGACAACGGGAAGGTCCGTCAGGCGCTCTCGATGGCGACCGACGCCAAGCGCCTGAACGAGGTAGTTCTCAAGGACGCGTACTTCAACGCCGTCTCGATCGTGGCCCCCGGGATCCCCGGGCAGAAGAACGACCAGGGACTCAAGTTCGACACGGCGAAGGCGAAGGCCCTGCTAACTGAGGCAGGTTATCCCGATGGAAAGGGCTGGCCGGCGAACGTCAAGTTCACGTTCGCGAGCGAGGGCGCCGAGACGAAGGCGATCGCCGAGGCGGTGCAAGCGATGTGGAAGCAGAACCTGGGCATCGACATCGTCCTCGATCCGATGGAGGGGAAGGCGTTCGACGCGTGGCGCACGAGCCGCAAGAACGACAAGTTCCACTTCTACGTGAGCGGCTGGGGGAGCGACTACGAGGATCCGAACAACTGGTACAACATGCTCTTCCACTCGAAGGCCGACTTCTACTACACGCACTGGAAGAACGCCGACTTCGACAAGCTTGTCGACTCGGGCCTCCAGGAGAACGACCAGGCGAAGCGCAAGGGCATGTATGAGCAGGCCGACAAGATCATCAACGACAACGCACCGTTCATCACCGTCTATCACTGGGCCCGGTTCGACCTCATCAAGCCCTATATCAGCGGCCTCTATCACTACCGAGTGCTGGGCCGCGTCCAGGGCTACCTCGTGCGAGTGAACAAGTAGCGCGCACCGGAGGGGCGGCGGACCGATGATCACGTACATCCTCCGCCGCCTCCTCTGGATGGTCCCGAGCCTGGTCGTCGTGTTCACGCTGACGTTCGCGCTCGTCCACGCGACCCCGGGATCTCCTTGGGACGAGAGCGAGAAGCCTCTCCCGGACGCCGTGAAAGCGAACCTCGCGAAGCAGTACCACCTCGACGATCCGCTTCCCAAGCAGTACGTCGACTACCTCGCGAATGCGCTGCACGGAGACCTCGGCCCGTCCTACCGCAGCGCCGAGCGCTCGGTCTCGGAGATCATCGGCGCGACGCTGCCCGTGTCGCTGCAGCTCGGCCTCGCGTCCGTCCTCTTCGCGCTAGTCTTCGGCCTGCCGCTCGGCATCCTCGCCGCGCTCCGGCGGAACACATGGGTCGACCACCTGTCGTCCCTCATCACCGTGACCGGGATCTCGACGCCACCCTTCGTGCGGATATCCCTGCTCATCGTCGCTT
>Ga0070698_100004427_pt1 | contig 15440 bp, 11 predicted proteins | sample KBSK1502metaG_FD_65477 | JGI IMG/M metagenome (GOLD analysis project Ga0070698, IMG submission 65477) | Corn, switchgrass and miscanthus rhizosphere microbial communities from Kellogg Biological Station, Michigan, USA - KBS K1-50-2 metaG | ecosystem: Host-associated > Plants > Roots >...
AACCATGGCGACCGGAATCTTCTTGTATGTCTCATCCCATGACAACTCACGGCCGGCAATCAGCGGGATGCCCATCGTGGAAAAGTACCCAGGCGAAACAAATTTGAAGCGGCGAAGCGGAGGAAATTGACCCTCCGAAGAGGGACGACCTTCGACAAAGACAGGATCTGACCAGCCCATTCCTGTCATGGGGAGCTTGGTGCCGATGCCCGCGATCGAAACGCCCGGAATGGATGCAAGCCTATGCAGAATCTCTTCCTGCATACGAATAACTCGTTCGGCCTCGGAGTCGGGAATCTGCGCCTCTGGAATAGAGATGCGAAGCGTTTGGACTTGCGAAGGATCGCGGAAGCCGGGATGGACGTGTGTCAGCGCGCGAAAGGTGCGGATCATGAGGCCCGAGCAAATGAGCAAAACAAGGGCGAGGCCCACTTGGATAACGACGAGGGTGTTGCGCGCGCGATGTTGCTCCTTGCTTTGGCTGAGGGTGCGTCCGCCCTCACGAATACCGGTCGTGAGATGAACACCAGAGTATTTGAAAATGGGAATGGAGGCGAATAAGACGCTGGCAAGGAGCGCGGCGAATAAAGTAAACAGCAAAACGGGACCATCGATGCCGATGTCGTGAATGCGGGGAAGGCCGGTGGGCGCCAAGGCCACCAGCACGCGCAGTCCGCCCCAGGCGAGCACCAACCCGAAAAGAGCGCCGAGCAATCCAAGGACTACGCTCTCCGACAGCATTTCGGCAGCGATACGAACGCGGCTCGCACCCAAGGCGCCGCGCAACGCGAGTTCCTGCCTGCGCCCTTCGACGCGAACCAACAAAAGGTTAGCGACATTGGCGCAGGCGATCAGCAGCACGATACTGATCGAGCCCATAAGAATCCACAAGACACTGCCGACGTCACCGATGACGTCCTGCTTGAGGGGACGAACATAAGGGCCGAGATGGGCGTCTTGAAAGAGCTTGATACTGAACCCTTCCGGCACCGGGAAACTACTCATAACGATGGGGAGCATGCGAGCGATATCGGCGTTGGCCCGCGCAAGCGTAACGCCGGGCTTGAGTCTGGCAACGCTCTCATAGCTGAACTGACCGAGGCGAGTTTTGCCGCGGTCGAGTTGGAAGGGGAGGATGACGGCGGGATCCTGAAGGTCGAGGAAGCGAAACCTTGCAGGCATGACACCGATGATCTCTCGAGCTTTACCGTCCACAATGATTCGTTGACCGACAGCAGATGCAGAACCGCCAAATTTGCGGCGCCAATATCCGTAGGTGATGATGGCTGTTTCCGATACGCCGGGAGAATCATCTTGGCGGGTGAACCAGCGGCCAAGCATCGCCGGTATGCCCAATAGCGGAAGGATGCCGTCGCAGACGCCTAAGGCACGCACCTGTTCAGGTTCAGCCAGGCCGGTGACGCTAACAGAAAAGTCCTGGTAAATGCCAATGTCCTGAAAAGTCTGACCCTGCTCGCGGTAGATGAAATAGTTGGACGGGGCCATATTGACTTCCTTCATGTTCAGGCCCGGAGCTGTATGCCAAACGCCGACCAACTCTTGGGCATGGGGGTAAGGTAGCGGCTTTAGCAGGACGCCTTCGAGAACGCCGAAAACAACGGTATTGGCTCCGATGCCCGCTGCCAGGGTGATCAAAGTGATGATGGTAAAAAGCGGAGCACGTATGAGCCGGCGGAATACTTGGCGTAGTTGGTCGCTGATCGGCTTCATGTGCTCGACCGTCCAGATGCTGCAAGCGGCTTGGCCGAGCCGCCGCGGTTGTGCGATTGCGGTTCCGCTAATTTCGGAGCGGTGTCGTCGCCTAAACAGAGACTCGGTTAGGACGAAACTCGTCTTCGAAAGGTTAGTACGTTGCGGAGCGGTATAAGTTCCGAAATTATCGGGATGGAGGGTTGATAGTACGAGGTAGCGACTGCCCGGTGCGCGATTTGGCGCCTATTCCCGGGATACGGAGACTTTGGCAGATGGGACTTCGAGGCGCATGAGGCGATGGTTGGCGTCGAGATAGAGAATCACTTCGAGATCGGAAGTCGAGACGCGAAGCGCATCATAAGACTTGCCGCCACTGCTGGCCTGGCCTGAGGATTCTACGGTGATGGAACCCGGCGTCAATTCTTGAGGGATGAGCACAGGAAGGTTTTGCGCGCCGAGCTTGGACCAGTCATAGATTCGGGCGAGCACGGCATATTGATAGTAAAGATTGTTGTCGAGAACAGCGATGAGCGGCGACCCGAAGCTCATATCTTGCTCAAAAGGGCGGGCCCCTTGCATTTCGAGGGTGATTTTGGCAACGCCGTTGGCGAAGAGAATGTGCGCGCCATTGGTCTTGTCGGCTTGCGAAAGCCACTCGTAGCTGATGGGAGCACCGTCGGCTTGTAGAGTGAGCGATCCGGTGACGTGGGTGGCCGGAGAATCAGGCGCCTTCAAATCGGTTGTGCCGCGGGCCACCCAGCCGCCATTGGCAGGAGCGATCTCGAACTCTTCGTGGCCGACAATACGGCCATCGAGCTGAATGGTGAGCTTTCCCTTGTCTTGTGAGAAAACCGGCGCTGCTGAGGAATTGGCAGCCTTCTTTTGCGCTGCGACGATGAAACTGGTAGTGAGGAATAGCGCTGTAGAGAGCAAGCAAGGAACCACACTCTGACTCTTCATCGATCACCTTCTTAGCACTTGAGCCGCATCTCCGCCGAGCGGAGCATTTCGAGACCGATTCTGCCACAAGGGAAAAAGAGACTTTTGGCACAGTGAAGGGCGTGCGCTCAGAATGATACCCACCCGTTGCGGTGTGACGGAGCAGGCGAGTCTTTTCAGGATTGCGGGTTATCCACGACCAGGTGGGGTTCGATGCCGCGGGCAGAAACGATGCCGCGGCGAAGAATCTCTGCGACCACTCGCGAGGGCTCGCCGGAGCTGTCGACGCGATAATCCGCCTGCTGATACGACGGAAGACGCTGGGCATAAAGAGTGCGGAAGCTGTTTTCGTCGCGAAAGAGTGGTCGGCCGGTCATGGTCATACAGCGCGTGAGCAATTTTTCGACGGGAGAATCGAGCCAGACCACAGGAACACTAGCGGCGCGAAGAAACTCAGGAGCGCCGACCTGGGCATAGGTGCCGCCGCCCAGAGCGAGCACCATCGATTCCTTAAATTCAAAAACGCGTCCTAGGGCTAAGCGAAGTTGATCGGCCTCGATCTGGCGAAACGCAGATTCGCCCAGGCGTTCGAAGATTTCCGGAATGCTAAGACCGGCAGCCTGCTCGATGCGACCGTCTAGATCAACGAAACGCCAAGCAAGTTGGCGGGCCAGCAGAGTACCTACGGTGGTCTTGCCGGAGCCCATGAAGCCAGCGAGGCAAAGCACCTGGGTATGGAATTGGGGGCCTCGAGAGGGCGAGGGCTGAGTCATAGTGACAGAGGATGGAACACCATCATAAAGCTGTAGCCAGAAATCGGCAGGAGAATGGAGCGCGGACAGCTAATCGCGCTTCAGAATGCGAATTGTACCACTGTAGGAGGAGAGTTCGACCTTGGCCAGACCGGTACCAACTGTGCCGAAAAGACCCTTGGTAAATTTGCTGGCCATGTGTCGAACACCGTGGGAATCCGGCTTTAGATAGGCTACCGCCTGATTGTCAACGGTGCCGGTAGCGGTCTGCGCGTTTAGATCGAACGAATCGTTCCCAGAGAAGTGAACTTCGACAGTGCCTTTGCCGCTGCGCATCGTATAAATTCCGGTACGAATGAAATCGCCGTCGAAGAGGATATTGCCAGAGGTTGTGAAGACGTTCACATTTGTGAGCGCGGGTTGCAGCAGTTGAGCGCTGCCGCTGACGGAATTGAAGTCGAGCTTACCGGCGCATTGTGTGCACACCAAGGAACCGTTGGTAGTTCTGACGACAATGTAGCCGGATACTTCTTTCAAGTGCACTTCGCCCGCGACACTCTGGAGAGTCATGTCACCCATGACCTGTTCCACATAGATTAGGCCGGTTTGGGTGCGAAGCTGGAGCTCGGTTTCTTCGGGAACGGTGATCTGAAAATTCGCTTCGAGGTCAGTGGCTTGCGCGGTGTTGTCCAGCACGGTAGTTGTGACATCCACGCGGTCGCCGACCTGCTCCGTTTCGACGCTGATCTTATTCGAAGCCTGGGTCCCGGCGATCACAACCTCGGCGTTTTTCCAAGATTTGACGTCGATGCGCCCGTTGGCGATGTTCTGCATGGCGACGACTGGCCGGCTCTTGACCGAAAAGTGTTTTTCGAAGCGCTGTCCGGCAGCCCGGGTGGGAGCCGCTGGCGAGAGAAGCATCGCTGCTCCGAGTACAGATAGAACGCCGCGCCTGATCGTTGGCAAGGTGATCCTTTGCGAGGTCATCTTAGTATCCGCTCCCACTGCGCTCCATCAAAGCTGCCAGCAATTCCGCTTTCTGGCGGTACGCACCGGACAAATATTCACGGGCGAAATCGTCTTGAGGCAGTTCTTTTACGCGCCGTTCACAATCGGCAATGAAATTGTCCACGATGTCTAAATTCTTGCGGAGCGAGACATCTACGACCGAGCCGGGTGCGAGCTGCAAGGGCGGGAGGTGCGCTTCGACGGTATTCAGCGCCGCCGCTGTGTCGTCGTAAGGATTGGCATTCAGTGCCTCGGTGGGGCGCGTCGCGGGGCTTTGTACCTGCAAGATGATCGCTGCGACAATCAGCGCACCAACAGCGGCGGTAGCGAGAATACGAGCTCGGAACAGTTCCGACAAACCGTGTATCCAAGACGCTCGATGCGACGCAGTCGGGGTTTTGATAATGCCTTCGGCTTCGAGCTGTGCGCGCAAAGACAACCAAATCCGGGGAGGAGGCTCAATTTCGGCAGGAAGCATGTGAGCGGTGGCGACCACCGCCGTTAGATCATCGACAAGATTCTTACAGGAGTGGCATGTAGCGACATGAGCCCGCGCCGCTTCCGGCAAGGGTGTCCAGCCCTCTTGTTCCAGGACGACTTCCAGTTCTTCACACTGCATACTCTTCACTCCGCCAGACGACGCAAAGGAGCCCCGCTCACCGAGTAGCGGATGAAAACGAGGGACTTGGCACCATCATCGACAACACCCCAAAACTCTGCTGCGTATTGTAGCTCAATCCCCGTGTCCAGTCTGCGTCTTTGCCGCATGACGTTCCTGGCGCGCTTGCGCGCGAACCTCTTCTTGAAGCAGGTCGCGCAGTCGGGTGCGCGCCTTGTGGAGCTGGGACTTGGAATTCCCGACGGAGCATCCCATGATGCCGGCAATCTCATTGTGCTCGTAGCCCTGAACATCGTGCAAAACGAAAACCGTCCTGTAGCCCGGCGGCAGCTTGTCGATCGAACGTTCCAGATTTACGCGGTCAACGGCGCCGCTGAGTCGCAAATCCGGGGCTCCTATATCTTTCCTTGGGCCGCCCATCTCCTCGTCAGGCTCGGTGGTCTCCTCGAGCGAGGCCGCGGGGAGCGATTTCTTGCGCAACCGCATCAGGACGACGTTGACCGTCATTCGGTGCAGCCAAGTCGAAAAGGCGGACTCGCCACGAAACGTACCAATTTTACGGAAGAGCTGCAGAAATGCTTCCTGCATTAGGTCTTCCGCGTCTGACGGATTACCTACCATACGAAGGCATAACGCGTAGACCCGACGCCCGTGGAGCTCGTAGAGGAACTCGAAGGCCGAGGCATCTCCGTTTTGCGCCAAACGAATGGCATCCGCCTCAGTCGCTACCCGATCTGGTGGCTGAACGGCCAACCCGGTAGATGACCGGACCGCGGGCGTGTGGTCGGACGCCCGCGAAGCGGACCTCTCACCTGGCGACCGCGAGGTCGCCGCGCTGGGATCGCTTGGTCGCTTTCGGGCCAACGGTCCAATAGCGGCGCATTCCTGGTTTGGGATGCGCCGAGTACCTCCAAGAGTTGTCTCTCTTAATTAACCCGGGATACGCAATAAATATGCCGGGCTACGGGCCAGGCGCGTCCAGAACGTCGCGACGGAACCTGCCACCGAACCAACTATTGTCTCTCGATTGAGACGATACGTCTACGGCGAAGGAAGTGGTGACGCGAGAGCACTACCGAGTCAGGCGCTTGCATCTGGGCACGAACGGCTTTTTGAAACGTTCCGAGTTGATCTTCTGGAAGAACGAGCAGGAAGGACTTCAGCAGCACAATGCCCTCTCGCAAACACGTATTCAGGTCATAGTGCGTCGTGTCCACAGCATCCCAATCTGCGGTAGGCCGGCTGGAGGCGCCGGTGCCCAGATCTTCCGCGGCATGCCGAAAATCCTTACGCAGATCCGCGACCATTTCCTCCAGAGTACCGATCTTGTGCAGGAACTGAGACCGCTGGGTAAGAAGTACTCTACTGAGCAAGTCGCTCATTCTTGCTGTTCGTTGCTTCTTAGTTCCGCGGAAATTGGCGGGATCAAGTGGTGCGGCGTTAGGAACAGTGCCGTAATGTTTGGCATGATCTGCTAAGGCGCGGAGCAAGGCACTGAGACGAACGGCAAGTCTGGTGCACAGACCAGAAGTCACAAACACAGCTTGGTAAGACTTGCCAATACTTCCCGTACGGCGTAACTCCAAGGCTTCATTTAGAGCTACACTGAACATGGTATATACGGCCTCAAGTTGTTCAACGTAGGCGCAGAAAACTTGGGCCTTTTCTTCCGGCAACCAAGCGCGCCAATCATCTTGCACTGAAGGAAGAGCTTGGACTTGAGACCGCACGGCGACCCTCACACGGTTCGCAGTATAACAAAATCGCGCCAATCGGAGCGAGTTTCTTGAGCTTGCAGCGCTTTTTTGAAGCATCGGTAGAGAACCCAGAGGCGAGGCAAATCGGCCAGCCGTTATCTGTCTGAAACCAAGGTATTTCTTTTTATTATTTAGTACTATCACATCTAGCTTAATCATCCTCGATTTTATCTACAAATATAGTAAATAATCATGGACCCCCATATATCGACGACCATGCAGACGATCGTTCCAAGTAGGAAAACAACACCCGTGAGTCTTTCTGGAAGGGAGCCTACATTTTTCAAAATTCCCGAAGTGGAGAGTCTGTAACAACGCCGATCGCTGTGATCGGTCCATTTGTTTCCACAGGAGCTGTTGAAGCAGCCTGATAAGTTAGATTAAGCGATGGCCCGGACCGGCAATGCTGCGTGGCGGTCGCTTGTTCGTTTGAGGCGCTGACCGCTATACTCGCGTCCGACTAGCGCGAAAGGATCTCCCGTTGCAATTTGAACCCCGCGATCAGTTTGAGCAGCGTCAAAGTAAACTCGAGAGAATCAAAGGAATGGGATTCGATCCTTATCCACGCGAATTCCGCTGGACGGATACAGCGGCGGCCCTTGTTGAAAAGTATAGTCAGACACCTGGGCAGGAGTTGGAGGCAAATAGGGTCGAAGTAGGTGTGGCTGGGCGTTTGGTTTCGTACCGCCTGATGGGTAAAGCAGGTTTCGCACACCTGCAGGGTTCGGGAAAACGGATTCAGATCTATGTGAAGAAGGACGCCGTCGGAGAGCGGGGGTTTCAGCTTTTTCTTCTGCTTGATCTGGGCGATGCCATTGGGGTTCGCGGACATTTGTTCCGTACCAAGACAAACGAGCTTTCGATCTGGGTGGACGAGCTAACACTCCTGTCGAAGGCGCTCTTGCCATTGCCCGAAAAATGGCACGGATTGACCGATGTGGAGAGCCGATATCGGCAACGCTATCTCGATCTAATCGCCAATGAGAAAGCGCGTCAAGTATTCGTGACGCGCTCGCGCGTCATACAGAAACTGCGACATTTCTTCGATGCGCGCGGCTACATGGAAGTGGAAACTCCCATGATGCACGGCATACCCGGGGGTGCCGCGGCGCGACCGTTCATTACACATCACAACGCCTTGGACGTTGATCTTTATCTTCGGGTTGCGCCTGAGTTGTACCTCAAGCGGCTGACGGTAGGAGGGTTTGACCGAGTATACGAGATTAACCGCAACTTTAGAAACGAGGGAATCTCGAGTCAGCACAATCCCGAATTCACGATGCTGGAGTTCTATGAAGCTTACAGCAACTATCGTGATTTGATGGAGTTAAGCGAACAGCTCTTCACCCAAGTGGCGAAAAACATCACCGGCTCAACCACGGTGAAATTCGGGGAGGTCAACCTTGATTTTGCGCATTTCGAGCGCTTGTCGATGCGCGAAGCCATAATCAAGTATTGGCCGACGGGGGTTGGAGCGGCTCCCACGATGTCTCAACTGGCTGAGTCGGGAGGGCCCGCAATTGCCGCAGAGCGATATGACACTTGGGCGAGGAATGCGGGCGGGGCCCCTCTTGCGATCAAAGGCCAGCTAAAAGACGGCGAGCTGACTGCTCTGCTTTTTGAGGCGATAGCCGAAGATAAACTGGTACAGCCCACGATTCTGTATGACTTTCCGACAGATATATCGCCGCTGTCCAAGCAAAAGCCTGAGGACCCGTCGCTAACGGAACGCTTTGAGGTTTACGTGGCCGGCATGGAAATTGCCAACGGCTTCTCCGAATTAAATGATCCCGCCGAGCAAGAGCGGCGGTTTCTATCACAAATAGCGCAAGGCGGAGACGAAGTCCCCAAGCAGCTCGACCTAGATTACATTCGGGCATTGTGTTACGGGATGCCACCGACGGCGGGCGAGGGTATTGGGATTGACCGATTGACTATGCTTCTTACCGATTCGCCGTCCATCCGTGACGTGATTCTGTTTCCTTTGCTTCGCCCGGAATCGAGCGAAAGCGGCGCTTCCGAAGCCAGCAGCGCCTAACGTATTCTTCTTGTCCCGATGAGATTTGAATGGTTTGTGGCCAGGCGGTACCTGCGGTCGCCGTACCGCCCGGCAGTATTGCGCTTGGTCACAGCGTTCTCAGTAATCGGCGTGGCTGCGGGAGTGGCAACGCTGGTCATAGCACTAGCGATGAACACGGGATTTCGAGAAACGCTTCAGGAACGGTTGCTTGGGGTGACCGCGCACATCTCCCTTACAAAGCCGGGCGCGGGCGGAATCCATGATTATGAACGCTTGATCCTGAAGCTATCCTCCATTCCTGGGGTGCGATCTGTCAATCCGGCCGTCTATCAAACAGTCTTGCTGTCATTTGCCGGGGATGCACGCGGAGTCGTAACTAAGGGAATCGATCCAGAGCGCGAGGTACGCAGCGATGAAGCGCTGCGGCGAATTATCTCCGGGCGTCTCGACTTTTCGACAGACGCCGATGGCGTCGAGGCGTTAGTCGTTGGCAAGCAGCTCGCGCAAGAGTGGAAGCTCTTAGCCGGCGATTACGTCACCCTGACGAGTCCACAAGGGCGGCTAACACCGTTTGGAATGATGCCGCGAACGCGACGATTTCGGGTTACCGGCGTTTTTGATTCTGGCTTTTATGATTACGACGAAAATTGGTGCTTTCTGACTCTGAAAGCGGCTCAGGGGCTTTCTGGTGTAGACGATGCAGTTAATGTGTTGGAGCTTCGCCTAGAGCAGCCGGAGCGAGCACCAGAAATCGCGGGCGCAATCCTAAAGCTGGTCGGCGCAGGATATGCCAGCGCGACGTGGATGGAAGAAAACCGTGCTCTATTTCGAGCACTGCGGCTCGAAAAGCTAGTTACTGCGGTTTTCATCGGACTGATCACCTTTGTTGCCGGCCTAAACATTCTGGTGGTGCTCTCGATGACGGTCACCGATAAGGCTCGCGACATTGCTGTGTTGATGTCGCTGGGAGCGCGAGGGGAACAGATTCGACGCGTTTTTGTATGGCAGGGGATCACCATTGGGCTGATAGGAACAATCGCTGGACTATGCGTCGGCTATGGATTCGCTTGGATTGCCGGTAGCTTGCGTCTGATTCCACTGGATCCTCAGGTGTATGCCGTTTCGTATGTCCCGTTTCATCCGAGCGTCTGGGACGGCATCTGGATTACGGTGGTTGCGATGGGAATCTCTGTGGGAGCGACAATAATTCCTGCACAGTCTGCCGCGCGACTGCTTCCCGTGGAGATTCTTCGTTATGAGTAGGTTCCGCGGCTGGAGGTTGTGCGCCCGCTCTAGTAAGTGGATTGCAAACGCGGGCTGGACCTTTGGCGCGTAGTTTGCTCCTATAACCTATGGGAGAGGCCGGTGGGTGAGTCGGAGCGTTTCCCTCAGCTCCGGTTCTTCAAATTACTCGCCGTAAGCGCCTGAAAGGCAAAGAATTATGAACGGCCCAAAGCGGCGCAATGGTTAGTGTTTTTTAGAAGGTAAGCCACTGGTAGAAATGGGAAGAAGTTGGGAACCACTGTCACTAAGTCACTAGGGCTGAGAAGGCACTAGAATTGCCTTTGGAGCATCTAAGTAGACGTGGGTTTAGCGAAATCAGGGGAACCGGGCTGATCCTCGGAAGGAAAATGGCGCAGCGAGATACGATTCCGGGACATGAACGCGAGACGGGAGCCGGTGCAAGGGCGGCGGATATAGTCCTAGAAGCTCGGGGTTTGAAGAAGGTCTATACAACGGCGGCGCAAAATTTGCCGGTGCTTATCGATGCGAATCTAACTCTGCATCAGGGCGAGATGGTAGCCGTTGTTGCGCCATCGGGAGCTGGAAAAAGTACGCTGCTTCATTTGTTGGCTGCGCTAGACACGCCAACGAGCGGTAAAGTATACTTCGCGACGAAAGCAATTGAAACGAACGATCACGCAGCGGTGGCGGAATTCCGGAATCGCGCTGTGGGATTCTTGTGGCAGCGCCATCAATTGTTGCCGGATTTTACGGCGGCTGAGAATGTAGCTATGCCGCTGCTGTTGCGCGGCGAAGATTTCACTTCTGCGCTGACCAAGGCCCGGAAGTGGCTGGCGGAAGTGCGGTTGGAAAATCGGGCCGATCACCGCGCAGCAGAGCTTTCCGGAGGGGAACAGCAGCGTGTGGCAATTGCCCGGGCGCTCGTCACCGGGCCGACCGTGCTGCTGGCGGATGAACCTACCGGAGACTTGGATGAGCAGAATGCTTGGGCCGTGTTCGAGTTGCTGGAGCGGCTGCATCGCACGCACAAGTTGACGTCGCTGATTGCTACGCACAACTTGCGGCTCGCCGCGCGATGTGACCGGATTCTGGGACTGGAGCACGGTGTTCTGAATACTCGCAAGGCTTCGGCCGGAGCGAGCGGGTTCCCAGGGGGAGAAGCGAGCTAATCGTGTTTGAACGCTATACAGAAAAAGCGCGGCGCGTCATTTTCTTTGCGAGATACGAGGCCAGCCAGTATGGAAGCCCGTACATCGAGACCGAGCATTTGTTGCTCGGCTTGATGCGCGAGGACAAGGCCCTGGCGAATCGATTCCTGCGGCAGCAGGGCTCCATCGAATCGATCCGCAAGGAAATCGAAGCGCGAATCACTATTCGCGAGCGGATCTCGACGTCCGTCGAAGTGCCGCTCAGCGCGGAATGCAAGCGCATCCTCAATATGGCCGGCGAGGAAGCCGAGCGACTGGGAGTCAAGCACGTGGGAACCGAGCACTTACTCCTGGGAATTCTGCGGGAAGAAAAGTGCTTTGGCGCCGAGATTCTAATGGAACGCGGCCTGCGGCTGTCGACCTTGCGAGAAGAATTGGCACGCACATCCGGTGAAAAAACAACTACAACCCGGCCGAAAGAAACGTCGCTGCTGGCGGAGTTCAGCCGCGATCTAACGCAGGCGGCTTCGGAAGGCACATTAGATCCGCTGGTCGGACGCGAGGGCGAAGTTGAGCGCGTGATTCAGATTCTGTGCCGGCGCACCAAAAATAATCCGGTGCTGATCGGTGAACCAGGAGTAGGCAAGACCGCTATAGTGGAAGGTCTCGCGCAGCGCATTTCGGATGGGGATGTGCCACCGTTCCTCGCTGACAAGCGCATCCTTTCGCTGGATTTGTCGTTGATCGTAGCCGGCACAAAATACCGCGGACAATTTGAGGAGCGGCTCAAGACCATCATGAAAGAATTGATGGAGAGCCAGAACGCCATTGTCTTCATCGATGAGCTTCATACGTTGGTCGGCGCCGGTTCGGCCGAAGGCTCCCTGGATGCGGCGAACATCCTAAAGCCCGCACTCTCCCGCGGCGAAATTCAATGCATCGGCGCGACCACGCCGGGAGAATATCGCAAGTCGGTGGAGAAAGATCGATCGTTGGAGCGGCGCTTTCAGTCGGTGAAAGTGCCGGCACCGACCGAAGACGAAGCGATTCAGGTAATCAACGGAGTGCGGGAGCGTTACGAAAAATTCCACGCCGTCAGCTATACCGACGAGGCCTTGCGCTATTCCGTCTATCTTTCCAACCGTTACATTCCAGATCGCTTCCTTCCCGATAAAGCCATCGATCTAATTGATGAAGCCGGCGCGCGTGTCAAGCTGCGCCAGGCCAGCGTCCCCGAAGAAGTTGGCGAAGTGCAGAAGCGCGTGAAGTTTATTACCCATCGTATGGAAAGCGCGATCGCGGCGCACGAGTTCGAGAAAGCGCGTTTTTATTCCGAAGAAGAGCGCAAAGAAAAAGAAAATCTCCGGAGCCTGCGCGAGCGCTACAAGCTCGACGACGCATCCACGGGAATCGTGACGCGCGAAGACATCGAAGAGGTCGTTTCGCGCTGGACAGGCATCGGTGTTACTTCCATTAAAGAAGACGAGCAGCAAAAGCTGCTGCGCATCGAACCCGAGCTGCACAAGCGGGTCATCAGTCAGGATAAGGCCATCACCGCCCTGGCACGGGCGATTCGCCGCAGCCGCGCAGGACTCAAGTCACCGTTGCGTCCGGTCGGGTGCTTCTTCTTCCTTGGCCCGACAGGCGTAGGAAAAACAGAGGTTGCGCGACGCTTGGCGGAGTTTCTGTTCGGCTCGGAAAAGTCGTTGGTGCGCTTCGATATGTCCGAGTTCATGGAGAAGCATTCCGTTTCCAAATTGATTGGCGCACCTCCAGGTTATGTGGGCTACGAAGAAGGCGGACAACTGACCGAGCGCGTACGCCGGACGCCGTATTCGGTCATCCTCCTGGACGAAATCGAGAAAGCCCATCCGGACGTCTTCAATATTTTGTTGCAAGTTTTTGAAGATGGACAATTGACGGATGGATTGGGCAACACTGTCGATTTTCGGAATACGATTATCATCATGACCTCCAATTTAGGCGCGCGGCACCTGCAGAAGCGCACCTCGATCGGTTTTCAATCCGGAGTGGATGAAGCCGGCCAGAAGACCATGGAAGAAATGGTGATGAACGAAGTAAAGCGTGCTTTCAATCCGGAGTTTCTCAACCGGTTGGATGAAGTGATTATTTTCAATCCACTCGGCGACGACGACTTGCTTCGCATTATCGATCTGCTCGTGGGTCAACTGAACGACACGCTGATTCATCGGCAAGTGCAAGTTGTTCTTTCGCCGGAAGCACGCCAGTGGATCCTCGAAAAGACGTGCAGCGACCGTAACTACGGGGCGCGGCCGCTGCGCCGGGCCTTGCAGAAATATGTGGAAGACCCGCTCTCGGAAGCGCTCATTCAGGGTGGGATTCAGAGGCCTGCGACGCTGCAGATTTACGTCGCCGGGGAAGGCCTCTCGTTCCGACCCGTGGGTGAGGCAACCCCGGTCGTCCACTAACGAATCTGACACAACGCATGGCTGGTCCCGATCAGGTCGGGGCCAACACACGGCCGGCCCACACCGGGTACGGCGGGAGAAGAACAACTTGGGTTTGGGGGCGCGGCCTTGAGCATCTCAGCGGCCGCTGAGATCAGAGTTTGCGTGCGGTTTGGGATTTTGCGTGCCCGCATCGGCTGGATTGCGGGTTTTCTGTTGGCGCTGGCATCCAGTTCGGTCGTGGCCGCGCGCGAAAATCCCGCGCACGCATCACCGCGTTCTCACGAGCGGCATCGTTATGATTCGGGCGACGCAGATAGGGTTACATCTGCCACACCTTCGCCCGTAACTACCTCAGATCAAGAACAAGCCAACCGACAGCAAGCGGTGATCGACCGCATCATCTTCCTAGGCAATCGCCGGATCCGCAGTGACACGCTTAAGGCGCGCATCTTTACGCGCGAGGGCGACGCCTATAACGAGGATACGCTGAGGCGGGATTTTCAGGCGCTCTGGAATACACAGTTTTTTGAGGACGTAAAGCTACGTGTCGAAGATTCTCCCGATGGCCCGAATCACAAGAACATCATCTTCGAAGTGAAGGAACGCCCGGTCATCCGAAGAATACGATATGACGGCATCCACTCGGTTTCGGAGTCCGACATTCTCGACCGGTTCAAGGAACGCAAAGTCGGTCTAACCGTGGAGAGCCAGTTCGACCCCACACGGATCAAGAAAGCCGAAGTTGTATTGAAGGAGTTGCTCGGAGAACACGGGCGGCAGTTTGCGAAAGTGACGCCGCAATACGAACGAATCGCATCGAGCAACGCGGTGATCCTCGTTTTCAAGGTGGAGGAAGGACCAAAGGTTAAGGTCGGCCGGATAAAGTTCACCGGCAATCACGCTTTTAGCGATCGCAAACTAATTCGCGCGATGCGGCATGACCGGCCGTACGCGATTCCACTGTACATTACCGAAATCAGCGTGATGAGAAAGACGTATGACCGCGAAAAACTCAACGAAGATTTGGAAGTTGGCGTTCGCGGGCTGTATCAGGATAACGGTTATTTTAAAGTGGTCGTGAAGGATCCGATTTTAGAGAACGTCGATACCGAAGGATTCCGCATGGGCATTCCGGTCGCTGGCCGGAGTCACGGCAAATCCGTGAACATTACGATTCCTATCGAAGAAGGCGAGCGCTATAGGATGGGCACGCTAAAGATCGTCAGCGCGGACCCGGACAAGGCGCTCTCGCTAAAAGTGGATGCGCTCAAAGCGATTTTCCCGCTGCATGAAGGGGACATTTTCTCGACGGCTAAAGTGCGCAAGGCTATCGAAGACTATGGCAAAGCGTACGGGCAATATGGGTTCATCGATTTTACAGCGGAGCCGGAAACAATCATCGACGAGGACAACAAGCGAATCCATTTGACGATGCGGTTCAACGAAGAAAAGCAGTACTACGTCCGTCGAATCGATTTCAGCGGTAACACCACCACGCGAGACAAAGTAATCCGCCGCGAGCTGCTGCTCGATGAAGGGATGCTCTTCAATAAACGGGCGTGGGAGCTGAGCATTCTCCGGCTCAACCAATTGGATTATTTCGAGCGAATCGAAGCGGACAAAGCCGCCGAAATCAAGCGCAACACGAAGGAAGGCACCGTCGACCTGAATTTGAAGCTGAAAGAGAAGGGCAAGCAATCCATCGGTCTGCAGGGAGGCGTGAGCGGTCTGGCCGGCACATTCATTGGTCTAACCTACCAGACGAATAACTTCCTCGGCCTCGGCGAAACGCTTACTTTCTCCGTAC
>Ga0070698_100004428_pt1 | contig 15438 bp, 10 predicted proteins | sample KBSK1502metaG_FD_65477 | JGI IMG/M metagenome (GOLD analysis project Ga0070698, IMG submission 65477) | Corn, switchgrass and miscanthus rhizosphere microbial communities from Kellogg Biological Station, Michigan, USA - KBS K1-50-2 metaG | ecosystem: Host-associated > Plants > Roots >...
CGCCAGAGCCATACCGCGGCCAGCATCAGCGCCACCGCCGAAAGGAGGCCGAGGACGCGGTTGGCGCTGCTCAAGAGGCCCTTGGCCGCCTCCAGGTTCAGCCCGAGCATCGCGCCCGCCGCGACCAGGAACGCGTACCAGATGGCCGAGGCCGCCGCCGACGGGACGAGGGCGCGGAGCGGGGAGATGCCCACGACACCGGCGAACGGCGTGACTCCCGCCCGGATCCCGGGCAGGAAGCGGCTGAGGAAGATTCCGTAGGCCCCGTGCCGCGCGTAGGCCTCCTCCAGCGCGCGCAGGGTGCGGGGCGGCATGAACCGGCGCGGCCATCCCTCCTGCAGGAAGCGTCGCCCATGGGCGCGCGCGTAGAAGTACATCGCCGCGGAGGAGACGGTGTTGGCGAGCCAGCACAGCGCCCCGATCAGCGGAGCCGACGTGAGCCCGCGGTGGGACAGGAACGCCCCCACCACGACCGCGACGTCGGCGGGCACGGGCGGAAAGACGTTCTCGACCGCAGAGAGGAGAGCGAGGATCGCGTAGATCGCGGGGACCGGCAGGCCGCTCACCCATTCCAGGAACCGGTCAGCCACCGAGGAGCGCCTCCCGGACGAGGTGGACGAGCGAGAGATAGGGACGGCCCACCGCGCGGGACATGCCGATCTCGCAGGTGCGGCACGTGGAGTAGAACCCGACGCCCGGCCCGGAGGCCCTCTCCCGCACCTCGGCCGCCTCGCGCAACGTCGCGCTCGCCGTCAGCTCGGGGACCAGGAACCCGCGGTCGCCGGCGAAGCCGCAGCACTCGGCGCCGGGAGGGACGAACACCGCCTCGCTGTGGGCGCGCGCGACGCGCAACAGGTCGTCCAGGCCTCCCGTCTTCACGAGCGTGCAGGTGGGGTGCAGCACGGCGGTTCCCGGCCGCCGGCGCGGGGAGGGACGCGAGGCGAGGACCTCCGCCGACCAGAACGCAGGGAAATCGAGCATCCGTAGGCGCCGTCCCGTCGCCGCGAGGTGCGCGGCGCCGAGCTCCTGCAGCGTACCCGCGCAGGGCGACGCGTCCGTCACGACCGGGTCCATCCCCTCGCGGCTCGCCGCCCACAGCGCCTCGGCCGTGCGCGCGGCGGCGTCGCGCGCGGCCTCGGAGAAGTACTTGCTCGCGAAAGGCATCCCGCAACAGAGCGATCCCACCTCGCCGGGATGGACGACCCAGAGGCCTTGCGCTTCGAGCACGTCCAACATCGCGCGGGCCATCGGTACCGCCGACTCCCCCGGCCGCGGACCGAGGATCCGCGTGAGGCAGCTCGGGAAGTACACCACGCGGGGAGATCCATTCGCGCCCGCGCGCGGGGCGGCCAGGGGAGTCGCGGCCGCGGGCAGATCCATCGCCGGACGCAACCGCGGAACGAGGAGCGGCGCGACACGATTGAGGGGAGCGGTCGCGAGATCGAGGACCCGGGCTCCCCCGGGAACCGATCTCGCGAGCGAGACGGCCCGCAGTGAGAAGCGCGCGCCCGCGGCCACCACGCCGAACCGGCGGGCGGCGAGCCGGGCGAGCCGGCGGCTCCGGGGAGAGCGCGCGGCCGACTTCATCTCCTTCACGAGCGATCCCGTATCGATCTTGACCGGGCACGACGTCTTGCACATCGAGTCGCCCGCGCAGGTACGGGCGCCCTCGTACTCGAAGTCCGCGGCGAGCGAGTCGCGCACGGCCCGCGCCTCCGCGGTCCCGAGCGCGGCCAGCCGCGTCATCTCGCGGGTGACCACGATCCGCTGGCGCGGGCTCAGCGTGAGCGTGCGTGACGGGCACCGCGGCTCGCAGAAGCCGCACTCCATGCAGCGGTCGGCCGTCGGAGAGATCGAGGGCAGCGGCTTGAGCGCCTTCAGGTGGACGCCGGGATCGTCGTTCAACAGCACGCCGGGGTTGAGGATGCCGTCGGGGTCCAGCAGCCGCTTGATGCGCTTCATCAAGGCGTAGGCCGCCTCGCCCCACTCGTCGCGGACGAAGGGGGCCATGTTGCGCCCGGTGCCGTGCTCGGCCTTCAGGGCGCCTTCGTACTTCCGGACCACGAGGTCGACCAGCTCCCGCATGAAGGCGCCGTAGCGGGCGGCCGTCTCCGGGCGCGAGAAGTCCTGGCAGAAGACGAAGTGCAGGTTGCCGTCGCGGGCGTGGCCGAAGATCACCGCCTCGGGAAAGCCGTGGCGCTGGAAGAGCGCCCTCAGATCACCGATCGCCTCCGCCAGCCGCTCCACCGGCACCACCACGTCCTCGATCAGGACCGCAGTGCCGGACGCGCGCATGCCGCCGACCGCGGGAAAGAGCCCCTTGCGCAGGTGCCAGTGAGCGTCGCGCTCCGCGGGATCGGTGGTGAAGGCCGCCGGACCGAGAAGCCGGAAGCCGTCGAGGGCCTCCTCCCCGCGGCGCACGGCCGCCGCGAGAGCGGTGGCGTCGGCGCCGCGGAACTCGGCCAGGATGGCGGCCGTCCGGTCGCCGATCGCGAAGGCGCGCCGCTCCTCGGCCTGGGATCGCAGCGAGGCCGCGTCCATGATCTCGAGGGCGACGGCGCCGGCGCCGACGAGGGGAGCCACCGCCGCCCCCGCTTCGGTCAGGTCCGCGAAATACACGAGGGCGGTGGCTCGCTCCGGTAGCTCGGGCACCGTGCGCAGCGTGGCCTCCGCCCAGAACCCCAGCGTCCCCTCCGAGCCCACCATGAGATGAGCGAGGATCTGGGCGGGGGAGTCGTGGTCGATGAGGGCGTTGAGGCTGTAGGCCGTCGTGTTCTTCCGCGCGAACTTGCGGCGGATGCGCTCCGCGAGGGCCGCGTCCGCGCGCGTCTCGTCGCGCAGGCCCCGAAGGCCCGCGTGCAGGTCCGGGCGGTCGCGGCGCAGCCGGTCGTCGGCGTCCGGGCGCGAGGTGTCGACGAGCGTCCCGTCGGCGAGGAGGAACACGAGCGAGTCGAGCGTGTGATAGGCGTTGTGCACGACGCCGCCGCACATGCCCGAGGCGTTGTTGGCCAGGATCCCGCCCATCATCGCCGCGTCGATGGACGCGGGATCGGGCCCGAGGCGGTAGCCCAGGGGCGCGAGGATGCGGTTCAGGTAACCTCCGACGACTCCCGGCTGCGTCCAGACCCGGCTCCCCCCGTCGAGGATGCGGCTCGCGCTCCAGTAGGGAGCCAACTCCACGAGGACGTCGTCGGTCACCGCCTGGCCCGACAGAGACGTGCCGGCGGCGCGGAAGGTGATCCGGCGTCCCCGGTCGCGGGCGTATCGGAGCAGCGCACGCACCTCGTCGAGGTCCTTCGGTCGGACCACGACCTGCGGGATCAGCCGGTAGATCGACGCGTCGACCGAGCGGCCCAGCCGGTCCAGCGGACGGGACAGCACACGGTCGGCCGCGAGCAGGCGGCCCAGGTCCCGGACGAGGACGGGATCGGCGGGCGGAAGCGGCGAGCCGGGGCTCAGCGCGTGGGCGCCTCGTCCCCGCCCACCGGCACCTTGAACCTGTAGACCTTGCCGCCCGCGTTGAGGGTGATGAAGGCGGTGTGTCGCGCCGTCAGCCGGTCTCGCGTCCGCCCCGCCGAATCGCTCATGAGGACGTGCCCGCCCGAGAAGAGCTGGCCTCCCGCGACGGTCAGCCGCACCTCCACGCCCTCGAAGGGAGCGCCCCCGCGCTTCTGGAGGCGGACGAGGATCTGGGCCTGGCCGCCCCCCGGCGGGAGCCGCGGCGGCTCCGCCCACGCCGCCACCACCACCTCCTCGCTCGCCTTCTTCACCGGAAGCGGCGGCGGCGGCTCCGTGGGGATGGCGGGAGCCTTTTCCCTGTGGAAGAGCCCGCAGGCCGCCCCGGCCAGGGCGAGGCCCAGGGCCGCGACGGCGCGCAGCTCCGCCCGCCGGGCCATCAGTCCCCGAACCCGATGCCCATGTCGCGAGCCGATTGAAGGATGTCCGAACCGAGAGGCACCTTCTTCATCCTACCCTGCCCGACGGCCTTGGCCAGGGGCACGGCGAGAACCCTCGGAGGGTCGAGGGCCACCATCGTCCCGAAGCGTCGCTCCGCGACCAGGCGCATCGCCGCCGCGCCGAAGCGGGTGCCGAGGAGGCGGTCGAAGCTGGTGGGCTGCCCGCCTCGCTGCAGATGGCCGAGGACGAGGTTGCGCGTCTCCTTGCCGGTGTGGCGGGCGATCTCCACGGCCAGCCATTCCCCGATACCCCCGAGCCGCGGCTCCCGGCCGACCTCCTTCGGCTCACGCACGACCTGCCGCCCGTGGTGCGCCACCGCGCCTTCCGCCACGACCACGATCGAGAACTCCCTCCGCGCGCGCTCGCGGACCCGGATGGCGTCGCACACCTTGTGCACGTCGAAGGGGATCTCGGGGATGAGGATCACGTCGGCGCCTCCCGAAACGCCGGAGTGGAGGGCGATCCACCCGGTGTATCGACCCATCACCTCCACCACCATCACGCGCTTGTGGGCCTCGGCGGTCGTGTGCAGCTTGTCGAGGGCGTCGGTGGCGGTGTTGACCGCGGTGTCGAACCCGAACGTCACGACGGTGGCGGGGATGTCGTTGTCGATCGTCTTGGGGACGCCCACGATCTTCATCCCCTTGCGCGCGAAGCGCTCCGCGATCGCGAGCGTGCCGTCGCCGCCGATGGCGATGAGGGCATCGAGGCCGAGGGCCTTGAAGTTCCGGACCACCTCGCCGGAGCGGTCGGCCTCGATGACGGTCTTTCCCCTCCGCACCGGGTAGTGGAACGGGTTGCGGCGGTTGGTCGTGCCGAGGATGGTCCCGCCGAGCTGCAGGATCCCCCGCACGTCGCGCCCGGTGAGGCGACGGACGTCGCGCGTGAGCAGCCCGTCGAAGCCGTCCTCGATACCCCACACCTCCCAGCCGAGGTGGAAGCCGGTCCGCGCGGCGGCGCGGATGACGGCGTTGAGCCCCGGGCAGTCGCCGCCGCCGGTGAGCAGTCCGACCCGCCGCAGACGCCGCGAAACCATGGCCACATCCTACCGGGAATGCCGGCGGCGGCGCACGCGTTCCCCTACGGTGTAGGATTCAACCTCCGAGGAGGTCAGCCGATGCCCGCGCCCGCACTCGTGGAGCGCCCCGCCCGCCTGGGCCTGCGGGTGGCGGCGGCCTTTGCGTTCCTGCCTCCGCTCCTCACCCGTATCACGCTCGGCCACGCCTTCTTCCTCACGGGGCGAGGGAAGCTGGCGAACTTCGACACGTTCGTCTCGTTCCTCACCGACCAGGGCGTCCCCGCCCCCGTGCTGAACGCGCACATCGTGGCGCGCCTCGAGTTCTACGGGGGGATCCTGCTCGTGGTCGGTCTGCTGACCCGGCTGGTCGCCCTCGGGCTGGCGGGCACGATGGTGGTCGCGCTGCTCACCGAGCGCAAGCAGTTCTTCGAGTCTTGGCGGTTCACGGGCGACATCGGCCCCACCGACATCGCGTCCTTCGTCTTCTTGCTGTTGCTCGCGTGGCTCGTGATGTACGGGCCGGGGGTCGTCAGTCTCGACGCGCTGCTCGCACGCGGCCTGGGCCTCGGACCGAGGCCCCCGGAGACGGCTTCCCGGGCTGCATGACGAGGCGCTCCTCCGCGGCCGCCTCGACCTTCGCCCGCGAGTAGAGCACCGGGAAGTAGTCCCCGCGTGCCCAGAGCGGGAAGAGGTCGCGATAGTGAGGGCGGTCGGGGTCGCCGCCCTGGCCGGGGTTGTTGAGGCCGAGCGAGCCATCCCAGTCGGCGGTGTCGGCGACGATCTTGAACGAGCCGCCGGAGGCCTGGTTGTCGCCGCCGCCGGTGGCGCTGGGCGAGAACGCGTCGCCTCCGCGAGGCGCGGGGCCGACGTTCAGCCGCGCGCGGGTTGCCTCGTTCACGGCGTCGGCGAGGGGGTGGCGGATGAGCGCGTGATGATAGCGGTTCTGACCCCAGCGCCACTTCGTCATGTCGGGCCCGAGCTTGCGTGTCAGCTCGGCCGTGGCCTGCGTGAGGCTCCGGGCCAGCAGCGCGTCGCGGCCGGCGGCGGGATCGGCGCCGAACCCGCGGTCGGGGGCTTCGAGCCATTCGATCACGCGCTTCATGCTGAGCTCGCCGCCCGCGCGCCCCACCAGCACCCGCTCCAGCAAGGGGCGTGAATCTCGGGGCACCCGCAGCTCCACCAGGTTCGCCCGGATCCGTCTCAGCCACATCTCGAAAATGCCCGCGGCCACCGAGTCCCTGTCGGCGACGCTGTTCCAGGCGAGGAGCAGGCCGCGCGCCTGCCGGGCCCGGGGATCCGGAAGGGCGACGCCCCGCAGCAACGGCACCAGCGCGCGCGCCGGGATGGAGAGGTCGTCGTTCTGCAGCCGGACCATGTCGGCCACACCGTAGCCCCGCCCGGACGCGAGCACCTCGCCGATGCGCATCGCCCGATAGGGGTCGGCCCACACGTAGTGCATCGCGTCCGGGTAGGGATAGCCCTCCGGAAAGAGGTAGTGGTTCGCCGTCACGAAGAAGCCTGTCTCCGGGTCGGTGACGTGGGGCAGGTCCTTGATGGGCAGGTAGCCGTTCCACTCGTAGCGGCCGTCGCCCGGGACCGGCACGAGCCCGCTCCAGCTCGGCCGCCGGGGCGCGATGCCGGCCGCCTGATAGCCGATCGTTCCGTCCACGCCCGCCCAGACCATGTTCTCGGAGGGAATGCGGCTGTAGCTGCAGGCGTCGCGGAACTCGTCCCAGCTTCCCGCCTGATCCATGCGCAGGCTCGCCAGGTAGGGCGCGGATCCGATCTCCATCCACGCGGCCCGGAGGGCGTAGGCCTTGTGGTGCTCGGTGTCCTGGAAGAGGACGGGGCCGTGCCGCGTGTATTTCAAGTCCACCGCGGCGGGCGGGCGGCCCTTGATCGGGATCGTGTCCTTGATGATGCGCATGTCCTCCCACGCCGCGCCATAACGGTACTGGTTGGCGTTTGCGGGGTTCGTCTCGTACACGTAGAGGTCCTCGCCGTCGCTGCCGAAGATCGTCAGTCCCCACGCGCCGCGCTCGTTGTGCCCGATCGACACGCCGGGCAGCATCGGCTCGCCGGCTCCGATCACGTTCCATCCCGGCGCGACGAGGTGGACCCAGTAGCGCAGGGACGGCGCGGCCTGCGCCCGGTGCGGGTCGTTCATCATCATCGGCTGGCCGCTCCGGGTCAGGCGGCCGCTCACGATCCAGTTGTTGCTGCCGATCTCGCGCGCGGGCGGCGCGTCGGCGCCGGCCACCCCCCCTCCGGACGTGCCGCCGCGGGCCACGCGGCGAAATCGCGGAACGATCTCGTCCGGGGTGAACTTCACCGGCTCCCGAAACGCGCGATACAGCTCGAGGATCCGATCGTCGATGAGCGAAAGGTCCACCGCGGGATCGACCGAGAGGTCGGGATCGCGGGGCTGGAAACAGGCGAGGCCCTTCACCTTGTCGGCGCCGATCGCCCGTACCGCCTGGGCGATCCCCACCTCCTGCTGGATGTTCGACAGCAGCCCGTTGTGGCGCGAGATGACGACCGCGCTCGTCCAGCGGCCCGGCCTGATGCCGAGCAGCCGGAACTCGAGCGGGAGCTTGCTGGGATCACGCTCGGCCTCCGCCACGTACGCGTTGATGCCGTCGACGAACGCGCCCACGATGGCCACGCCGCGCGGGTGGTACCAGCGCAGCTCCTCCCCCAGGTCTCCCCGGAACATGTGCAGGCGAGCGCCGACGTCGCGCTTCAGCTCGCGCGGCCCCAGCATCTCGGCCACCGTGCCCGTCGCGTTCCGGCGCCACAGCTCGAGCTGGAACAACCGGTCGCGCGCCGCGTTGTAGCCCTGCGCGAAGAACAGGTCGTGCTCGCTCTTCGCGTAGATGTGCGCGATGCCCCAAGGGTCGCGAAGGATCTCCACCGGCTCGCCGAGCCCCGGCACCTGGACGGTGGTCGTCGACGAGAGGAGGAGCAGCAGGCAGGCGGGCGCAGTCATGGCCGGGCGAGGCCGATGCTATATCCCGGTGGCGGATCCGGCCTAATCGAGCTCGCCCTCCAGGAACCACGCCTCGCGGAGCCGATCCCTGAAAATGCGGTAGATACCGCCGGCGAGGGCCACGTCCCACTCCTCCCGGCTCCAGGCCACGTCCCACCAGTCCCCCGACGCGCGCCACGGGCCGGCCAGGTCCAGCACCGCTCCCCGCACGGCGCCCGCGGACACGAACACCGGCACGCCTTCTCGCAAGGACACCTGGGCCGGGCGGGGAGGACGGAACACGCGCAGGGCGATGCGCGGAGGGCCCTGCGGCGCGCGGCTCCCCGCGAAGGGTCCCGGGGCGAAGCTGCCCATGACGAAGGCGCCCGGACGGTGGGTGTCGAGGAGCACCGGCGCGCCGCCGCGGCCACTGGCGGTCCACTCGTGCAGGCGGGCCATCGTCTCCGCCAGGCGCTCGGGCGAGGGCTGCGCGGGGTCGAGCAGCGAGAACTGGACGATGCGGGCGGGGGTGGGCTCCGCGCGCAGCGTGAGCGCCTGGATCGCATCCCGCGGCGGATGGATCTCGAGGTCGAGGAGCAGGAGCGTGCGCCACGTGCGGGGATCGGACGACGGAGCGGCGGGATGCAGCGCGCGGCGATGGACCGAGCCGTCCACCAGCCCCAGCTCCAGGGCGAGGGAGACGGCGCGGCGGCCGCGCTCGACGAGGCGGGCGCAGAGAGGCTCCAGCACGCGGGCGAGGATGAACGAAAGCGGCTCCAGCCCATCGACCGGCCATTCCAGCTCGAGCGTGCATGCAAACGACTCCGGCCGCGGCGTGGCCACGAGCGGCGCGTCGTCTTCCCCTCGGGCCAGCCGGCGCAGTCGCGGAGCGTCGGGGCCCAGGCGCTCGGCGAGGCCGGTCGCCGGCAGCGCGGCCAGGTCGCCCAGCGTCCGCAGGCCCCAGCCGCGAAGGGTCTCTTCGCGCTCGGGATCGAGCGCGAGCAGCGACAAGGGAAGCGGAGCCAGCGCCGCGGCCTCTTCACCCGGAGCCAGGACCGTGAGTCCTTCCCGGCCCTGGGAGACGAGCAGCGCCGCGACCCGGCTCCCGGCGAGCGCGACGTGTGGCTCGTGGCAGCGGAGGCGGGCCGCCTCGAGGAGGGCTTCCCCGAGGGCACGCGGCGAGGGCCACGCCCGGCCCAGGCCCTGCAGGTCGAGCAGCACCGGAGTCGAGCCGAAGGCCTCCACGCGGGGGGTGAACTCCCGCGCCAGATCGACGAGCGCGCCCGGCGTCGGAAGCGGCCCCGCCGAATGTAATCCTCCGTACATGCCTCAACCCTGCTGTAGCCTCAGAGCAAAAGCCGCGAGCGTAGCGGGATTCATTCCCGCGGAGCGAGGGGGGGTCTGGGGGGTGCGCCGCTAGCACCCCCCAGCTCAAAGACGACCGGACGAAGCGCGTGGCGTCCTGTGCGCAGCTCCGAAGCGAGGCCGCGGAGGAGACGCCCCGGCCCCGGCGGGCCGGACCAGCGCGGGGAGCCGGGAGCCATCGCCAGGCAGGCACCCCCGGGCCCGTGGGCCACGTGAGCGTCGCCGACGAGCACCAGCGCCGCCGGCGTCGACTCGATCATCCGCTGGAGCCGGATCCAGGTGGCCCCCGGAAGGCGCTGGATCTCCACCGCGGGAATGCCGGCCAGGTCGAGGACCACGAGGTCGAACAGTCCCGAGCCCACGAGGGTGCCCGTCGCGGCCACGGCCTCGGGCAGCGCCCGCGGCGGCCCCGCTCTTCCCCGCAGCCACAGCAGACGGGCGAGGTCCAGGCCGGCGCCGGCGGCCGTGCCGGGGTCGAAGCGGTCGCGCGGGTCCACCCACCCCGCGAGAGCGCCCGCCCGCGTGATCCGCGTCGTGAGCGCGAGCACGAGGCCCGTGCGGCCCGCCGAAGGCGGCCCGTGCACCTCGGAAAGCTGGCCGCGGGGCAGGCCCCCGCCCAGCAGATCGTCCACCACGGCGACGCCGGTGGACAGCGGCGAGAGGCGCCGGTCCTGCCCACGCAGAGGCGGGGCGTCGGCCTGCAGGCGCCGCACCCGCAGCAGATCTTCGAGGGTGTGCTTGAGGGCGGAGGGCATCCTTGTTTCGCCTTTTATTCGCCATCGTGGTCCAGGCGAGGCCCAATTGTCAAACCCGAAGCTAAAGCTGCGAGCGAAGCGGGATTCACTCCCGCGGAGCGAGCGGGGGTCTGGGGTGCGCCGCTAGCACCCCCCAGTTCAGGAGGAGGACCGGCGCGCCACCTTCTCCGCCACGTCCGGATAGAGGCGCTGGACGCAATCCGGGCAGATGCCGTGGCTGAAGGCCGCTTGCGAGTGGTCGCCGATGTACTGCTCGAGCTGGTTCCAGTACCCCCGGTCGTCGCGGATCTTCTTGCAGCTCGCGCAGATGGGCAGCAGGCCGCTCAGCACCTTGACGTCGGCCAGCGCCTGCTCGACCCGGCGGCCCAGCTCGCGCTCGCGAGCGAGGAGACCTCGCACGCGCAGCCGATAGGCGCCGGCGAAGGCCAGCACCAGAGCCGCTTCCGCGATCAGGAAGAAGGCCGGCGTGCGGTACCAGTGGGCGCGCACGCGCAGCGACAGCGGGATCCCGGCTTCGTTCCACGGACCGTCCTCGTCCTTGACGCGCACGCGGAAGCGGTAGCGCCCCGCAGGCACGTTCGTGTAGCTCGTCTGGCGGCGCGGGCCGGCGTCGATCCAGCCCGCGTCGAATCCCTCCAGCGCGTAGGCGAAGTGGAGGTGGTCGGGCGCCAGGAGGCCAAGCGCGGTGTAGGCGAGCTGCAGGCGATGATTGCCCGGAGGGAAGTCCAGGCCACGCTCCAGGTCCGTCCGCTCGCCGTCCACCCACGCCTCCTCGACGAAGGCCGGCGGCGCGGCGCGGTTCCCCCTGACGGCGGCCGGGTCGATCGACACCAGGCCGGCCGCGGTCGCGAACCACAGCCGCCCGTCTTCCGCGCGCGAGCCGCCGGGGCTCCCGCCGTTGGCCTCGGCGCTGCGCATCCCGTCGCTGCGGCCATAGGCGACGCTGCGGATGAAGTGACGCCGTCCGGCCGCGAAGTCCTCGAGGTCCGACAGGCTCACCGAGAAGATCCCCTTGTTGCAGCTCATCCAGAGGCGGCCCTGCCCGTCTTCGAGGATCTCGAAGATCACGTCGTCGAAGAGCCCGTGGCGGGTCGTGTAGGTGGTGATGCGGCCCGACTGCACGCGGCTGAGCCCGCCCCCGTAGGTTCCGACCCAGAGCACGCCCTTGCCGTCCTGGTGGAGCGAGCGGACGAGGTCGTGAGCCAGGCCTTCGCGGGTGGTGTAGGAGGCGAAGCGGCCGTCACGGAGCGCGGCCAGGCCTCCGTAGGTCGCGACCCAGAGCGTGCCGTCGCGGTCTTCGAGCAGGGCGCGAAGGTGGTCGCTCGGAAGGCCGTCCCGCGTGGTGAGGGTGACGAACCGGCTGCCGTCGAGCCGGGCGAGGCCTCCCCCGTCGGTGCCGATCCAGAGCCGGCCCTCGCGGTCCTCGAGGATCGAGCGCACGTCGCCCGCGGGCAGGCCGTCGCGCGCGGCGTAGCTCGTCCACCGTCCGCCGGCGAGCCGATAGAGCCCCTGGTCCGTTCCCGCCCACAGCCGCCCCTCGCGGTCCTCGCGCAACGCCAGCACGGTCGCACCGCGAAGGACCGCCCGTCCGGCCACCGGCGTGAAGCGTCCTTTTGAGAAGAGCGCGATCTCGCCGCCGCTGGTGCCCACCCAGAGGCCTTTTCCGGCGGCGGAGGCGACCGCGTAGACATCCTCGTCGGTGAGGCCTTGGGCGCGCCCGTAGCTCAGGACCGTCCCGTCCTTGAGCTGCACGAGCCCCCCGGCACCGACCCAGAGGCTCCCCTCGCGGTCCTCGAAAACGGCACGGATGGCATCGGAGGTCAGCCCTTCCTGGCGAGTGAGAACCTCCACCCGGCCGTCGTGCAAGCGGTGGAGTCCCCCATCGGTGCCGATCCACAGCGTGCCTCGGCGGTCGGCGAGAAGGCTCCGGACATGGTCGTCGTTGAGGGCCACGGGCGCGCGCACCAGGCGGCCGACGTCGAAACGATACAGCCCGTCGCCCTCGGTGCCGACCCAGAGACGGCCCTGGGCGTCGATCGCCAGGGCACTCACGGCTACGGTACCCGGTCCCGGCAGATCGTATCGCTCCAAGCGGTCGCCCCGCCGGCGGGCAAGGCCGGCCGCGGTGCCGATCCAGACGTTCCCCTCGCCGTCACCGAGGAGGCAACGGACGGAATCGTCGGGCAGGCCGTCCTCGGAGGTGTATCGGGCGAAGGCGCCCTGGTGGAGCCGGTAGAGCCCGTCGCCATCCGTGCCGATCCACAGGTCGCCGGCCGCATCCTCGGCGAGGGCGCTGATCGTGGTGAGGGACAGTCCCTCTCGGCTCGAATACGAGCTGAAGGCACCGTCGCGGTAGCGTAGGAGTGTGCCGCCGTAGACGCCGACCCACAGCGAGCCGTCGCGGGAGACGAACAGCGTCTCCACGTCGTTGGCGTTCATGGCCGCGGTGCCGTGGCGGTCGAAAACGGTGAAGCGCACGCCGTCGAACCGGGCGAGACCCTCCTGGGTCGCCAGCCACAAGTAGCCATCCGGGGTCTGGGCGATGGCCTGCACGCGGTTGTGGGGAAGGCCGTCCTCCGTCTGCCACGCGACCAGGCTGTATTGGCTGACGGCCTTGGCGGCGTCGAGCGCGCAGACCAAGCGCGCCCCGATCAAGAGGAGCCCCGCCACGGCGGGGACGAGGCCCAGAGCGCGGCGCGGGTACTCGAAGGGCATGGAAGACGCCTCGCGGCGACGTAGCGTGGCACAGGGGAGGCCTGGCTTCAACGGGGGCCGTCCTGCCCGAAGTCCTTTCGTTTTCGGGAATTGAATGCTAGACTGATCGTCCCCGCGGCCCCGGGGTTCCCCCGGGCGCCCCCGCCCGGGACCCATGAAGGTCCGGGCATGGGGGTGTCGATCCAAGACCGACTCCCCCCGAGGAGGAAAGCCTCTTGGCCAGCAATTCGCAGGACGAGCACGAACAAAGGCTCGCCCTGTTCATCGACTTCGAGAACATCGCCATCGGCGTCCGCGACGCCCACTACCGGAAGTTCGACGTCAACCTCGTGCTGGAGCGCCTGCTCGACAAGGGCAAGCTGCTCGTCAAGAAGGCCTACGCCGACTGGAGCCGCTACGCCGACTACAAGCGCAGCTTCCACGAGGCGGCCATCGAGCTCATCGAGGTTCCCCAGAAGTCCGTGGGCGGCAAGAACTCGGCGGACATCCGGCTGGTCGTCGACGCCATGGACATGTCGTTCCAGAAGGAGCACATCAACTGCTTCGTGGTCGCCTCCGGCGACTCCGACTTCTCGCCCCTCGTCTCCAAGCTGAAGGAGAACAACAAGTACGTCATCGGCCTGGGCGTGAAGAACTCCACCTCCGACCTGCTGATCGAGAACTGCGACGAGTTCATCTTCTACGAGGACCTCGTCCGCGGCCAGCAGCGGCCGGTGCCGGTGATCGCCAACGCCAACGAGAAGCAGCAGGAAGTCTTCTCGCTGCTCGTGGACTCGGTGCTCGCCCTCCAGCGCGAGAACAAGGAGGTGCTCTGGGGCTCCATGGTCAAGGAGACCATGAAGCGCAAGAAGCCCTCCTTCAACGAGACGTACTACGGCTTCCGGACCTTCTCGCACCTGCTCGAGGACGCCCAGCGCCGCGGGATCGTGGTGCTGCGGCGGGACCAGAAGTCGGGCAGCTACATCGTCGAGGACCTCGGGCCCGGCGCGGTCTCGAGCGGCGCGGCCACGTCGCCCCCCGCCAGCGTGCCGGCCCCCACGCTGGCGTCGTCGCCGGCGCCCTCCGCGCTGCCCCCGCCGTCGCCGCTCACGCGGCCGGCCGAGGCGGCCTCGAGCGCCCCAACGTCGGCGGGCGAGGTCGTGCCCAGCGAGGCGGCCGCCGCCAACGGCGCGCGAACCCCCCGCCGGCGGCGGAGCCGTGGGCGGGGACGCACGCGCAGCACCTCCGTTCTCGCCGCCGGAGCTTTCCTGGAGCCGGGACCTCATCCCGGGCCCGACGAGCCCGCGGAGGCCGACGATCACGAGGATATGGAGGGAGAAGAGGGAGACCTCTCGGCGGCCGAGTCGAGCGAGGAGGGCGCGCATCCGGCCGCGCCCGAGCCGCGGCCCGCGGAGCCGAAGGGCCACGCGGAAGCGCCGGCCGCGGGCGCGGCGCCGGCCGACGACTCCCACCGAGAAGGGGACCGCGGCCCGTTCTCGTTCTTCTCGTCCTGGATCCGGCGAGAACCGGAGCCGACACCGCCCCCGGGCGGCGGCCGGGGCGGGTCGTCCGATCCTGAGCGCTGACCGCTCGTCCTAACGGCGCTTCGGCTTTCGGCCCGGGCGGCGGCGGGCGCGGCGGCGGGTGCCGCCCGACGCGCCGCGGGCGGCGCGCAGGCCCATCTTCCGCACCTCGCGCAGCCGCGCCACGCTGCGTCCGCGCGGCAGCGTGCGGCCGGTCTCCCACCCGAAGATCGAGCCGGGGCTCACGCCGACCAGCTTGGCGAACTCGATGCGGGGCATCCCCAGCCGCTCCCGAAGCGACCGGATGGACTGCGGCGTGAGCGGCCGCCCCGGGCCCGCGGAGACACCGGTGCGCAGCACGCGCGCCTTCAGGCGCGAGAACCGCCGCTCCACCCCGGCCACGATCCGGCGCTGGGCGCGCGCCTCCTGGCGCAGCGCTTTCACCTGTCGCTGCATGCGGCGGAGCCGCCGCATGGTCTTCTGCGTCTCCCGGGCGGAGGCGCGGCGAATGGCGTCTTTCAACGCGGAGGCGAGTGTCATCTCGATCAGGCTCCCGCAAGTTGGCAGCGGCGCCGAAGCGGCGCCGCGCGACGAGGGCGCTAGGCTACCCCAAGGAGCCGCCGCGGTTCAATCACAGGATTGCCAAAAACATGAAGCCGGACGAGCGTGCGTAACACCTACGCTTTGCGTTTACTCGCTCTGTGCGGAACATGGCGGCCGAGGGGCTTGGTAGCGCTACGGGGATTCGAACCCCGGTTTGATGGCTGAGAACCATCCGTCCTAACCCCTAGACGATAGCGCCGCCGGGCAGTATATCACTGCCTCACGTTCCTGAGCGCCGAGCGGCGCACGGGGCAATGATACCAACAGGCACTCCGGATCCGGGCGGCCCGGGTGTGGCCGCGGTCACGGCCAGGAGAGGTGAGAAGGCTCATATGAGAGGGAAGGGGGCAAACGCTAGGCTTCCCGATACTCATAGGAGGTCCCTCATGCGCCAGGCGCGCCTCGTCTTCTTCGCTTCAATCCTGACCGTCGCCGCCTTCGTGCTCACGGCCTGCGGCGGCAACCCAGCCTCATCCTCCGGGGACGGCATCGTTCTTCGCGGCACCGTCGTCGGCGCTTCCGCCGCCGGCGCCTCCGCCCTGTCCACGGGTCTCG
>Ga0070698_100004429_pt1 | contig 15434 bp, 12 predicted proteins | sample KBSK1502metaG_FD_65477 | JGI IMG/M metagenome (GOLD analysis project Ga0070698, IMG submission 65477) | Corn, switchgrass and miscanthus rhizosphere microbial communities from Kellogg Biological Station, Michigan, USA - KBS K1-50-2 metaG | ecosystem: Host-associated > Plants > Roots >...
TGGGCCGCCCATGGCGTCGATTGCCGCCTTTGTGTACTTTTGGTCGTCGGCGTACGAAGTCTCGGGAGGTTGCGCCACCGACACCTTGTAGCCATCATTCTTAAGGATGTCCGCGACCCTTTTCCAACCGGAGCCATCGGCGAAAGCACCGTGCACCAGAACCACGTTCTTGAGGACGCCATTATGTTTCGATTCCATGTTGCCTCCTTTGATTTGACTTTGAATGATTGGCCGCTTTCGTAAACGGTACGTCGCCTCTCTTACTTCGTGTTGGCCTCAGACCACCACGTTCATTCCGGCCTCCACCGGTGTCGTCAGAATCGTCGGAGGCCTGCCCTCGAGCGAGCCGGGGTTCAGCTGGCGGGCTCGCACTCGGCTAACAAAGCCCTCGCAAGCAAAGGATCCGCTCAGAGACTCACTTAGGCTACTGCTGCGGCTCCTTGAACAGCTTTCGCTGCGGCGCGAATCACGTCGAGAACACGTTCCGGTTGGGAGAGCATCGGGACGTGGCTGCTGTCGAGCTCGTAGGTGGTGGCACCCATGCGCTTGGCGAAGAAGCGCTCCAGGTCAGGATGAACCGTGAGGTCTTTTTTGCCGACGATGTACCAGCTCGGCTTCGACTTCCAGGCGGTTCCACCGGCCTTCGCGTTGAACAGGTCGGGTTGGGGGACGCCCTGGGTCGCCCAAACGAGCTTCTGCTCCTGCTCCGAAAGGTCTCCGCAGAAATACTTCGTGCCCTCCGGACGCAGCCAGAGGCGTCCGTCGGCGACTTCGACGTGGGAGAAGACGTCGGTCCCCGGGAAGTTGGACTGCTGCGTTTGAGACGTTTCATCGGCGTCCGGAGCGAGTGCGCAGATGTAAACCAGCCCGGCAACACGATTGTCGGTTCCGGCGCCGGTAATAACGGTTCCGCCGTAGGAGTGGCCGACGAGGATTACGGGGCTGCTGACCCGGCCGATCGTTGCTTTCACCAAGCCGACGTCCTCTGCCGTTGTGTTGAGGCCGTACTGTGCTGCGATACACTCATAGCCCTCCGCCTGAAGGGGAACGATCAGCTTGCTGAAGCACGAGCCGTCCGCCCAGAGCCCGTGGCAGAACACGATGCTCGACTTACTTTCTGCAGATTTCATATTGTCCTCCTTATTCAGCTTTTCGGCTTCTTTGCTACGGGCCTCGCAACATGCATTCCCTATGTAAGGCGAGCAGTGCAGCATGAAGTTCCTGCTCAATTCACGTCAAATTCGACCTTCAGCCAAACGTCGTAAGCGGTCCACTCGGAAGAATGCTCGCTGAGAACTGAGCATTTGCTGATTTTTCGTCAACCCGCAACAGCAAAACCTCACTTCTGTTACCGATTTGATTGGCCCCGATGTTGCGGGATTCGAACAAGGGCTGATCACGATGTTTAAGATCGAGAAACTCGCTGAAGGAAACACAACCGTTCTTCGACTGGTGGGACGGATTAATGCGGCGCATCTTGACGAATTGAACAAGCTGATTGCTGACGCTGAATCCAGGGTAGTCAAGTTGGATCTGAGTGACGTGACGTTGGTTGATATCGACGTGGTTCGCTTCCTCGGAGACCAGGAACGGCAGGGCGTAGAACTTGGTAAGTGTTCGCCTTATATTAGGGAATGGATTCAAAGGGAGGAAACGGCGAACTCGATGCAGCGAAAAGATGATCCCGAATCAAAAGAAAGACAATGAGATGGCAACGAGGCAAATTACGATCGAAAGATTCAGCGTCATTTCCGCGAAACCCTTCGCAGAGGTTGTGCAAGCCATTGAGGCCCGAGTTGGGCATCCCGACATCAAGCAATTCTATGAGGCCATTCAAGTAGCAGAAGACGATCAAGAATTGCAACGAGTGGTCAATGACGCTATCGGCCCAAGTGATCTGATGGAGTTTATCAGCCTCGATCACGGTGTCGTCCTTCGTCGGGAGCTTGGCCCAGGAGCGCCAAACGTAATGCGTCTGCTGATCGGGAATCCGCTAACCATGCGGAAGATGGCAAGGCATGTTCATGACGCCGGTTCTTATGCACCGGTGACAGTTCTGATCGACGAACGAGCCGACGGAGTGCATCTTTCTTACGATCGAATGGCGAGCTTGATCGGACCCTATGAAAATGCGGAGGCTTTGGAAGTGGCCAGGGACTTGGACAATAAAGTTGAAGGTCTCTTGGTGAAAGCCGCAAAATGACTGACATAAGAGGAGAAGAAGCGATGGGCAAGCTCGAAGGAAAAATAGCGCTGGTCACGGGAGGCAGCAGCGGCATTGGTTTGGCAACCGCAAAGCAGTTCGTCAAGGAAGGCTCATACGTCTTCGTCACGGGACGACGGGAGCAGGAACTCAAGGCGGCAGGGACCGAGATTGGAAAGAACGTAAGCGCATTGACGAGCGACGCTTCAAAACTCTCCGATTTGGATCGCCTGTTTGATCAAATCAAGACCGAAAAAGGAAGACTTGACGTCTTGTTTGCGAATGCTGGAATCGCGAAGTACGCGAAACTCGGCGAGATAACCGAAGCACTCTTCGATTCAATCTTCGACATCAATGTGAAGGGCGTCCTGTTCACAGTGCAGAAGGCGCTGCCCTTAATGCCGGAAGGCTCGTCGATAATTCTCAACGCATCGATCGTGGGCAGTAAAGGTTTATCGTCGAACAGCGTTTACAGCGCCACGAAGGCGGCGATTCGTTCGTTTGCCCGGACATGGACCACCGACTTGAAGGACCGACACATTCGCGTCAACGCCATCAGCCCCGGCACAATCGATACTCCCGGATTGAACGATCTACTGGCTTCTGGCGCGGCAGGTCAGGAGCGTGTAAAGATGATTTCATCGGCGATCCCCCTTGGCAGGTTTGGCACTCCCGATGAGATCGCGAAGGCCGTAGTATTTCTGGCCTCTGATGACAGCAGTTATATGACAGGAGCTGAACTATTTATCGATGGCGGCTTTGCGCAAGTTTAGTTTAACGTCAATGATCGGAACAGAAGAGTGAATTTGCATGATCACATAGGGGCCGTTTTGATGACACACCGTCCCCCAAACGTCCCCCAGCGACACGCAAATCAGGCAAAGACTCTCCGCTCAGTTCATGCTACTTGAGAAAGGAGTAGGTGTACTTCACCGTCAATCGCTGCTCACGAGTTAATATCGGATTTCCTGCCGCCAGGCTGTTGAATTGGTTGCCGAGATTGTAGATCAAGAAGAGATCGCTGTCTGGTCGATAGTTCCAGCGGACGCGAAAGTTCACGCTGACTGGATTTTTGTCGGAATTGACTTGAAAGAGCAATGATGTAGTCAGGAAACGACTGAACGAATAGCTGGTATTGAGCGAACCGACATGAACATTGAATATGCCTTGGGGAAACCGAAAACGATCCCACTCGTGCACGGTCGCGATTGAAATCCTCATTGTCGGACCATAGTTAACTCGGGTGCGAAACTCGTTGAGCCTGCCGTTGTAATAAGTCCCAAAGCGCTCGAAGAACCTCACCACAGGTAACCCCTCGCTTGCTGAAGGACAGTAACGGTCGTTACAATCTAATTCCCCTGTTACTTCTGAGTCAATGACCAAGAACTTGGCAAAAAAGCCGGAGTGGATTCTACTGATCCATCAGTTGCCGCCGAAGCCCACAAACCTCCGCGTCCGCATCTGGCGCAAGTTGCAGAAGCTGGGTTCGGTGGCGATCAAAAACTCTGTTTATGTTCTTCCGGCTAACGAAAAGACGCACGAAGATTTTCAGTGGCTGAAGCAAGAGATCGAATCTGCTGGAGGTGAAGCAACCGTGTTTCAAGCCGCCTCGGTAGAAAGTGCGACTGACGAGGAAATCATAGCGGCTTTTCGCAAAGCGCGTAATGAAGAGTTCGCCGCCATCGCAGCAGCACTCGACGGGTTGGCCGGCGCGATGACTCAACAGACTCGCAGAAAGCATGCCTCGATCGGACGACTCGCTACACAGGAATCAGAGTTGGACAAGCTGCATTCGCAACTAGAAAGCATTATCGCTAATAATTTTTTCCGAGCCGATGGACGCGCAACAGCGCTCGCAGCTTATGAACGCTGTCAGAAAGCCATTCGTGCTGCGCACGGCCCGGCAGCGAAAGCATTAGGCGCGCAGAAAAGATCAGGAACGCTCGATGCGGTGAAGTACCAGGGTCGGCGCTGGATGAGTCGACGAAACCTGCATATCGACCGACTGGCGTCGGCCTGGCTAATCAAACAGTTTATCGACAAGCGGCCAAGCTTTTATTTCGTTGCCGACGGCGAGACTGTAAGGGGCGCGATTCCCTTCGACATGTTCGGCGCCGAGTTCACTCATCACGGCGAAGACTGCACCTTTGAAACGATGGTCAAGCGATTTGGCCTGAGCGATAGCAAAGGCCTTCGTGAGATTGGAGAAATTGTTCACGACATTGATCTGAAGGATGACAAGTTTCACCGGCTTGAAGCTGCAGGTCTTAACGCGGTCGTGAATGCTTTGAGCGAAGCACTGCGAAATGATCGCAAGTTGCTGCAACAAACGAGCGTAATCTTTGATGGTCTTTATTCGTTATTCAGCGCGACAGAACCGCGAAGGCGAGGCACAAAAGCGAAGCGCGCCAAGCAGTCCGAACGAAAGTGAATCGTCGCAAACTGGAAAGGAAGGTAATCGAGTGCAGGAGAGAAACAAAGAAATAGCGTCCAATGACGGTCATCAGATGCCGTCATGACGCCAGGTTTTTCTTTGAAACCCGATGGAGTACGTAGTGGTAGCAAATCAATCAGATGCTGGTCAGAAGACGGTAGTGCGTACAGCGATCTACCAAAACCTGCTTTTGTACCTTATCTGTCTGGCGTGGGCCGGTTTCGCTTCGGCGCAAACACCAACTCCGCCGCAGCCTTTGAAGCTTGATGCAGCGGTCGAGTTGGCGCTCGCTAATTATCCGGCTATTAAGACTGCTCAAGCGCAGGCCGCCGCCGCGAAGGCAAACATTGGTCTGGCACGCACTGCGTACTTGCCCCGTCTCGATCTTCTGTATCAAGAAAATCAAGCAACCAGAAACAATGTCTTCGGCGCGGTACTGCCGCAATCGATCATTCCGAGCATCTCCGGGCCCGTCTTGGGGACCACCTCAATGGACACCACGTTCGGAAGTGCCGGTGGAACGCTCTTCTCGTGGGAGCCGTTCGACTTTGGCGTGCGCAAGGCGCAGGTCGATGTCGCGCGCGCGATCACGAATCAGACGAATGCGAATGTCAATGTAACAGAACTCGACGTCGCCACGGCAGCCGCTGACGCTTTCATGGCGTTGGCGGCTAACGAGCAAGCCGTGCGTGCTGCCGAGGCCAATGTTTTTCGGGCGCAAGCGTTCGCCGACGCCGTACACGCCCTCGTGAACAATCAACTTCGCGCCGGTTCAGAGGGTGCGCGCGCCGATGCTGAATTGTCAGTAGCCAAAACGCAACTTCTGCGAGCGCGGCAGCTCACGGAGATTAGTCGCGCGGCGCTCGCCGAAGCGCTGGGCTTCCCCGGCGTTTCAGTCTCTATCGTTTCAGATCCATTGCTGGAGCTTCCGACAGACACGACCACGCCAGTTCCGAACTTTGATTTTCATCCGCTGGCCATCGCACAGAAATCCGCGATCGACGCGGTGCGGGCGCGCGAACATGTTCTCGCCCGCTCCTATGTTCCTCGACTTAATCTTCAAGCATCTCTGAGTGGTCGCGGAACCGGCGCTCTAACAAACGGATTGTTTGAGGGAGGCTGGCATGGTCTTTTGCCGAACACACCGAACTATGCAGTCGGGATGACGGCGACGTTTCCCGCGTTCGACTTTTTTTCCATTCGCGCGCGGCGGCACATCGAAGCGGGCAATGAAGCGGTGGAGAACGCCCGATACGACCAGACGATTCAAGCGTTGAAGGGTCAATATGCTCGCGCGCAAGCGCTTATTGATGGCGCCGTGCGCATCGCACAGGAAACTCCGTCGGAACTACGAGCAGCCCAGCAAGCAGAGACGCTGACGCTCGAGCGATACAAGTATGGACTGGCGACGGTGACTGACGTTGCCGATGTACAAAGACTACTGGCGCAGGCTGAGATTGATGACCGTGTCGCGCGCCTAAATATCTGGCGGGCCATGCTGGTAGCGGCGAAGCTGCAGGGAGATCTCAAGCCGTTCCTGCGACGTGTACCGCGCTGAGTTTTGGATTAAGGAAGCACCGACCATGTGGCTAATTAACACTGCGATGCGGCGGCCCATCACTATTCTGGTCGCCGTCATAGCCATCGCGCTGGGAGCAGTCCTCGCTTACACGCGCATGGCGGTCGATATTTTCCCCGATCTTAATCAACCGATTATCTATGTGGCTCAACCATACGGCGGCATGGACCCATCGCAGATGGAAGGGTATCTGGTCTCTTATTATGAGTATCACTTTCTTTACATCACCGGGATTGAGCACGTCGAATCGAAGTCCATTCAAAATGTTGGTCTCGTAAAACTTTACTTTCACCCTGGGACTGACATGAGCCAGGCCCTGGCTCAGACGGTTTCCTACGTTGAACGGGCTCGCGCCTTTATGCCTCCCGGAACCGTAGCTCCGTTCGTCGTGCGCTTTGACGCCGGCAGTGTGCCGGTCGGTCAACTGGTCTTTTCCAGCGACACTCGGGGCGTGGGCGAGATCCAGGACCTCGCGCTCTTTCGCGTGCGTCCAATGTTTGCCACGCTTCCCGGAGTTTCGGCGCCGCCACCTTTTGGCGGCAATCAGCGGACAGTAGTGATCCGGGTGGATCCGGATAAGCTCAACGCTTATGACATGTCTCCCGAAGAAGTTGTTAGAGCGGTGGCCGCAGGCAACACCATTCTGCCTGCTGGGAATGTTCGCATCGGCGATCTGAACCGGATCGCGCCAACGAATTCGGTGGTCTCTGACATTCAGGAACTCAGCAATCTGCCTGTCCGCACGGGAAAGGGACCTACTGTTTATGTTCGCGACATCGGACGGGTGGAAAACAGCAGTGACATTCTCACGGGTTATGCATTGGTCAACGGCCGTCGCACAGTCTATATCCCGGTGATCAAACGCGCCGATGCTTCCACGCTTGACGTTGTCGATCGGGTCAAATCTGAATTGCCCAGAATGCAGTCACTAATTCCCGAAGACATCAAGGTCAGTTTTGAATTTGACCAGTCCAATTACGTTAAGAACGCCATCCGAGGGCTCGTTCTTGAAGGCGGGCTGGGCGCTCTTTTGACCGGGCTGGTGGTCTTGCTTTTTCTTAGAGACTTGCGCAGCTCGCTGATCGTTGTGGTGACGATACCATTCGCTTTGCTTGGAGCTTTGGTAGGCCTGTGGCTGACGGGGCAGAGCATTAACATCATGACGCTCGGCGGACTGGCGCTAGCGATCGGAATCCTGGTCGACGAATCGACAGTTGCCATTGAAAACATTCACACGCACCTTGATCGCGGAGAGCCACGCGGGCGCGCCATTCTTCAAGCTGTCCGCGACGTACTCACCCCGCAGTTGCTGGCATTGCTCGCAATTCTGGCAGTCTTTGTGCCTTCGTTCTTTTTGGTCGGCATCGCTCGCTCGCTCTTCGTCCCGTTATCCCTCGCGGTTGGTTTTGCCATGTTCGCCTCGTACGTATTGGCGAACACCCTGGTGCCGGTGCTTTCAACCTGGCTGCTTCGTGACAAGGAACAAGGAGTTCGTAAAGCGGACTTCTTTTCCAAAGTGCAGCAGTGGTATGGCGAGCGCGTCGGCCACTTCATGAGTTTGAAATGGCACGTACTAACCGCATACCTCCTCATTATCGTGGTCGGCCTCATTCTCGCGACACGCCTCGGAACCGACATTTTCCCGGCTGTTGATGCCGGCCAGTTTCAGCTTCGCCTGCGCGCGCCTGCAGGAACTCGCGTCGAACGAACAGAGGAGGTCGCACTAAAGGCCCTCGATGCTATTCGCCATGAGGCGGGTCCGAATAACGTGGCGATCACGCTGGCCTTTGTTGGAGCGCAACCTGCCAGCTATCCGATCAACTCGATCTATCTGTGGACCAGCGGACCTCAGGAAGCGGTTCTCTTAGTCGCTCTACGACCAGATTCGCATATTCGTCTGGCCGAATTCGAGGAACGGCTGCGACAGAAACTGCCGGCCATCTTACCGGGAACAAATCTTTCTTTTGAAGCAGGTGACATTGTCAGTCAGGTGATGAATTTTGGCGCGACCACTCCCATCGAGGTCGGAATGAATGGTCCCGATCTGGTCGCAAACCGCGCCTTTGCCGAGAAGGTAATGGCTGAGATGGCGCAGATTCGCACGCTGAGGGACATTCAATTCGGACAACCGCTGGATTACCCAACCGTCAACGTTAATGTGGATCGCGAACGCGCAGGGCAGCTAGGTGTGACCATGCAACAAGTCGGGCGTTCACTTGTAGCTGCGACATCTTCGAGTCGTTTCGTACAACCGAATTATTGGCTCGATAAGAAGAGCGGTACTGCTTATCAGGTTCAGATCGAAGTCCCGCAATCTCAGATGAGATCGATAGAAGACATTGAGAGCCTTCCGGCGATGCCAGACGGCTCATCTCGCCCGCTGGTTGGCGATGTCGCCCAGATCAACTATGGCACGATGCCTGGTGAGTATGATCGCTACAACCAACAGCGCATGATCACTATTACCGCGAACATCGCGGGAACGGATCTGGGCAGCGCAGCTCAACAAGTAGAAGCCGCCGTCAAACGCGCGGGCGATCCTCCTCGCGGAGTCGCCGTCAATATTCGAGGGCAGATCCCGCCCATGAGACAAACCCTTTTTGGTCTCGAGATTGGGCTTGTAGTCGCGGTCATTGTGATATTCCTGATGCTGGCGGCAAACTTCCAATCGATGCGCGCGGCGTTGGTCTCGCTCTCTACCCTTCCGGCCGTTCTGGTCGGGGTGGCGATAGCGTTGTGGATCACTGGCACCACGCTCAACGTCCAGTCTTTCATGGGAACAATTATGGCGATCGGAGTTTCGGTTGCGAACGCCATTTTGCTGGTGACCTTCGCGGAACAAAGCCGCATGGGTGGAGAGTCTGCCGAAGCCGCCGCCGTTACGGGTGCACGTAGCCGGCTTCGGCCAATCGTTATGACAAGTCTGGCTATGATCGCCGGAATGATTCCGATTGCGCTCGCCCTGGGTGAAGGTGGAGAACAAACAGCGCCACTGGGCCGTGCGGTAATCGGCGGGCTGAGCGCATCAACGATCGCAGTCCTGACGGTCCTTCCGTTGACATTTTCGATTGTGCAGCGCCGTGCGAGCCGAGCTACGGCGTCATTACATCCGGACGATACCTACTCACCGGTCGTCGAAGCGCTTGATGAGGCTTAACTGATCATAAAGAACAGACGTAAGTTCCGACTCTTAGGGGTGAGCAAAATCTATAGAGCGAGAGAGATATGGATCGCGAAGAGCCCTTGTCCAAATCAGAAAAAGGCGCTGCGGCATCGGCCGAATTACCGCTAGCCGAAACACAGCCATCTATTGGCTGGCGCCGCAAACGCTTCGCAATCATAGCCGGCGTTTTGATTGTCGTGAGTCTGAGCCTTCTATGGATACTGATCAGAGGTCGCACAAACCAGGCCAATACACCTGCGTCTACGGAGAAGACAGCACAAACGCCTCCAGTGCCAACTTCGCGGGTCGTCTCAAAGGACATGGAGCGGCAGCTCCATCTACCCGGTGAATTGCGCGCTTATCAGGATGTCGCAATTTACCCAAAGGTGCAGGGTTTTGTGGAAACCATTAACGTCGACCGAGGCTCGGTCGTAAGGCGCGGTCAAATGCTAATTCGCATGAGCGCGCCCGAGATGGCATCCCGCACTGCTGAGGCTCAAGCGAGAGTCGGAGCGACGAAAGAGCAGCGACTGGAAATGGAGGCGCGTGTGCGCAGCGTACGCGAGCAAAGAGCTGAAGCGGCCGCCAAGCTGTCTGCCGACGAAGGAACTTATCGCCGGCTGAAGGGAGCCTCAGCGACGCCAGGCGTCGTCGCCGAGAACGACGTCGATATAGCGCGGCAGAATGTCGAGGCCGATAAGGCGCACATTCGTTTGCTTGAAGAGAATGAAAAAGCCGCGCAGGCGGTGGTGCAATCACAATCGGAAAACGAGAAGGCGGCTGTCAGTTCCGCGACATCCGTGCGCGACATCGAAGCCTACTTGAGTATTCGCGCCCCGTTTGACGGAATCGTGACCGAACGAAACGTCGATACAGGAAGTCTTGCTGGTCCATCCTCCGGCGGCAGTAGTGCGCCGATGCTGCGAATCCAGCAAATCTCGAAACTAAGACTCGTCGTTGCTGTGCCGGAGGCTGAGGTCGCCGGGGTTACTCGCGGCGATCGGATAAATTTCACGGTTCCCGCCTATCCAGGCGGGACGTTCTCAGGAGTAGTAGCGCGCCTCAGTCATACATTAGACGATAAGACGCGCACAATGCCCGTCGAAGTGGACGTGATGAATGAATCTGTCAGCCTCGCGCCCGGAATGTTTCCCGAAGTTATTTGGCCCGCTAGGCGCTCGCAACCTTCATTGTTTGTTCCAGCGTCAGCCATCGCTGTAACCACCGAGCGAACCTTTGTCGTCCGAATTCGGAATGGAGTTATTGAGTGGGTTGACGTGAAACGCGGCGGGTCAGCAGGCGACCTCGTGGAAGTGTTTGGCGACCTTGCGGAGAATGACGTGGTGGCGACTCGTGGCACCGATGAACTTCGTATCGGCGCGCGCGTCAACGTAAAGGAATCTAACGCGGGCCATTAGCAAAGATGTCGGTAAAGCAGACTGCAATCTCGGAGCACTCGCCTCGCTTCCACGGTTGAAGCGATATTCAGATCGATAGAAGCTGTCGCATGAAGTGGGCCACGCGCGAGCGAATTCAAGTTAATCGAACAGCTACATGCTGGCTGATTCGACGATTTCTGGACTCTGAAGCTGAATTCATCTTCGTGCCGGCAGATCGAGTTTCTTCGATACAGGCGGAAACCGGCGCGACCGGCTTTGATGCTCCCGGCGCTACTTACCCACACCAGAATGCGCAAGGCCTTTGCTCATTTGCCGCCCTGGTGCGCGAGCGGTTGGCGCACGACTCTGCCTTGTTGGAGATGGCCCGCATCGTTCAAGCAGCCGACATCAAGGGTCAGCTGGATGATCATCCGGCAGCACGCGGCTTGCAACTGATCAGTCGCGGCTTCCCGCTCGTGACGAATAACGATCATGAGACCGCCGAGCGCGCTGAGTTCGTTTACGACGCGCTCTACGCAAGCATCAAGCAGAATCAAACCCCTTAGCTATTAATGAGGTAATTAAACCAGGAAAGGCTGGACTCGAAATGAACAGGAAAGCGACAGTATCGGACGGAATAATAAGGCGCACTTTAATGGTGCGTGGCCTCAAGCGATTTGTGTTGGCAACGAGCGTAGCCGCTCTGACGACAACCTTTGTACTGGTTGCCTGCTCAGCGCCGCAAAACCAAAACAATCAGGAGAATACCGGACAGCAGACAGCCGCGACAGATTGGAAGCCGGTCGAGCAGGCTTTGGGAAAGGCAGGCTAAATGCAGCCAGGAGATGTTTACAAAGTCAGCCTGCCGCGCACTGATATGAAGGTCACGGTCGGAGGTGTGGAACTCAAGCCAGCGCTGGCGCTCGGCTCGTGGCTGGCGTTTAAGAAAACGGGCGAGATGACAATGGTTATGGGAGATCTGGTGCTTACTGAAGACGAAGTCACGCCAGTCCTGACGAAACTTGAAGAAGGCGGGGTCGAGCCAACGGCCTTGCACAACCATGTGCTGCATGAATCTCCACGTGTGATGTATTTGCATATTCATGCCATGGGAGACGGAGCAAAGATTGCCAAAGCCATCCACGACGGGCTGGCACTTAGTAAGACGCCCTTTGCCGCGCCTGCTGCCACCACTCCAAATCAGGACATTGGGATCGACACTAAACAGATCGATCAGATCATGGGCCAGAGCGGTAAAGTTAACGGTACTGTGTATCAATACAGCATTGCTCGCGGTGACGAAATCACGGATTCGGCAATGACGTCTGGCGGTACAGGAGCAGTCATTCCTCCTGCGATGGGCGTAGCCCAGGCAATAAATTTTCAGTCGACAGGCGGAGGTAAGGCCGCGATCACCGGCGACTTCGTGCTCATCGCAGGCGAAGTCAATCCGGTAATTAAGGCACTGCGGGAAAACGGCATCGAAGTGACCACACTGCACAGCCACATGTTGACCGATACCCCGCACCTTTTCTTCATGCATTTCTGGGCTAACGATGATGCAGAAAAGTTGGCGCGCGGTCTAAGGGCGGCACTCGATAAAGTAAACGTGAAGAAGTCTTAGCGCCTCCGATAGCTTCGCTGGACGAATGGATGATCGATTGTGAATTTGCCCAGTTACGGGCGAACGTAGCGATGAGTCGGGAGCCAAATAAATGCCGTCGCAAACACCACTCCTTGGAGGAGGAATCGTCACGCAAACGTCCCGCAGCGATACGCAAATCAGGCACTGCATGCACGTTGATTTTTACTGAGTGGTTTTGTAAGTTGTGAAAATAAAGGGGCGGACATTTTGATTCCCCAGCTGAGGGTTGCGGGTTCGAGTCCCGTCGCCCGCTCCAAAATTCAGATCGGCCTAAACGTGTATCTAACAGGCCAAGGTTCTATTTTCAGAGAGTACGTTCCAACGACGATTCGCATTTCAACCCAAGCGAGTCCGTCTACTGCGGGAGGCCAATGCGGCGCATGAGATTGGCGAAGCGCGGGTCCGAACGAAGGCTGTCCCATCTTGGTTCCACTTTGAGCCATTGCAGTTGAAACGAGCGCTCCTCATAAGCCTTTTCGAGCCAGACAAAGGCCTCATCCTTCTCGCCCAGGCCCACGTAGATGAGGGCTACGCTGGTCGGCGGCACATATTCCCGTGCGGCAAGTTGCTTGAGCTCGTCGAGCAACGTCAGCGCCTCAGTCTTCTTACCTAGAATTGCATAGAGATGGCCGAGCCCACCCTTTGTAAGCGACCATTCACTGCCTCTCGTCAGCGGAATTCCTTTCTTAAATTCAGCAATGGCTTCTTCATACCTCCCCTTTTGTTCGTAAGCGGCAGGAAGGTATACGTGCGCCGGAGGAAAGTTCTGGTCCAACTCCAGGGTCTTGTGGAATTGGTCGATCGCCTGATCGTAGTCATGGGCGTAGTAGAACGCCACGGCCAACTCAAAGTTAATGATTAGGGAGAGTGGGTCCAACTCCTGTGCCCGCTTTCTCTCTGCAATCGCTTCATTGCGGCGACCCGTTGCCTCTAAACATCCGCCATACCATTGGTGTGCGGTTGCATAGTGCGGGTTCAGCTCAATGGCACGTTTGAATTCCTTTTCGGCACTGGTCCAATTCCATTCATATGCTGCCAGGACGCGTCCCAGTGAGGTATGCGCTTCGGCAAGTGTGTCGTCCAGTTCGAGTGCACGCATCGCGGCCGCCTTGGCTTTAGGCATCGCTTCCCGTGGCCGTACCAGATTGGCAGGCACAACATACGAGTCGGCCAAGCCGGCATAGGCTAGTGCGAAGCTCGGATCTTGTCCAATGGCCTGATTGAAATACTCAATTGATTTTGTGAGCGCCTCGGCAGTCCGTTTGTTCCAGTAAAACCGTCCCTTTAAATAGAGCTGATAGGCCTCGTTGCTTTCGGTATAGTGTTTCGCTAATGCTTTGTCTGCGCCCGAAACTTTGAGCCTCAGTTTGTCAACAATCTCTCGCGCTATCTCGCGCTGGGTCGCCAGCAGGTCTGACATCTTGCGGTCGTACTGCTCGCCCCACACCAGCCTGTTGTTACGAACGTCCACGAGTTCGGCGCTGATCGTAAGGCTGTCGCCGCGTTGTGTGATCCTTCCTAAGAGCACCGCATTCACGCCGAGTTCGTTGCCTGCTTTTGCAGCGTCAACCTGTTTGCCCTTATAGCGGAAGACACCACTGGTCGGGCTGACTTTCAGGTCAGGCAACTGCGACAAGCGATAGATCAGCGATTCGGCCAAACCTTCGGAAAGATATTCTGTGTCCGGATCAGCACCGCGATTTTCGAAGGGCAGCACCGCAATCGAGTCAATAGCAACTTCTGAGTTCCGAACCGGCAGATAGGCTTTCAGAGCTACAACCGCGAGCGTTAACCCGACAGCAAGAACCACAATCATCAGTTTGTGTTGCTTGAATCCGAAGATAATGTACTTTGCGCTTGAACCAACGGGAGAGGTTTGCGCGGTCGACGCCGGAACAGCCGATGGAGTTGTAGTGGGCTCTTGGCCAACGGATGGGGCTGCAGTGCCAAAGTCGGGTGAAGCGGTGCGATCGATTTCAGCGGCGACTTCGATTTGTCGTTTCAGGTTGCGTAGATCTAAAGTCAGGTCTTTGATTGTTTGATACCGCTCTTCGCGGTTCTTTGTCAGAGTTTTGCTTACGATGCGCTCGAGCTCGGCGGGCACTTCATGTGAAAAGCGCGCTAGCGGCGCGGGCTCTTTTTGGAGAATTAACGAGATAGTTTCATTGGACGTGTCGCCGGCGAAAGGCAGGAGTCCGGTGACCATTTCGTAGATAACTACTCCCAAACTCCATACGTCGCTACGAGCATCGACGGCCATTCCTTTCGCCTGTTCGGGCGACATGTAAAAGGCAGTACCCATCACCGTTCCGGCATCGGTCTTGACTAACGCTCTGGTGGGAGCTTCAGCTTCTGTCGATGAACCTCGTAATTCCTTTAGCTTGGCGAGCCCAAAGTCCAGAAGCTTGAGGTAGCCGTCGCGTCTGATCATTATATTCTCAGGCTTGATGTCGCGATGGACTATTCCCGTCGCGTGTGCTGCTTGCAGCGCGCTCGCGGCCTGAATGGCGATTTCTAGAACATCAGTGAGTTTGAGCGGGCTATTCCGGAGACGTTGTCGCAGAGTTTCTCCATCGATGAATTCGGTGGCGATAAAACGAAGTCGGTCTGCTTGGCCGATTTCGAAAATCGTCAGAATGTGCGGATGATTCAACGCTGAGACGGCTTTGGCTTCCTGAATAAAGCGCTGCAGTCGCTGGCGGTCAGAAGCTAATTCTTTCGACAGAATCTTTAGCGCAACGGTACGATCAAGCTCCTGGTCAATTGCAAGATAAACCTCGCCCATTCCGCCCGCTCCCAGTAGTGAGCGAATCTCATAGCGACCAAGCTTTGTCCCAGGTGAAAGAGGTGAGCCCATCGAGGGTTTTGGGTCTTCGTTATTTACTTACTTTTCCCGCCTGATTCTATCCGACTTGCTACACGCTAGGCCAACAGAACCCTCGCCGGTGTCAATTACTCGGCGTGCCGTGCGTGAACTCTGGAACCACTACGACGCTCACCGGTTTTCGCGGCGTAAACCCTTTTGACCCGG
>Ga0070698_100004430_pt1 | contig 15431 bp, 16 predicted proteins | sample KBSK1502metaG_FD_65477 | JGI IMG/M metagenome (GOLD analysis project Ga0070698, IMG submission 65477) | Corn, switchgrass and miscanthus rhizosphere microbial communities from Kellogg Biological Station, Michigan, USA - KBS K1-50-2 metaG | ecosystem: Host-associated > Plants > Roots >...
AGCCCGTAGCGTACGCTCTAGCAATGGCGAAGAAGCGTGACGACGGCGATCCGCTCGATCGCGTGTTCGCCGCGCTCGACGACGCGCCGCCCGGCTTGCACGACATCGAGCCGCCCGCGCACGAGCTACCGACCGGCTTGCCGGCGCCGCTGATCGAGCTCTACGCGCGCTGCGACGGCGCGCGGCTGTATCTCGACAGCATCGAGCTCGCGCCATCGCATGCTGTCACGTTCGAGCACGGCCGCTGGCACTTCGCGGTCGTCGAAGGCGATGACATCGCGATCGATCACAAGGGCAAGATCTGGCGCGATGAAGAATCGATCGAAGACGATGTTTGCGATGGCACGCGCATCGATCGATGGCTCGCCGCGCAGCTCGCCGCGCTCGAGCTCGTCTTCGATCGCGACGGTGAGTACGCCGAAGATGTATTCGACGAGAACGGCGAGATCCTGCTGATCGTTCGCGAGCGGCAACTGCGCGCGATGATCAAGCGCGACTCCGCAGCGCCGGGGCCGCGGTGGCGGCTCGCGCACGTGCTGCTCGAGCAAGGCGCTGTCGAAGACTCGCGCAACGAGCTCGAGCAAGTCGTCGCCGACGATCCGGTCTTCGCGTGGGCGTGGCTCGATCTCGCGCGCGTCTCCGAGCGACTCGGCGAGATCGGCGGCGCCGTCGACGAAGCGCGCATGGCCGCCGAGGCTGCCGAGGGCGTGCAGCACCCACAAGCAGGCTACTTCTGGTCGCAGGTCGCACGACTCGCGAGCCGCGCCGGCGACGAGATGGTGCGCGCCGAAGCCGCGACAAAAGCATCGCTGCTCGCGCCGAATCTCAAGCGCGCACAGATCGAAGGCGCGCGCGAGCGCATCGAAGCCGGCGACCGCGCGAGCGCGAAAGGGCTCGTCGAGCTTCTGCGTGCGGTGTGGCCGCGCGACCTCGAAGTTCTCGAGCTCACTCGTCGCGTCGAGGGGTAGACTAGAGCGCATGTACGCGCTCGGGGTGGTCGAGGATGGCGAGTCCGCCTGCAAACGCTGCGGCGGGCAAAAGACGCAGAAGACGTTCGAGCGTGTCGACGATCTCGCGGGCCTCCCATTCCTACGCCGCGTTCGCCATTACCTGCATTGTGAGAGTTGCGGCGGGTGGATGGAGATCGAGGTTGATCCGAACACGCGCGGGCGTCACCCACGCACGCCCGGCTTGCTCAAGCGCATCGTGATCTCGTGGGTGCTGCTCGGGACGTTCGTCGGAACGCTCATCGCATGGAGCGGCTATCGCCACGTCGAGGCAAAGAAACATGCAGCGTCGCCACAGGTCGGCGATCGGTGGACGATCAACACCGCAAAGTGGCCGGGCGATGAGCTCGCGTTCGAGAACGGCCTGCGCTACGGACGCGTCGAGGTCAACGCCGTAACGTCGGAGAGCGTCGAGCTCGCTGCGTGCAATCAAACGTCGGATCGGTCGTCAAAGATCGAAGACGCGTGCAAGACGTTCAGAGTCGAGATGTCATCGCGCGCGCGTTCCGACGTCGTGCGATTTTTCGACGACGGCCAGATCGACAGCATCGATCCCGCGGACGCCGACTACACGCGCTGGTTGTGCTTCGTCATCGGCTACATTGCCATGGTGTTCGCCTACGGCTTCTTCACGCACCGATGGCTCTCCGCGCGGCGACGCCTGATCCCTCGCGCACGAGCGCGCGTCAAGGCGCAGCAAACCGCCACAAGTCGTTGAGCTCCCCGACGCGGCCAACAGCGTCGAAGCCGAAATCACCGCCGAACATCCACAGGCTGCCGTCGTCACGAGCCCACGATGGGCCGAGTCCCGTCGTGACATCGTAGCGCCACAAATCGCCGAGCCTGCCGAAAGCGCCCGAGCCGTCGAGGCCGATGCCGCCGAACAACCAGAGCTCGGTGCCGAGCACCCATGCGCCGCCGTTGTCGCGCGCGCCCGGAGCATTCGTCGGATCGGCAACGCCAAGCGCGACATACACGCTTGGCTGATCGCCGCGATTGGAACCACCGATCCACGTCCAGACGCCATCGATCGACGGCGCCGGTCCGTCCCCGACGGGATCGAAATTGATTCGACCACACGCGACGAGGACGACGAGCGCGCAGCGCTTCAGCGGAAGACGGCCTGATCGGCCCCGAGCTGGCTGTAGAACTGCGGCACGCGTCCGCTCGCGGCGAAGTTGCCATCTTTGAGCGAGAACACGGTCTCCGTCTCGAAGTGCGTCTCGGAGACGCCGCTGATCTCTTCGATCGAATGCACGCGCACGTTGCCATCGGCGGAGCGCACGACATGCACGACGATCTCGAACGCGGTCGCGACGAGCTCGCGAATGGCACCGTCGGCGTTCGCCGGGCCGCTCGTGCGCGCGAGCGTCGCGATGCGACTGAGCGCCGCGCTCGCGCCATCGCCCGTGACGCCAACGATCGCGCCATCGACGGACGAGTTGAGCGCCTGCACGAGCGACAGCGCTTCGCGGCCGCGCACGTCGCCGACGACGAGGCGATCCGGCAACAGGCGCAGCGCGGTATCAAGCAGCGCCGACATGTCAAAGCCCGACGACTTGCTGTTCGCCGGGCGCGTCTCGAGCTGGATCCATTCATCGCGTGCGATCGCGAGCTCGGCGACATCCTCGACGGAAACGACGCGCTCACCCGGCGGCGTCGCGGCGGCAAGCGCACCGACGACGGTGGTCTTGCCGGAACCGGGACCACCGCAGACGAGGATGTTGCGCCGCGCCGTCAGGCACGTGCCCAGGAACTCGGCCATGCCACTCGACAGCCCGCCCTGCCCGACGAGGTCTTGCAGCGACGGCATCTGAGTTGCGGGCTTCTTGAGCACGAGGCACGCGCCTCGCGCTGCGACCGGCGACACCGCGGCGGTGAGCCGCGTGCCATCGCGCATGCGCATGTCGACGACGGGATGCGAGTCGTCGATCGTCGCGCCCGCCTCGTGGACGAGGCGTTTGACGACGCGTTCGAAGACTTCATCCGACGAGAACGCCTTGCCCGAGCCGCGCAGCTGGCCGTTCTTGCCGACGACAACGCGATCGCGACGATCGATCAGGATCTCGTCGATGCCTTCATCGGCGAACAGATCCTCGAGTGGGCCAAGCGCGAGCGCTTCGTTGAGCGTCTCTTTGATCAGCGCGTCTTGATCGATGTACTTCGGCAGCTCGCCGCTTGTCTCGAGCGTCTCGACGAGATCGATCGTCGCGCGCTCTGCCTTTTGCCAGAGCTCCTCTTCATGGAGCCGTTCGATCGGCACCTTGTCGAGATCGAGCTTCGCGCGGAGCCGCTCGAGAATGTTCGACTGCAAGTCGAGCATCTTGACGATCTTCGAATCGAGCGGATCGAGATGCACGCCGCGCTTGGCGACGGCAGAGATAGGACGACCGGTGATCTTCTTCGCAGGCAGCGGCGCGACGGGCGCGACAGCTTGCTGACGCGAGACCGCGCGGTTCTGCTCTTTCTGCAGCGGCACGACCGGCGCAGGCGCAGCATTCGGCGCAGGCGCGATCGATGGCGGTGCCATCGCAGGTGCCGCGGCTTGCATCGGTTGCGCTGCCGCGGGCGGGAAATGTGGATCGTGCATCGGCGGCGCCGCCGGTGGAGCTGCCGCAGGCGCGAGCGGAGGCGGCATCGTTCCGCCAGGCCCACGCATGCTGCTCGCTGCTCGATTCGGCGGCGGCGACGAGATCGGAGGCATGTCGCGCTGGCCGCCGCTCGACGGTGGCTCGCGTGGCGGCATCGGTCGCGATGGACCGCCGCGCATCGACGGGGGTGGATGTTGCGGAGCGCTCGGCGTCGGTGGTGAAACCGGCGGCGGCGGTTCGGGCGGAGCCATGCCTCCGCCACCCATGCCGCGATCCATTCCGCCCATTCCGCCCATGCCGCGATCCATCCCGCGATCCATCCCACCACCCATGCCGCGATCCATCCCACCGCCCATGCCACCCATCGGGTTGCCCATCGGTCCGCCCATGCCCATCGGACCACCGAGTTGGTTGCTCATCGGGATCGGCATCGGTTGCGGTGCGGCTTCCGTCGGCCTGGGTGGACGCGCGTCGGCGGCTGCAACCGATCCGAGGCGACCTTCGCCTGGCGGTGACGTCGTCGTCTCCGACGGACCATCACCTTCCTGCGCGGCTTCGTCTACGCCGACGATAAAATCGCCGATGTAGATTTTGTCTGAGTCTTTGACGACGAGCGGGCTCGTGATCTTGCGGCCGTTGACGTACGTGCCGTTCGTACTCTTGAGATCGACAATGATGAACTTGCCGTCCTTGAGCACGATGCGCGCATGTCGCTTCGACACGTTGCCCTTCGGCAACACGATGTCGTTGCCCTGGACGCGCCCTATGGTGACCTCAGGTTTGTTGAACACCATGCGGCGCTGCTCGCCGCCTTTTTCTTGAATGATGATGGTGAACATTGGCTCCTGAGGAAAAGGGGCTTCCGCCCTCCCGAACTGAAACGGTACTAAGCCTCGGGAACCACGGTCAAGTTCGGGAAGAACTTAGGTCTGGGGATTCGCCGAGGTCGGGTGCTCGACGGAAGACCCTTCACCGGGCCCCAAATGCAAGGCTCGCCGCACATCATCCCACCACAAGGCCCAAACACCGACGGCCAGCAACGCCACGATAGCACCCACGATCAACGCGTCGTGCCAACGCGGGCTTCGCATGAATTGGAAACTAGCACCAACCGTCAGTTGAGGCATGATGCGCCCGATGAAGCACGTCCTTCTCGCTGCAGTTGCGTTGGCCCTGTTTGCGCCCGCCGTCAACGCTGCGCCGAAGAAGAAGTACCACTTCCAGCTCACCAAGGTCCTCACCAAGCCCGAGGTCAAGGCCGACGTAGCCAAGGAGGCGCAGCCGCGGATCGAGGCCGTCTTCAAAAAAGCGCTCGAAAGTCACCCGCAGCTCGTCAAGAGCATTGACGGCGCGCCGAATCCAGACTCGGACCCGAACGGCTACCGAAAGTTCTTGCAGAAGAAGGGCGTCGCCGGTGCGTATCTCGTGACCCTCGAGGTCACCGAGGCGTCGATCGAAATCGTGCCGCTCGAAGACAAGAAGAACGCGCAGCGCATCGTCGTGTCGCTCGCGATTCACGTGCTCGGCGAGACCATTCCAGGCCGCACGATGGGCTTCACCGGCGATGGTCACGCAACGGTGAAGCAAGAGATCGGCATGAAGATCCGCGACAAGGATCGTCAGTTCACGTGGGACTCGGCCGCCGAGACCGCCGTCGCCGAAGCGCTCAAGGAGAGCTTCGCGAAGCTCGAGAAGCAGGTCTACAAGCGCTACAACTAGGCCTCCAGCGCACGTCGATCGCCCAGAGTGATTGAACGCGGAGACACAGAGACGCAGAGATCAGATCAGAAGAGAAGATTGGATCGGGGCGGAGGCGGCTGACTCGATCTATATCTATCATCTCTTCTGATCTCCGCGTCTCGGCGTCTCAGTTCAATTCCTCTGGCACACGCCTGCTCTTGCGGGCGCGTCGTGCGAACCGGCCGAACGACATCGCCCTAGTCGTGATGCACGAAGTTGCCGATGCGGCTCCAGTGCATCTCGCTTAGGTCCCAAAACTTCATCAGGCTGAAGTTCTTGTACGAGAGCCAGATGAACATCGCCTTGCCTTTGATGTTCTGAATCGGCACCGGCCCCCAAACGCGCGAGTCGTTCGAGTTGTTGCGATTGTCGCCCATCGCGAACACGTGACCGGGCGGCACGACGTAGTGCAGCTGCTTCTCGCACGCGCCCGTTCCCGGTGATGCCTCGGGTTCGATCTTGCCGACGGGCGGAGCCACCTGACTCACGCAACGCGGCAGGTCGTCACCGGGCCTCGGGAAGTCGGCGAGGTTTGCCATCTCCTGGCTCGGGCTATGAAACGTATCGAACGTGTAGCCGCCGTGCGTTTGGCGGAAGCGGTTGACCATCTTCTGCGACCACTGCAGCGTGTTCTCGTCCTGATCTTCGTACGGCTTTGGACCCTCGATCTTCTTCGCCTCGATCGCCTTGCCGTTGATGTAGAGCGTGCTGCAGCGGACCTCGACGGTGTCGCCTGCGACCGCGACAACGCGTTTGATGTAGTCCTTGTCCATGTCGCACGGATATTTGAAGACGATCACCTCGCCGCGCGACGGCGAGCGCGCGAACAGCTTGACGTTCGTCAGCGGGATACCGATGCCGTAAACGAACTTGTTGACGAACAAGTGATCGTTGATCTCGAGCGTCGGATACATCGAGCTCGATGGGATCTTGAACGCCTCGACGACAACGGCGCGCAGCGCGAGCGCGATCAGCACCGCGGTGAGCAGCGACGTCATCTGATCGCGGCCCTTGCTGCGCTTGGGCTGCGCGACGAGCTCGTCGATCAGCGCATCGAGCACCGGCAGGTGATAGCGAACGCGCTTGAGATCCTTCTCGGAGAGCGCCTGCTCGACCTGCTTTGCGGCGGTCTCGAGATCGCCCGCTTTGCCGCGCAGCTTCTTCTTGAGCGATAGCGCGGTGTGCGCCTGCCGCACGAGCAGCGTCGCTTCTTTGCGAACTCGTCTATCGAGCAATCTGGCGTGCATTAGTGAACGAACTCTCCTACGCGGTCCCAGCGCAGGCCGCTGAGGTCCCAGAACCGCTTCCAGTTGAACGTCTCGTAGGACAGCCAGATGAACAAGGCCTTGCCCTTGATGTTCTCGATCGGCACCGACCCCCAGACGCGCGAATCGTTCGAGTTGTTGCGGTTGTCCCCCATCACGAACACGTGATTGGGTGGCACCACGTAGTGCAGCTGCTGCTCGCACGGCTTTGCGATGCTCTGCGACTTCGTCTCGACGAGCTTGCCGAGCACCTGCGGCGCGTGCGGCTTGCCCATCGATTCTTCCGGCGGCGGCTTCGAGCAGTTCGGCGGATCGAGCGAGTCGCGCTCCGGGAAGTCGCGCGTATCGCCCGACGTCGCCTCGACGCCTTCGGCGATGCCCTTCTCGCGGATCGGTCGATCGGCGTCGTGGAACGTCTCGTAGACGTCGTCGGTGACGCGCTCGCGATAGCGGCTGCAGTAGCGCGGGAACCACTTCTGGCTCGCCTCGTCGTAATCGAGGTAGCGGCATTTGGCGGCAACGAGCTCGCTCGGCACCGCGGCACCGTCGACGTAGACGACGTTACAGCGCACCTCGACGGTCTGGCCGGCGAGCGCGACGACGCGTTTGATGTAGTCGCGGTCTTCGTCGCACGGGTACTTGAACACGATCACCTCGCCGCGCCTCGGGCCACGCAGCTCCAGAAGCTTGACGTTCGTAAACGGCACGCGCACGCCGTAAATGAACTTTTGGACGAAGATGTGATCGCCGATCTCGAGCGTCGGGTACATCGAGCTCGATGGGATCTTGAACGCCTCGATGACGCAGGCGCGCAGCGCGAGCGCGATCAGCACGGCGGCGCCGATCGATTCGACGTAATCCCGGGCGCCCGATTTCGGCGGGCGCTTGACGTGCTCATCGACGAGCTCGTCGAGGATCGGCAGGTACTGCTTGACGCGGCTGAGGTCGCCGGCGCCGAGGCCCGCGTCGACGATGTCGGTGACGGTCCCGAGCTCGCCCGCGGTTCCGCGCAAGTCGGGGACGCGCAGCATCTCGGCGCGCGCTTCTCTGACCAACAACATCGCTTCTTTGCGAATGCGGCGATCGAGACTGGCTGTGCGCATCAATCGACTTTGAGGATGGTCAGGAAGGCTTCTTGCGGGAGCTCTACCGAGCCTACCGACTTCATGCGCTTCTTGCCCTCTTTCTGCTTCTCGAGCAGCTTCTTCTTGCGCGTGATGTCGCCGCCGTAGCACTTCGCGGTGACGTCCTTGCGGATCGCCTTGACGTTCGTGCGTGCGATCACGCGGCTGCCGATCGCTGCCTGGATCGCGACATCGAACATCTGGCGCGGCACGACATCTTTCATCTTCGTGCACAGCTCGAGGCCGCGGCGATACGCGGAGTCGCGGTGCGAGACGAGCGAGAGCGCGTCGACGCGCTCGCCGTTGACGAGGACGTCGAGGCGGATGAGATCCGCTTCGCGATAGCCCGCCGGCTCGTAATCGAGAGACGCATAGCCGCGCGACATGGTCTTGAGTCGATCGTAGAACCCGAACACGACCTCGGCCAGCGGCATCTCGTAGACGACTCTCACGCGACCGCCCGGATCATAATGAAGGCCTTTTTGGACGCCGCGGCGCTCCTGGCACAGCTGCATGATCGGCCCGACGTACTCCTGTGGCAGGTGCACGGTCGCCGTGATGATCGGTTCTTCGATCGCATCGTACTTGCCCTGATCGGGCACCTTCGCCGGGTTATCGAGCTCGACAATCTCGGCGTTCGGCATCTTCACGCGATAGCGCACGCTCGGCGCTGTCGTGATCAGGTTGAGGTTGAACTCGCGCTCGAGTCGCTCCTGGATGATCTCCATGTGCAAGAGGCCGAGAAAGCCGGTGCGAAAGCCAAAGCCGAGCGCCGACGACGTCTCGGGCTCGTACGTGACCGACGCGTCGTTGAGCACGAGCTTGCCGAGCGCTTCCTTTAGATCCTGGTAGTCCGCGGCATCGACCGGGAACAGGCCCGCGAACACCATCGGCTTGACGCTCTTGAAGCCCGGTAACGGCGCGGCGCACGGACGATCCGCATCGGTGACGGTATCGCCGACGCGCGCGTGCGCGATGTCCTTGATCGATGCGGCGAGGATGCCGACCTGCCCCGCCTCGAGCGTATCGATCTCGACGGCGGCAGGTTTGCGCACCGCGATCATCGTGCATTCGTACGTCTGCTCGGTCGCCCAGAAGCGCAGCTTCGTGCCCTTCGTGATCCTGCCGGCCATCACGCGCACGAGCACGACGACGCCGCGAAACGTGTCGTACCAGCTGTCGAAGATCAGCGCCGACAGCGGCGCCTCGCGATCCGCCTTCGGCGGCGGAATGCGATGGACGACAGCCTCGAGCATCTCGTGCACGCCCTGCCCTGTCTTCGCCGAGACAAGGCACGCCTGCGATGCATCGAGCCCGATCGTGTCTTCGATCTGCTGCTTGATCTCATCGGGCCGCGCGACCGGCAGATCGATCTTGTTGAGGACAGGAATGATCTCGAGGTTGTTATCGAGTGCGACGTAGACGTTCGCGAGCGTTTGCGCCTCGACGCCTTGCGCCGCATCCACCACAAGCAGCGCGCCTTCGCACGCGGCGAGCGAGCGCGAGACCTCGTAGTGAAAGTCGACGTGGCCGGGCGTGTCGATCAGATGAAATTGATACGTCTGGCCATCGTTCGCTTCGTAATGCAGCTGCACGGACTGTGCTTTGATCGTGATGCCGCGCTCGCGCTCGAGATCCATCGAATCGAGCATCTGATCTTGCGCTTCGCGGGCTGTGACAGCGCCGCACGCCTCGAGCACGCGATCGGCAAGCGTGGTCTTGCCGTGATCGATATGCGCGATGATCGAGAAGTTACGAATGCGCTCGGCGGGAAACGACATCGAAGCTGGCGGTTGTTAGCGTGACCCGAGGTGCAGGTCCACTTGCCCGGGGAGCTGATCACGATACTTCTCGAGCACCAGATCGATACCTTGGCGGATGTACTCGGCGACCGGGACCTTCGTACGCTGGTGCAGGGCCTTGAGCCGCGCGTCCTGCTCGGGCGTGATGTAGACGGTCGTCGAGATCTTCTTGCGCGGCATGTCCGGAGCTCGTGACCCTACGTGACCATATGCACATGGTCAAGCCGCGGGGATTGCCGGTCGGGTTCTCCCCGATTAGGCTTCCGTCGTGATGGCGAAGCTCTCGAAACTGGCCGTGATCGTGGCATGCGTCGCGGCCTGCAAAGGCAAGAAGGAGGACACGACTCCGAAGAATGTCTCCGAGGGCTCGATGACGGTGGACCCGGCACTGTGCGAGACGGCGGGCAAAAACGTCGTCACGTACGACCTCAACAAGGACAACAAGCCTGACGTCTGGCGGCTGTATCGGACCGAAGACGAGGGCGGCACGAAGATCGAGTTCATGACCTGCAAGCAGGTCGATTTCGATCACGACGGCCGCAAGGATTGGGTCGTCGCCTACAACCGCAAGGGCAACCCGATCTTCGAGAAGGCGGACTACGACTACGACGGCAAGTTCGATATGTCGGCGGTCTACGACCAGAAGACGAACCACTATGCCGAGGTCGAGCGCGATACGAACTTCGACGGCAAGTTCGATGTTAAAGAGGTCTACGACACGCTCGGTGTGCTGCAGAGCGTGCGGCGCGATCGCAACGGCGACAACCTTCCCGATCAGTGGGAGCAGTACAAGGACACGATCCTGATCGCGATCCTCTACGACGACAATTTCGACGGCAAAGTCGATCGGCGCGACGAGATTCCGGGCGCGCATCCCAAAGTCGAGATGCCGACGACGATGGATCCGACGGCGACGAGCCACATCCCGCCCGACAAAACGCCCGACAAAGCCACCGCGAAGAAGACAAAGAAGTGATTGTAGATAAGCCCTGGGGCCACGAGTTGATCTGGGCGCGCACCGAGCGCTACGTCGGCAAGATCCTCCACATCAAAGCAGGCGAGGCGCTCTCGCTGCAGTACCACCGCGTCAAAGACGAGACGATCATGGTGCTGACCGGCCGGCTGCGCTTCGAGTATTTCGGCGACGGCGAAGAGCGCCAGACGCGCGAGCTCGCACCGCGCGAGCCGTTCCACGTCACGCCGGGTCTGCGCCATCGCATGATCGCGCTCGAAGATACCGACGTGATCGAGGTGTCGACGCCCGAGCTCGAGGATGTCGTGCGACTCGACGATCGCTACGGCCGCGTCGGGTAACGCATGGTCGCCGCGATTCGCGTCCACGAGCTCGGCGGCCCCGAGGTCCTGCGCTACGAGCAAGTCGATGTTGGCGAGCCGGGGCCCGACGACATTCGCATCGAGCAGCATGCGTGCGGGGTCAACTTCATCGACACCTATTTCCGCACTGGGTTGTATCCGACAGCGGTTCCGTTCGTACCGGGAAGTGAGGGTGCGGGCGTAGTGACGGCTGTCGGCGAGGCCGTCTCCGATCTCGCCGTTGGCGATCGCGTCGCGTACGCAGGTGGCCTGGGCGGTTACTCAGCCGCGCGCCTCCTGCCGGCCGATCGCGCGGTGAAATTGCCAGACACGATTTCGTACGCTCAGGCCGCGGCCGTGATGCTCAAGGGCATGACGGCGCAGTACTTGCTCCGCCGCACGTTCAAGATCGAGCGCGGCGCGACGATCTTGATCCATGCGGCAGCGGGAGGCGTTGGCTTGATCATGTGCCAGTGGGCGAACGCGCTCGGTGCGACCGTGATTGCGACCGTCGGGTCGCGCCAAAAGGCCGAGCTCGTGATGAGCAACGGCGCTCATCACGCGATCCTCTATCGCGAAGAGGACTTTGCGGCGCGCGTCAAGACGATCACGAATGGCGCGCTGTGCGACGTCGTCTACGATGGCGTTGGCAAGGATGTGTTTCCAGCTTCTCTCGATTGCATCCGGCCGCTCGGCATGTACGTCAACTTCGGAAACGCGTCCGGGCCCGTACCGCCATTTCCTTTGCTGTTGCTATCGCAGAAGGGCTCGCTGTTCGCGACGCGACCAACGTTGACCACCTACACGGCAAAGCGCGCGGATCTGGTCGCGACCGCGGCTGACCTCTTCGAGATCGTCCAGCGTGGCGTCGTCAACGTTGTGCTCGATCACGTGTACAAGCTTGAAGACGCAGCCCAGGCGCAGCGCGATCTGGAAGCGCGCAAGACGACGGGCTCGCTCGTCCTGACGCCCTGATCACTCGTTCTCGACGGAGTTCGTCAGCACCGCGATACCGCCGAGCTCCACCTCGACGATGTCACCCGCGGCGAGCGGGCCGACACCACTCGGCGTTCCGGTGAAGATGAGATCACCCGGTTCGAGCGTCATCACGCGAGAGATGAATGCAGAAACAGCGGATCGAAGATCATCTGCGACGTGCCCGCGCGCTGGCGAACTCGCCGTTGACGCGCGTGACGAGCTCGAACGGACCCAACCCAGCATCGAGGGCGACCACCGGGCCGACGGGCGCGAATGTATCGCCCTTCGCGCGTCCCCATTGCCCGTCTTTGCGCTGCAGCGCTCGCGCAGTTACGTCATTGCCGCACGTCACCCCGAGTACCGCGGACGGTGCGGTCTGCGCGTCGAGGTCACGGCAGCGTCGACCGATCACGAGCTCGCCCTCGAAATCGACAGGCGTTACACCGCGGGGCAATCGGATTCGTTCGCCGGGATCGATGAGCGCCGATGGCGGCTTCAAGAACAACACGGGCTCGTCGGGAACATCGTTGCCCATTTCTTGCGCGTGCGCGGCATAGTTGCGACCGACGCAGACGATCTTCGTCGGAGTTGCGGGACACACGAGCTGGACATCGGCGAGCGAAGCGACGCGGCATGCAGGGCCGTGAACGGATTCGCGATCTCGTCGATGGTGTCGTCGTGGAGTCGGCCCCACGCGACCGAGTCTTGTGTGCGAAAGCGAACGAGCAACATCTCGGCACATATTATCGCGACTACCGCTGCCAAGGTCGCTTGCCGAACAAGAGCCGCGCGCCGCGCAGTAGCGCGCGAAACGTCCCTTCTTTGTACGGGTACCACCACACCTCGCGCCCGAACGCGACGCGATCGTAGTTCACGTGCCGCGTCTGGCAGAGGTCGCGCAGTCCGATGATCGAATGCGTGCGGCCAATCCCGCTCTGCTTGACGCCGCCCCACGGTGTTTCGGGGCATGCATACGTGTTGAGCACATCGTTGACCATCACCGTGCCCGCCTCGATCCGCTCGGCGAGTCGCTTGCCGCGCTCGCGATCGCGCGTGAACACATACGCGAGCAGCCCAAGCTGCGAATCGTTCGCGAGGCGCACCGCCTCCTCTTCGCTCGCGACACGCATGATCGGAATCACGGGGCCGAACACTTCCTTGCGCATGACATCCATGTCCTGCGTGCAATCGGTAAGCACCGTCGGCTGAAAGAACATGCCATCGCGTGTGCCGCCGGTTTCGAGCTTCGCCCCGGCGGTGACGGCCGCCGCGACGAGCCGCTCGACGTTCGCAACCTGCTGATCCCACGCCATCGCGCCGATATCGACATCGGCGCCAGATGCATCACCCTGCCGAAGCTCGCGCGCGTGCCGCACGACGCGCTCGACGAGCGCATCGTGGACTGCATCGACTGCATACACGCGCTCGACGGAGGCACAGACTTGCCCCGAGTTTGCAAAGCCGCCCCACGTGATCGCCTGCGCGGCGCGATCGAGGTCTGCATCGTGACACACGATCGCAGGCGCTTTGCCGCCGAGCTCGAGCGTGCACGGAATCAACCGCTCCCCGCACGCCGCTCCGACTTTGCGGCCGGTAGCGACGGAGCCGGTGAACACGCAGTAATCGATGCCGCTGTCGATCAGAGCCGCGCCCGTCGCGCCGCGACCGGTAACGATCTGGAATAAGTCCGGCGGCAGATCCGCGGCGATGTACAGCTCGCGCGCCTTGAGGGCGATCAGCGGCGTGATTTCTGAGGGCTTGAGGACGACGCTGTTGCCGGCGATCAGCGCCATCATCGTCTCGCCGATCGGGATCGAAAACGGGAAGTTCCAGGGCGCGATGACGCCGACGACACCGCGCGGCACGAAATGCAGGTAGCTGCCGCGATGCTTCATCAGATGCAGCGGCACCTGCTCGGGCGCGAGCATCTCGGGTGCGTGCTTGACGAAGTAGCGCACGAGATCCGCGACCACCACGACCTCCATGCCAAGCGCTTCCAGCCGCGTCTTGCCGCCTTCGCGCACGAGCAAGTCGATGATCTCCTCGACGCGTGCCATCACGAGCTCGGCGTACTTCGCGACGCGCCGGCATCGCGCCTCGACGCTTTGCTTCCCCCAATCGCGCTGCGCGGCGCGCGCCCGCTCCACGGCGGCACGCACCTCGTCGGCGCCCATGTCAGCAACCTCGCCGAGCACCTCCCCCGTCGCCGGATTGATGCTCGTGATCGACTCGCCTCGTGCCTGTGTCGCGACAGCGCCCATGCCACAGTGTACTTGCGCTGGACGCGGCGCGTGGTACTCCTACGGCGTCATGCGTTCCCTGCTGCTCCGCGAGACCTAGCCCGCCGACTTGTTCGGATCGGGATTGGTTTATCGAGCAAAGGAGAAAATGTCATGGACATCGTTATGGTTGAAATCCGTGCCGCCGAAGGTGGCGCGGACGCAAAGTTGTTGGTCGAAGAGCAGCTCGCGATTTACACGCGGCTCGGCACGCGGAGGCGTCTTTAGCCTCGCCGTTGTCGACCGGCGGCCCGGCCGCATCGTGGTGCGCGTCGAGGGTAAGGGCGCGCGTCCGCTGTTCGAGGGCGAGGCCGGCGGGCACAGATGGCAACGCGTGCCGCCGAGCGAGAAGCGCGGGCGCGTGCATTCGAGCACGATCACCATCGCCGTGCTCGACGAGCATGTCGAAGCCGCCCTCGCCATTCGCGATGACGAGCTCGAGTGGACCGCATGTCGCTCACCGGGTAGTGGCGGCCAGCACGTGCAAAAGACGGATAGTGCGGTGCAGCTGACCCATGTGCCGACGGGCATCCAGGTGCGTGCGCACGAGCATCGGTCGTATCACGCCAATCGGGCAGCAGCGCTGGAGCGCCTGCGCGCCCTGTTGCTCGCGCGTGAGCGTGTCGCTGCCGCAGCGGCGCGGGCAGCCGAGCGTCGCGCGCAAGTCGGCAGCGGCATGCGCGGCGACAAGCGCCGCACCGTGCGAGTACAAGATGGCAGCGTGGTCGATCACCTCACCGGCCGCACGTGGCGCTATCGCGAGTACCTGCGGGGCGAGTGGTGAGGCGTCGCGAGCGCTAAGGCATCGCGCGCGGTAAGGCATCGGGCGCGGTAAGGCGATGGCGCGTGCGGTAGGGTGTCGTCCGAGACGCACTCGGTCGGAGCGATAGTGCGCTCGCGGGTGTTAGGGCGGGCCGAAAGTCAGGGCAGGGTGCGCGGTGCCGTCCAAGACGCCGGCAAATGGCTCGCTCTCTCTCCTCCTACCGAAAATAAAAAGCTGGTAGTAGCAGGCCTGTGAGCGGTGTGAAGACCGCGCCATCCACCTCATCGCGCGCGTGCGCGCGGTCTTCAAGCGACTGTGGAGAACGCGCATATAGCCGATGAGCCCGGTGACGCGTTCTCCACAGGAGCGGCACCGGTCACAGGCTGCGCTCGTGTTGGTCCAGTGTAAGCGTTGCGTGCAGCGTTCGGTTAGATGATGTCAGAATAAATATCGGCGAAATCAAGTTTTCATTGGTATCAAGGCGAAATCGTGAGGCAGCGCAAACGACACACACAGCAGCACTTCGAGTTCAAGACGTGGGGTGGTCAGCGCGACGGTGCGGGCCGTC
>Ga0070698_100004431_pt1 | contig 15431 bp, 15 predicted proteins | sample KBSK1502metaG_FD_65477 | JGI IMG/M metagenome (GOLD analysis project Ga0070698, IMG submission 65477) | Corn, switchgrass and miscanthus rhizosphere microbial communities from Kellogg Biological Station, Michigan, USA - KBS K1-50-2 metaG | ecosystem: Host-associated > Plants > Roots >...
TGATACATTCAAAAGATCGGGGATTTCCATTATGACCTTTTGCAATACAGACTCTAGACTGGTTAAAGAAGTTATTTGTGCTAACTGGGTAAAGACGCCCATAAATTCGCGTGATCCCCAAAATGAAATTCGCCTGGAGTCTTTTTTTTTCACATTTATCTCCCTAATATATAATAAAGATGGGCGATCATATGATAATTCTTCTCACTGCGTTCCTCATCGTATTTTCACTCATACATCTTCAACACTTCATCCCTCTTCGTGATGGATCACCTTAACTACAATTTTACCCCTGCTTGACTGCTCAGAACGTCTGATTTGGATAAAAGAATTTGCGTTATTGCTTCTATGTAATATTCAGGATTTTGGCAATCTATAATCGTCTGGTTGTCCAGCACCAGAAATATTATAGGCATTCCTTAGAATAGCATCCTTGACTAGTGAAGAAAGAACTACAATTAGTTCTAGCTCCTCTTTTGACGAGTAATATTCCACCGATTCTCGGATGGCATCTTTATTGAAGCGAAGTTTGAACATTTGTTATATGAACTAAATGCTTCTTTATGGGGTAGGGCTAGGTATTTTGTTTGTCAACAATTCTTTTAATTCTTCATCCGTCGAAAATGTTTTTATGCTTCCTATTTGTATCTTTGAATTACCTGTTTGCAAATTGGATTTGAAACTATTTATCTTATCAAGCATGTGATCAATGCGTTCTTTATGAGAGACTTTGCTCTTTCCAAAAACAAACAATGCCGTGTGTTCATCTACTACTAGGGGATGTGCTTTTCCGAAACTAATATGTTCGCCCATTAGTATGCCAAACACATCACCCAGTATGGTCTTGGGCTTATCAGTCGTTTCTTCTATTTCGATAAGTGCGAGTACCCTCTCAACGCTTTCAGACTTTTTTTCTATGATAGCAATATCTATATGACTTAACTGAGTAGCTCGCTTATAAGGTTGTTCTCCAAACCATGACACAATTTTCCTTGCATCCTCTCTCGATGGATCATGATCGTGAAGTATGTAATATCCGCGCGCTTCCCAATATGGAGTAATCTCACGTGCCATCCTCCTTGTTAATTGACCATGCGAGCCTTCAATTGCCGTTTCAATTATTTTCCCCATTTTGTAACTCTCCTTTGTACGTTATAGCAAATATAAACACATATCTGCGATCGACGCATTGATTTGTTTATGCTACTTCTGCAATAATTATTCGTTTTCAAATTTGAATAGCTTTACCAACATATTAACCATGACGTTGTTTCTGGCTTCGATGTGTTCCTTCTTCCACTCTTTAGCCTTTGATAATGTGGTCTTACCTCCATTGACGGGAAATTCTATATTGTTTAGAGCAAGTCCATTCTTATAACCTATTTGAATTTTATTCCCAAACACATTGGCTACAGCTTTGCCTTGTTTTTTTGCAAAGGACTGATTTGATAGTTTAGAGTTGTACCCGCTGAGTGTCAGGTTGCCTAAACAGTGCACCCATTCACCTTGTATTTCTTCGGCTTCTTCTCTAGCGCCATTGGCTATCATATTGACCCAATCGAACGGGATGTTTCTTCCTTGTGGGAATATGTGCTCGACAGTCCAGATAAATAAACCTTTTTCGTTTCTCGCCCATAAATCGGGCGTATATTCTCGGGAATGGTTTTCCTCGTCCAGTCTAGCTAAGGCGTATCTGGCCATGCCATCATTGTTATAGAACAAATTATCTGCAAGCATTTCTTTTAATGTATCAATCGTGGATGGCTCACCTTTTCCAGTAAGAACCAAATTCGATATAAAAGTATACGAGATTTTGTTGCCTTCCAAAATCTCCTTCTGGCATTTTTCAACCAAATCGATGTTTATTCCGTCTAACTCTCTTGTGTTGGGATAATCTGTAATATTTCTGCGAAAGTAATATCTGCACATTAGGTCCACAGTTTTTTCTTTCACCTTTGGCTCTACAAAATTGCCATCATCCAAAGCAAACAAATAGAGAAGGAATGTATACGAGGGAACTGCTCCAATACGCTCCAGGTTTACTAGTGAAGTGTTTAGTGTTGAGGTTGTATATTTCTCTGGCTCAATTAATTGATTGTAAACTTTTGCTTTCTCGTTGAGTTCATCAAAGATTTGTTTTGCGTCCTTCTTTATCAGATTTTCATAAACCGTAATAATGTTCGAACGCGTGGCTCTTGTAATATTACCTATTTTGATTTTCGGGTCAAACTTATAGGCATTGTAAAACTGACGCAAAAATCTGTCTTGGTCACTGTCTTCAGGGAGGTTGTCCAGGATTTTTTGCCATTTGTCGTAAGCATCGTCAATTTTTACTGCATGTTTGCTTTCAAGAGTAGCAAGCATTTTATTCTTGATAATATCAATTGCCGAAAGCGGGACACCGCGATAATTAAGAGTTTCAAAAAGCAAAAATGCCTTGGATTGACTTGCCTCTGAGATATGAATAAATAAGAGGCGGTAGATTCGATCCAGTAAATCATATAAGCCGTTCAAATCACTGGGAATATGGTTGTAGAAATACCGATAAGTTCTATAAATTCGCCTTTTGCCTGCGCCTTTTGGGTATGCAACATCGGGAATGATGCCGATTTCGCTCAGAATGTATTGGTAGTCTTCCAAGTTGCTTTCCTGAGTTGATGGCTGGACACGCAGGCAATAAGTCATCGCCCCTGATTTGAAAACGCCCCATGGTAACTTATTTCCTGAGGGGCTGACTTTTTTAATTAATCGTTGGCGAATGCTATTAAGTTTGATAATGTAGTCATCATCCTGTTTGATTTCAGGATTCTCAGTAACGACTTCACTTACAAACTTGAGGTATATAGCTGCAAGGAGAAGGGATAGGGTGGTTAATCTTTGCTGTCCATCCACAACTTCATATATAAGTTCGTTTGAAGGCGATAGCTCATTCTCTTCATGAACACATATTACTGAGCCCATATAATGCCCAGGATCATTGTCGTAAATATCTTCAAGCAATTTGCTCCAATTGTGCTTACGCCACACATACTCACGTTGGAAGCGGGGAATGTGATAATGCCATTGATTGCCTTCAATCCCAATTAAGCTCGCGAATGTTAGTTCACTTGGTTTCATATTTATTTTCCTGATAGAAGAAATTGATTGCCTTCAATAAGTTCTAACGATAATTTCGGGGGATTTCCTTTAGGCCACGGAGCTAAACCATTGCGAATTAACCAGCGGCCAATCTTAGCGCTAATAAGCTCTCTGCAAGTAGTTCCCCAAAAAGATGATTTCGCAATATTTACTTCAATTACGTCGGAAGTGCCTTCAAGTGAAAGACGTATGCTTTTCCAATCGCGCTGGAAGAACCGATCACGATCACGGGCATTCAGCTTGACACCATATCCAGCGCCACTTTTTAACTGTGTTCCATTGTTCCAAGCGGTTACAACCATTGTATTTGCCTCGTGATACGCGAACTTGCCATGTAAAAATGTTTTACACGGTCATGAACTTATCGTACAACAAACCCTCCCCAGCCGCATCCATCGGCTGGGGAGGGTTTGCCTCCGCCACTTGGGGGAGATCCCTGACAGGGCGGAGCGGTTACTTCGTTGCCCAGCCCGAGTCGGACATTGTGATTTTATATTTGATTTCGGACATTTTTTAGGTCTCCTCAAAGTAAATCTTAAGAACTAGATCAACTTTCCCTGCTCCACAGCGGACTCCCACCAATCGGCGGTGTCGTCTGCAACGACGCGGTAGTCGACGCCGAGGGCTTTGAATACTTTTTGGGCGCAGTGGATTTTGCGTTGTTCATGCGGGAAGCGCAAGCCTGTGGTGTCTTCGCTGCCTTTGGTTTCGCGGGCAAGTTCAAGCAGGACTTTGCCATCTTTGTACCTTGCGATGCCCCAATCGGGATTGTAATCACCGATGATACGCGGGAAGTCGATCTTGAAGGTGGGAGGGAATTTGAAGTAGAAGAGAACCTTTTCATCTTCATTGAGTTTCAGGCGGACGAAGCGTTCTTCCACATCAGAGTCAACCTGCACTTGATCGTAGAGACTTGCTGCCGAACCTTGGATGAGTTCTTTTTGAGGGAATTCTTTTTCAGCGGGGAAGGCGTCTTCCAAATCGAGACCCCATTTGAGGGGAGCAGGCGTAATTTCAAATTCAATGCGCTCGGCAATGTGGTCTTTCATGGCATTGTTGATCTCTCCAATAAAAAGACTTGCAAAGCCTTCTGGATTGAAGAAGATGGCTTCTTTTCTTTTTTCGCCCAGGCGGCGGAAAATTTCATTGAGTGTGGGACGAGTGAGACCTGTTTCTTTGGTGGCGCGGTCGATGAGATTGAAGACAGGGTAACGGGTTTTCTCAGAGAGAGCAGAACGTTCGCTGGGCTTTTGTCCCTGTTCGCTTTGGAAAATGATTGGTTGATATTTATAAACTTTTTGTCCGTTGCCAAAGATGACGTGGGAGTTATCACCATCGTCAATGATTTCAACGATCTTGTAGCCGCGCAAGCGCTCATCTCGCAGGGCTTTGGAGAGGTCGGCGCTCATTGGGAAAGTGTGGGTATTCTTACTTTCATTGCCGATTGTGTCTTTGACCGTGATCTTGAGTTTGCATGAATCATCATCCGATAGAGATACCAGTTCTATGGTGTATTCTGCAACGATGAACGAGCCTTTTTCCACAACGATAACCGATTGCGCAAGTGAGCGATTGCTGATACGTTCCACGCAAGAGTTGATCAGCGCACGAGTATCAATGCTGATCTTGTAAGTCGTGTGCCGCTGAAGTTTTGCCCAGAAGTCGCGGAAGGCTTTGGATTGCATGATCTCTTCGTTGCGTGAGGCTGTGGCGCGACCTGCGTTGGTGATTTTAGGCGGCGGAGCCAGGCCTTCTTTGACGTATTCGGTTTGTAAGCCCTCGGCGTAGGATTGGTAACTCTCGTTGGCGATGACTGTGAGAACGTTGACATCATCTTCCATGACGCGCAAACCATCCTGATTGACAGCGAGACGCAAGCCGCGCCCGATCTCCTGACGTTTCTTGACTTCAGAGACGGTTTGGTTAAGCGTGCAAATCTGGAAGACATTGGGATTGTCCCAACCCTCTTTGAGAGCGGAGTGAGCAAAAATGAAACAGGTTTTTTTCAGTTCATCGACTCCATCATAGAAAGACAAGAGTTGTTCCTTGTTTCTCATGATGAGTCCAAAGGCGGCTTTCTCGGCTTCGCGCTCGGCTTGATTGCGGCTCTCGGTGTCGATGGCTTCACCTTCTAAGTCGTTTGTTACTTTCTTTTTGGCGAAGTAAGCACTGCGTACTTCCTCAGCTTTCATCTTCTGGTAAAAAAGATACTGTTTCCTGAGACGGTTGAATTCTTCATCAAAAATCCTGCGGATGATGCCGTCTTTGGCGGTGTAATTGGCAACGCGGTCAATGAAGAAGAGCGAGAGCACTTTGACGTTCCTGCGCTGCATGCGCTGTTGCATTTCCATGTGCTGTTTGATGGTCGTGCGAATCTGGGTGCGGAAAATCTCTGGTCGTGATGGACCAATTGTTTCGTTCAGCCAAAGGCACAGGCTATTCTCAAATTCGACAAAGTTTTGCGCGGCATTGATATCAACAACTATATAGCCACCTTTGTGTTCGTCGCGTTTGGTCTTAGCATAGAGGCTGTCACCATGTTTAAGTGTTAACACTGCTTCTTTGAGCCGACCTTTATCTTCCACATAGGTGCGGACTTTGGCTTTGAGACCACCTTTGGTTGTAATGTCTTCCAAAGCAAGGAAAGGCTGATTGAAGTTTTCGCGTTCGGTGACGCCGAAGACTTGAATCTTTTTGACGAGGTTCAGGCGGTAGGCATCGAATGGTGTTAGACGGTAAACAAGATTGGGCGAGGAAAGATGCGTGGCACTGTATCGCAAGGAAAAGAGTGGATGGAGAGTCCGCAAGGCTTCGAGCGACTTTTGCGACTCCATGTTCTGGGGTTCATCCAAAATGAGGATGGAGCGGGTCTGCTGGATGTATTCAAAGGGTAGGCGTTCGCCAGGCAGTCTTTCGGAGGGCTTGAAGATGACGTTGGAGGTTTTGTTGAAGGAATCGAGGGTGATGACGAGAATTTCAACAAAGGTGGACGTGGCAAAGGCGCGCAACTGACTGATGCGGGCACTGTCGTATTCAATGAGGTTGACGGTTTCGTTTTCGTAGAGGGCGCGGAAGTGATCGCGGGTGATGGCGAAGTTCTTGATCCAGCCTTCGTAGATGGCGATGCTGGGAACGACGACGATGAATTTGCTGAAGCCGTAGCGCTTGCGGAGTTCGTAGATGGTGCGCAGGGCGACGTAGGTTTTGCCTGTGCCTGTTTCCATTTCGATGGTGAAGGAGGGATGCCGCCACGATTCATTGCCGACACCTTCGATGACCATGCCATCATCGACATCGAGCATGCCTGCCAGGTCGGTGGCGATCTCGCCATCCTGCTGGATCTGGCGCAGATTGTCGTAGAGCCAGGATTCGCTGAGCGACTCGAAGGGCGGCAGGTTGGGGTTGATCTCGTCGCCCAAGGTGAAGTTCGCTGTTTGGCGCGGCAAGCCTTCAAAGAGACGCGCGACATTTTCGACGGCGTCGAGTTGGTAGGGTTGGTTGGGGTCGAATTGTAATTTCAGTGTCATTTAGAGTTAGGTTTCTTTTTGAAAAGTTTACGGAAAAAATTGGGTGAGCTTATTGAGAGAATTTTCAGCCTTCCATATGATCGAGCAATATCGCTCCAAGAACTCTCTAATTGAACCAAAGTATAGTCAATGAACATGGCAATTTCTTGTTCTTCCTCCTGACGTAGCTTTCGGGCTTTGTTTGTGCCTGCCTGAATCCACTTTAATTCTCTTTCATTTTGGTTTTCCCATGAGCGCTCAATCAATTTCAAATCTTCTAAAAAGTTGAGAGTCCTTGAGTGCCTGCTCAGTGCTGCCGATTCATAAAAAAAACTATTTATCCTGTGCACAAAATAACGAACCTCTTCATCGTTGCTGAAGTACATTATTTGATATGCCATTTGTAACACTTTGATTCGAGTCATAAGCATAACTTCACGCCCTTCCTCGAGGTGTTCGATCGCGTCTCTTAATTGTTGTAGGGAACTCAGATAAGTAGCTTTTTTGGCCTTTCGAAATATATCAATGTAATTTGAAACTACAGGCTCCAGTTCTTCAAATAATGGTTGAATAATCTCGTCGAAAAAGTTTTTTTTATCTTGAAATCTTGTTTTCTGAAGATTGAGAATGCGATCAGCAAGCGTCACGAAAGTATCAAGCAAAAGAGAAACGGGTTCCATTTTTATCCTATTAAGATAGCCGATCATGACTAGAAGTCTTCCATACATAGAGGGGGATTGCTTCGGGCGAAGAGCAAGAGCGCCCTCGCAATGACACTATATTACTTTGAGGTTGCACTGATCTGCCAATTTGACCTTTGCCTCATCACTAAGCGCGCTATCGAGACAGACGAAGATATCTTCGGAGCTTAGTTTGAGCTTGGACACGGTTTCGGGTTTGATCTTCTTATCGAGACACACGTAAAGCGGATGTGTGACAAACTCGGACGTGACTTGTTGAACTTCGTTGGCTTTGAATTCCGGCATGGAACGCACTTTGCTATCAAGCGGGAAGCCTTGCAGGAGAAGGATTTCAGCCAGCAGGTTTTGGGGCTTCCAGCCTTCGACCAAAGGCGTTTCGGATTGCTCGAAGCGTAATTCAAGTTGTGATGTATCTCTTCCTGTAAATGATTGCCACTCCTTGAAGTAGGATTTGTCTAGTAAATAACTTCTAAAGCCGCCGTCAATTTTTGTTTTGATTAATGGCTCATCGAACAATTCCGGAGTCTTTGCTCTTGTCTTAGAAATTATTCTATTGGCTTTTCTAATACGTTCTTTGCAAATTTCAGCAATTGTATAAAACCCAGATTTATAAGCCTGCCCCGATGAGTCAATGGGTTCTGGATATTGAACGAGAATATATTTTCGATTGCCACCATCAACATTGTTCAATTCCATGACAGCCTGTGCTGTTTGTTGTACCAGAGCCAGCAAAAAAATCTAAAACAACATCCCCTTCCAAGGCAGTTGTGGATAACTCCAAAATATGGCGCAGCAAACCAGTAGGTTTTGGGCGTGGAAAATCTTCTTTCTTAAACCCGAGTTCAATGAATTGTTCTGAACCACGTTCACTGTTGAAATCCTTTTTTGTCCATGCACTTGTTGGCTTTATTTGTTCATTTGGATCGAGATAATCTTTTTCTACAACTGTCCAAGTCTGCCTTACGGGCATAAATTTCGGAATTATTGTTTGTATTCGTTCATTAGCAGTGTTCATTTCCCAACGCCACCTGCCGTCAACACCATCTTCTCTGGTTGGCTTAATTTGAATATAACCCTTGGGAGTTTTATTTTCTCGCGTAGGATAAAAATCTTTTTTCTCTTGATTGTAGAGAAAATAGTAAAACATATTTGGTCGATCTTCACGGCGATCTGCGTCACCAGTTTTTCGCAAATCTATTTCACGATATTTCTGTCCGTTCTTATCACTTTTGTTATACCGCCGCAACACATTGTCTTCAGGAGCCCAGCCGCCTAAAAAAGCAAGATCCGATTTTCTGTATATCAAAAGATATTCGTGGGCTGTGGCTACAAATTTATCGTCAGATCTTCCTTTTGGATTATTTACATTTGCTACAACAGAGATAAGGTTTTCATCACCAAAGATTTCGTTCATCATATGAATCAAGTTGTGCACTTCATGGTGATCAATCGAAACAAAAATAAATCCGTCTTCTTTCAACATTCGTCTTGCAAGTTGAAGTCGGGGATAAATCATATTCAGCCAATTTGAGTGGTAGCGACCACTGGCTCTGCTGTTTGTGGTTAGTAATCGACCTTCTTCATCTGCCTGCCCAGTGCGTTGCAAATAAGCGTCCAATGGCTCGCTGTAATCATCGGGGTATACAAAATCATTGCCCGTGTTGTAGGGCGGGTCAATGTAAATCATCTTGACACGTCCCGCATAACTCTTTTGCAGGAGTTTGAGCACTTCGAGATTGTCACCTTCGATGAAGAGGTTGCGCGTGTTCTCTTCGTCCACGCCTTCGCCAGGCTGCGGCACGAGAGTCCCTTTGGAGGGCAGGGCGGCAAGCCTGCGGGCTTCGCGTTTGCCGGGCCAGAAGAGTCCGAAGTGTTCCTGCGATTCGTCCTCGAGAGTTTCGCCGAGGGCTTCGCGGAGAGTGTCCCAGTTGATGCGTCCGTCCGCGAAGGCTTCGGGGACAACAGCTTGGAGTTCTTTGAGGCGGTCTTCGGTCAATGTGAAGGATGGGCGGAGTTTTGAGAGGGGCATGGGTTAAAATCTTAGGGTGAATTATTGAAAGATAGAAAAGACTCTATTTCCGAAGAAGCCAGAATAGATATTATTCGACTTTCCTGCGAAAATAATAAATGAAATCATCATCATTGAAGGATATTGAAAATGGTTCCCATCCATCCTGAAGGAGATATTCTATCCCCTCATCCAGATTAACGAATTCCATATCTGAATCACCATCGGAAGCAAAAAATTTCGGTTTAAAGAAGGGGTGACCCAATTCTATGGCCTCGACGATATTTGCTTTAATTAAATCCATAATCTTTTTGTCATACCTGAGGTGTTTTTCCAACGTGCACATTTCCCATTGTTGTTTCATTTTTTTCTCCTTTCTTGTTGGTTTTGCCATCCGCGATAGGTTCGGGGACGATGGCTTGTAGTCCCTTTAGGTGGTCTTCGGTCAATGTGAAGGAGGGGCGGAGTTGGGAGAGGGGCATATTATTTCCAAGCGTGAAGTGTGAAAGAAGAAGGATAAATTGAGAGTGGATTGCTTCGTGCGGAAGAACGTCGCCCTCGCAATGACATAAGGCAATTTTATCGTGAAGTGAAGTCTGCGCGCAGGTCAGTTGCAGTTTCCCGGGTTTCCAAATTGGAAGAACGCCAAGCTTCCTGCTCTTCATCGGGCAGGGCTTCGGCAAAGTATTTTGCCATTGGGCGGTCGGCAGCGCCACGTCCGCCCCGCCAGGCATACTCTCGGTACGATTTGCAAGAGAAGCGTGCATCACAGTTTCGGCAGACGTGTGTAGCAAAACGCACTTTGAGTTTTGTGCCTTCAACAAGTGCATTCAAACGATCCAATGGTGGTGGAGAAAAATGTCCGTCCTCGATGGCATCCACCACTTCGCCAAATTCGGCGATAGTTTGTTTCACTTTGTGGGAGTCAAAGTCAATTGGAACGGTGGGGTCCCATGTGCTGAGGGCATGGGTTAATTCATCTGCGTTCTCCGAAGCCAATGCGTTGCGAACATTTTCGGGATAATCTGTGGCAATGATGGACATGCCGTCCAATTCCTGATGGCGCAAATGTTGCCAGATATGAGCGTACACATTTAATTGCTGGGCATACACATTGAGATTACCGCGCACATAATCAGCGTTATGGGTTTTGATATCATACATAATGGTGCGGTCATTGTCGCGCACAATGTCCACAACGCCTTCAATGATGTAATTCCGTCCGCGCGTTGTTTCCTGCCCTGGCAGGCTCAGGCGCACTTCGGTATCCGTCACATTTTTCGCAATTTCACTCAACATGCGCCAATAAAGGATGACCTGATTAAGAGCCGTCAACTTGACATCAGGTGCAATCGCATGACCTGAGTCAAGGCGGAGTTCTTCATAATTTTGCTCGAAGACCTGACGAATAAACGCTTCCATCTCGACCGATAAATCTTTTTCTGTCATGCGTTTGCCCTCCTTCGGATGAGTTCGTGATGTAAGTCTTCAAGCGTTCGATGCACAAGGCTGCCGAAGAACATGGTCTGAGAACGGGAAGGAACGAAGCTGAATTTTCGGAAAATCATATATTGGCGCGGACATTTTTGATATAGAAGATAGTCTGATGTGAACGAATAAGATTTTGGTAAATCCTCTTCTTTGAGTTCAGCGTTTGGAATGGTCTTCAAGTCAAGATCGGCGATGCGTGGGAAATCACCGTTTAACAAATTATTGAAAGGTTTATTGATGCGTTGCCCCGCGCCTTTGAAATGTGCCAAGACAACCAGGTTTTTTGCACGCGAAAGTGCAACGTAAAACATGCGCATGATGTCAAATTCAGGCATGCGGTCCAATGGTTCGCCTTGTGGTCTGTTAAGCAAAGGATGAACAATTTTTTCATTCTGATTCGGTCCCCTGTTCTCTTTGCGTAGATTTCCAAGAATAATAACGGGAAATTCAAGTCCCTTGGATTGGTGGATGGTCAGGAAAGGAACGCGGCCTTTTGGAAAGGGATCGTCTGCGTCTTCCAATTCTGATTCACCGAGACGATAAAGAGAATAGAGATAGGAGAAGAAAACAATTTGAAGTGTTTTCTCAACCAGCAAATCCGCAGTGATCATGGCAATGCGTTCATCCAAAAAGCGCGAGAGATATTGCGTGATCAAACTGAGATTGGCAACAGGACCCTCATCGCCTTTGTCTTCTGCCGCATCAAACATCTTTTTGAAGTGTTCAAAACCACACAGGCGATAGAAAATGTCCAGAAGATTCCAGTCAATGGATGTCACGCGTCTTAGGATGTACAGGAGGGAAAGCGGTTTTCCCTGTTTTGCGCGTTCATCAGCAAGTCGATCCAGATAAGCGCTTTAAAGAAGTTTTTTGCCTTGTTCGGAAAATTTGTTTGCATTGAATAGCAGGCGTTTCATTTTTCCTGATTTATAAGGTTCGTTGAGATCCCAATGGTTTTTTTGTGCCACCTTGAGCAGAGCTTCGTAGTCTGCACGGGCATTTTCCAACTCATCTTTGCGGTCCTGCACATAACGTTTCATGAGTTGATCTTTGATCATCAAAGCCTTGGCACGTGTCTCGGCGCGAGCTGCCCAATCACGAAAGTGATCATAGTCATGCCCGTGATATTCGCCCTGGGGTGGGTGACCAAGGATATGAAGGAGAAGACCAAAGACATCAAGCGATTCTTCCACTTCATGGAATCGTCCAGCGCGCGGAGCATATATCTGTAATCCAACTGCCTCGAACGCGGCCTTCATTTTTTGAACAGCCGATACCATATCGCCGTTGTATTTCAAACTTGGGAACAAGACTGCAATCTGGTTTGGATTTTCAACCTTGCCTTCGTCAACCAATCGCCTTGCAAGTTCTGCGATTTCACCACACACCAGTTCTGGTTTATCTGGATTACTTGCCACAACTGATACTTTTGCATCGGTGCGATGAGCGCGGATGTTCTTGTCCGCAACCCGATAATATCCACCTGTTGCTTTTGTCCAGTCGGATTGAGCCATAAAGGAACTATAAAAATCCACAACTTGTTTTCTTGAACGGTAGTTTGTATCTAATGAAATCCGGCGTGGTTTTGCGCCAAGATATCGTTCGCAGCGATCAGGAAACTCTACAAAATTTTCGACGGTTGCGCCGCGAAAGCGATACAGGGCTTGATCATCATCACCCACGACGCAAATATTATTGTTCCCCGATGAAAGTCTAAAAAATATACGTTCCTGAATTGAATTTGTGTCCTGGTATTCATCAATGATCACATGCTTGAAAACATTTTTTGAGCCTTCAAAGGCATTAAGCAGGTTGAATGCTTCTTGTTGCAAAAGGGCAAAATCAGTTAATCGTATGCCTCCATCGAGTTCCAACGAGTCTCGATAAGCTTTGTAAAGGTTGGTCAGTAAATCAATCTGCTCTGTGGAGAGGTCGAACTCTTGATAATACTCTTTTGCCTTCTTGATTAATTTAGATACCTGATCTGGTTCAATACATTCTTCTGAGAAGCGATTGAAAATTGACATGCAATTTACAACGGCGACATGTTTTGACATGGATGGGTATTTACTGTCCCAAATGGCGTTGATGGTTTGATGAGCATCGTCCTTCAAGCCGCTGGATTCGATAATTTTTCCCCAGTTGCGGTTTCTCGAAAGATGAAAATATTGACTTAATTCATCGAGTAGTTGGGGAGGTCGGTTTCGGTGGCGATCAACAACAAAATGACGACGATCTGAAAGAATTCTCTGGCAAAGAGAGTGAACTGTGCCAATATACATAGGGGTCAAATCGTATGGCTGGTCATTTTCATTTGTTACCATGCCGAGCAATGTTCGAAGTCCCTCTTTGAGTTGATGCGCCGCTTTTTCTGTAAAGGTGGAAAGAAAAATCTCCTCTGGTTTTACCCCATGAAAAACGAGCAAATTTACCGTGCGCCATAACAGTACGCGTGTTTTCCCAGAGCCTGGACCTGCCGTTAGAAATAAGGGCCCGTCAATGTGCTCAATCGCGGCCCGCTGTTCATCATTTGGCTCGAAGCCCGTTTCCCGCCATAGTGTTTCAATATTGAAGTTTCTTGTTGGCATATGATCCGCCGTTCTTACGAAGTATTCCGATAAACTTGTCTTACAAACATGATACATTTCGTACCATTAAGATACTCGAAAAACCTACAAAAACACTGTTCCTTAAAGAAATGAGGGTTGCCTGCAAGGTCGTCTAAACCACCCACATGACGGCAAAACCTTGCATTGGTACCACATCATTAGCTTGTAAATTCATTACAAGGCAACCCTAACCTCCTCATTTTGGGGATATTTTATTGTGATTTCTGCGTTGAGGTCGATCACGGGTTAAAGTACATACCCTGAATACGCGTTCCTCATATAAACCCGTAATTTATCAGGCAGTTCGGGCTGGCTCATCGAGAACTTGTCAATGATCTCCCCAACCTGTTTCGGGTAATGATGTTGCCAGTGTCCCAAGCCATGTAGGGCGCTTTCGCGACAGGGGATCGAGTCGAGCTGCAAGGTCCATTCCATGACTCGCAGAATATCCTGATCGAACTCTTTCCGCGCGGGATCCTCAGGTTTGCCAGCGATGGGAATGATATCCCACCACATATAACAGACCAGGTTTAAGGGACTTGCCCCTGGCTCATCCAGATGACTGAGATGAGGGCTGCAACGCCTGGCAAAGCATCGCTCGTAGAGTTGGTGAAAGGAGTATATACAGCGCTGCCGCGCCGACCACGGCAGGCGCTCATCCATCAGGGCAAACATATGGTTGGAACATGAATTGCTCGCAAGAAACCATAACCCCTGGTTCAATTCGGCATCGCTGTAAGGTTGGAATACGACCGCGGCCTGTTCGAATGCCTGCGTCAGAAAATGGATCGTCTGCGCGGGGTCCGCAGCCTCATCCCACCAATCCCGATCGATATCCCAATACCATTCCTGTTTCTGATCCTCGACGGGATGATCAAAGACATAGCTCAGCCATCCCTCGAACGTCAGGTTCGTTAATTGCTTGCCCATAACTCCAGATAGTAGCACAAAAAGTATGTTAGCTTGTATCAGATCATGGACCAGGTGATGCGAATTGGTTTCCTGTTTTCCAGGCCTCGGGGGGTCTTTGTGAAATGGTTAGAAACTCAGCCTGCTACCCTAAAATGCGAGAACCGCGGTCGCCAACCGCGGCTCTCTAAGGAGGAGAAGAGAAATCACCTTACAGTGCCAACTGTAGCACACGAAACTCAACCGGCTTGACGTGGAATGTACGATTGCCCCATTGTCCCCTGACAATGTAGCTGTTCTCTAGGTGATTGTCACGTTTGCCTGGCGTAGCTACTGGCTTAAAACCATCTTCAAGTTGACAGTCACTTCTATCGACCGTCATTAAGGGCTACGGCTCAGACTTTTCCCGCCACCATCGAAGCCGCATCTTATCAAGAGTAACGAGCGCCGGTGACTGCGCCTGGAGCTCTGAATGAAGAACTCAGGAAGACTGCCAGATCAGTTTGCATCTTCCAAATTAATCAAAACAACTGCCTTGACTTCCAAGACAGTTGCCGCTCGTTTTATTGTCTGTAATTGTTCCAGCCTGAGCAAACCCTACCTATTTCGACAGAGCGCTGGCTATTCCTGCAACACAGCTTTCCACTCGATGTAGTTCTCCCCACGCTCCGCGTCCCCGTGGCCTGTGAAGATAATTTTGAATCGTTTGAGTGCCATCCCAGCTTCTTCCACCCAGCCCACCTGAAATAATCGTTGTTCCAGAAATTCTATTCCTACGCCAGCCTGCCGGTCTTTTTCTGAGGGCGGTCGGTTGAGCGGTATGCGCACAGTGATCTCGGTCAGGGGTGCGGTACTCATGGACATCATTACACTCTTTCTGGATAAATGCTTCGGGCTCAGCACTTGAGTCCTGCACCCAACAATACCAGAAAAGATGTAATGCAAACGCGATGGCAATGCGATCGTAATGCGCCCTGCGGGTGGGCGTGCGCAGGTAATTTGGGTAAGACTTACCTGTCACACCGGCATGCTTTGCTGCGCAAAGTACGTGCGGTGCAAGTGTTGCGAG